>Ga0180069_1000075_pt1 | contig 21036 bp, 23 predicted proteins | sample EasRivERM_16_10D_2_FD_121793 | JGI IMG/M metagenome (GOLD analysis project Ga0180069, IMG submission 121793) | Soil microbial communities from meander-bound floodplain in the East River, Colorado, USA - East River metaG ERMLT231B'_16_10D | ecosystem: Environmental > Terrestrial > Soil >...
CAATGTTGGCGTGTTGCTCGGTGTCAGCGTGGGCGTAAAGGTGTTGGTTGGGATCGGTGTTCGGGTCGGCGTGTTGGAGGGTGTGCGCGTGGGAGTAAACGTCAATGTCGGTGTATTGCTTGGCGTTTGAGTCGGAGTGTTTGAAGGTGTAAAAGTCAATGTCGGTGTGTTCGATGGAGTCAATGTTGGCGTGAAGGTGTTGGTGGGAATCGGTGTTCGGGTTGGTGTGTTGGTCGGTGTGCGCGTGGGTGTAAACGTCAATGTGGGAGTATTTGACGGCGTTTGAGTCGGAGTGTTGGATGGTGTGAGTGATGGAGTCAGTGTCGGTGTGAAGGTGCTGGTGGGAATCGGTGTTCGGGTCGGTGTGTTGGTGGGTGTGCGCGTGGGCGTGAACGTCAGCGTTGGAGTATTTGACGGAGTTTGAGTTGGAGTATTTGAAGGCGTGAATGTAAATGTCGGTGTGTTCGATGGAGTCAATGTCGGTGTGAAAGTGTTGGTAGGAATCGGTGTTCGGGTCGGTGTATTGGTGGGTGTGCGCGTGGGTGTAAACGTCAGCGTTGGAGTATTTGACGGCGTTTGAGTCGGAGTGTTTGAAGGTGTGAGTGATGGAGTCAGCGTTGGTGTGAAGGTGTTGGTGGGAATCGGTGTTCGGGTTGGCGTGCGCGTTGGTGTACGCGTGGGTGTGAACGTCAATGTTGGCGTGTTGCTTGGAGTCAACGTTGGCGTGAAGGTGTTAGTGGGAATCGGTGTTCGCGTTGGTGTACGCGTAGGAGTAAACGTCAACGTTGGTGTATTGCTTGGAGTTTGAGTCGGCGTGTTGGATGGTGTGAATGTAAACGTGGGCGTGTTGCTTGGAGTCAACGTTGGCGTGAAGGTGTTGGTGGGAATCGGTGTTCGCGTTGGTGTGTTGGAGGGTGTACGCGTGGGAGTAAACGTCAATGTGGGAGTGTTCGACGGCGTTTGAGTCGGTGTATTGGATGGTGTGAATGTAAATGTCGGTGTGAGTGATGGAGTCAATGTCGGCGTAAACGTATTGGTGGGAATCGGTGTTCTGGTTGGTGTATTGGTGGGTGTGCGCGTGGGAGTAAACGTCAGCGTTGGTGTATTGCTTGGAGTTTGAGTCGGAGTATTTGATGGTGTAAAGGTAAATGTCGGTGTGTTCGATGGAGTCAATGTCGGTGTGAAGGTGTTGGTGGGCGTGTTGGACGGTGTGCGAGTCGCTGTGGGAGTCAGGCTGGGGGTGAGAGTCGCTGTATAGGTTGGCGTGGCAGTTTTGGTCGGAGTCTGACTCGGAGTCATCGTCGGCGTGAACGTTTTTGTGGGGGTGAATGTCGGAGTTAACGATGGCGTAAGGGTGAACGTCGGAGTCGCAGTTGGGCTGGGTGTGAATGTTGAAGTGTTCGTCGGAGTGAGGGACGGGGTGGCGCTGGGTGTATAGGTTGGGTCGAGACAGATAGGCGTCGAGTCGCTGCGGCTGAGGGGCTCGCGCGTGTTGCCATGTTCATCATAGATCTTGACGAATTGAACTTCGGGGAATTGTTTGAGGTTTAGCGTAAGCGGGAGCGCGATGGTATAGAGCGTGCCATTCGATTGACAACTACCCGCGAGATACACATGTGCGACGCCGTCGGCGAATGCCAGTTTGCTGTAGCCGGTGAATCCGTTGAGCACGAGGGCGAGTCCTTGGTTGCGCTCGACATCGCCGGGACCCTTGAAGTATTCATCTAGCACCGCGCCAACCAGATTCTTTGAAGATGGGACAAAGCGCGTCGCGGCGACCTCATACGGAAGCTGTCCGGCGATCAAGCGGTCGTTATCTGTGAAGTAAACATTGACCTTCACAAATTGAGGCGTACGGGTGGGCGCCAGGGTGAGTGTTGCAGTGGGTGTGCGACTCGGTGTGAAAGTGGGCGTGATGGTCGGTGTATTTGTTTTGGTTGGTGTCCGTGAAGGCGTGGATGTGTGCGAAGGTGTAAGTGTTGGCGTGCGTGATGGTGTCAGCGTAAATGTCGCGGTGTTGGTCCGCGAAGGTGTAGCCGTAGCAGTCAGTGATGGAGTAAGCGTTAATGTGGCTGTGTTTGAAGGGGTCAATGTAGGTGTAAAGGTTTTGGTAGGCGTGCGCGACGGCGTGACCGATGGAGTGGCTGTAAATGTAGGTGTGAATGTTTGTGTAGGACGCGGCGTGAACGTCAAAGTGAATGTCGGAGTTGGCGTAAGGGATGGAGTCACTGTCGGCGTGCGCAAAGGCGTAGTTGTAGCACTTGGAGTGAGGGTGAATGTTTGCGAAGGCGTCAACGTTTGAGTGGGACGCGGCGTAAAAGTAAATGTCGGTGTGAAGCTCTCGGTCACAGTGAATGTTTGCGTGGGTGTATAGGTCAGCGTGGGCGTTAATGTGATCGTCGGAGTGAATGTTACGGTATTGGTTGGCTGACGCGTGGCGGTCGGGCGCGGGGTATTACTCGGTCTGACTGTTGAAGTCGGGATCGGCGTGCGCGACGGCGTGAATGTCGGCGTGATCGTGGGAGTCAGCGTTGAGGTTGGCGTGTTGCTGGCGGTGACGGTCAACGTGAATGTAGAGGTGGGAAGCAGTGTGCGCGTGGGTGTAAACGTCGAAGTAAGAGTGGGGGTAAACGTCAACGTCGGTGTAAAGCTTGCTGTGGGGGTAAATGTTTTTGTCGGCGTCAAAGTAAACGTTGATGTTGGCAACGGAGTGCGCGTGGGTGTCCGTGTTTCGGTGGGACGCGGCGTACGAGTTGCAGTTGAGGTGGATGTAAGCGTGGGCGTGAAAGTAAGTGTGGGTGTGAAGCTCGCGGTCACAGTGAATGTTTGCGTGGGTGTATGGGTCAGTGTAGGCGTTAATGTGATCGTCGGAGTGAACGTTACGGTATTGGTTGGCTGACGCGTGGCGGTCGGGCGCGGGGTATTGCTCGGTCTGACCGTTGAGGTTGGGATCGGCGTGCGCGAAGGCGTGAATGTCGGCGTGATGGTGGGAGTCAGTGTCGAGGTTGGCGTATTGCTCGCAGTGACGGTCAACGTGAATGTAGAGGTGGGAAGCGGTGTGCGCGTGGGCGTAAACGTCGAAGTAAGAGTGGGGGTAAATGTTTTTGTCGGCGTTAATGTAGCTGTCCGCGAAGGTGTAACCGTAGCAGTTGGCAACGGTGTCCGCGTCAGAGTTGGGGTATCAGATGGGCGCGGCGTGCGCGTGGGGGTTGAGGTTGAGGTAGCGCTCGGTGTGAAGCTTGGGGTTGGCGTAAATGTTTTCGTTGGCGCAAGTTTAGCCGCAGGCGATGGCGTAGATGTCTGCGAAGGCGTAGCCGTAGCGGTCGGTGACGGCGTGCTTGTCAACGTCGGTGTTTCAGTTGGACGCGGTGTGGGCGTTGAGGTGGATGTAGGTGAAGCCGTGTTCGTAGGAGTCAGGCTTGGTGTAAGAGTAGGTGTTGGTGTGAAAGATGGCGTCGTCGTAAATGTCTGAGTCGCTGTAAAGGTTAATGTTGGAGGCAGCGTATTCGTCGGTGTAAAGGTAATCGTTGGTGTGAAAGTGGATGTATTGGTCGGTTGACGCGTGGCGGTCGGGCGCGGAGTATTGCTCGGTCTGACCGTTGAAGTGGGTATCGGCGTGCGCGAAGGTGTGAATGTCGGCGTGATCGTGGGAGTCAACGTCAAGGTTGGCGTGTTGCTTGCAGTGACGGTCAACGTGAATGTAGAAGTGGGAAGCGGTGTGCGCGTGCGTGTCGATGTTGATGTGAGGCTGGGTGTGAAGGTCAACGTTGGCGTGACCGTTAATGTTGGTGTAAATGTTTTCGTTGGCGTCAATGTAGCTGTCCGCGAAGGAGTAACCGTAGCGGTTGGCAGTGGTGTTCGTGTTAATGTAGGTGTTTCAGTTGGACGCGGCGTGCGCGTTGGTGTAGATGTTGAAGTGAGACTCGGCGTGAACGTCAATGTTGGTGTAAATGTTTTCGTCGGCGTCAGTGTAGCCGTCCGCGAAGGTGTAACCGTAGCCGTTGGCAACGGTGTTCGTGTTAATGTGGGTGTTTCAGTTGGACGCGGCGTGCGCGTGGGTGTAGACGTTGAGGTAAGACTTGGAGTGAATGTAAATGTCGGTGTGAAACTGGGTGTCGGGGTAAATGTTTGTGTTGACGTGAGTGTAAATGTCGCGGTTGGCAAGGGGGTACGCGTCAATGTGGGCGTCTCGGTTGGACGTGGTGTTTGCGTGGGCGTTCGTGAGGGTGTAAGTGTAGCCGTTGGCGTAACGCTTGGTGTGAAGCTGGGTGTCACAGTAAATGTTCGTGTTGGCGTAAAAGTCAACGTTGGAGGCAATGTGTTGGTCGGTGTGAATGTAATCGTTGCCGTGGGTGTTATTGTATTTGTCGGCTGACGCGTGGCTGTTGGGCGGGGTGTTTGCGTGGGCTGACGCGTGTCGGTGGGACGCGGTGTATTCGAAGGTCTCACTGTTGAAGTCGGGATGGGAGTCCTGGATGGTGTAAATGTTGGTGTTCGCGAAGGTGTAACCGTAGCAGTAGGCGTGAGAGTTGATGTGGAAGTCAGACTCGCGGTCAGTGTGAGTGTGTTCGTTGATGTAGGCAGCGGTGTTTGCGTGGGAGGCAGGGTGCTTGTCGGTCTCACTGTGGATGTTGGAATAGGTGTGCGTGATGGAGTGACTGTCGGTGTTCGCGAAGGTGTAACCGTAGCAGTAGGAGTGAAGGTTGATGTAGAAGTTAGACTCGCTGTCGGTGTAAATGTATTCGTTGATGTAGGCAGCGGTGTTTGCGTGGGAGGCGGGGTGCTTGTCGGTCTCACTGTTGAAGTTGGGATGGGTGTGCGTGATGGAGTAACTGTCGGTGTTCGCGAAGGCGTAACCGTGGCAGTTTGAGTTACTGTATTGGTTGGTGTAAATGTAAATGTCGATGTGGGGCGCAGAGTGTTGGTGGGGACAGGTGTGGAAGTTGGGGTCGGCGTCCGCGAGGGAGTCCGCGTGGCAGTGGGAATATTTGTTGGGGTTCGAGTTACTGATGCAGTGGCAGTCGGCGCAAGGGTATTGGTCGAGGTAACAGAAGCAGTGACCGTTGGCGTCCGACTCGGAGTCAAGGTCAGGGTTGGGGTGAAGGTTGGTGTTTGCGAAGGTGTAGCCGTAGGAGTCAGAGTCCCATCCGGTGTTAAAGTCATGGTGGGTGTAACTGTATTTGTGGGTGATGGAGTTTGAGTCGCAGTGGGGAGCGGAGTCTGTGTGGGTGATGGGGTCGCCGTGGGCGCGGGTGGAAAAATTTGATTCACAACCGTCTGCCCGAATGCTGCAGATGCGACTGAAAATGATAACAACACAAAGGCAACGATGAGCCATTGCCAGCCTGTCGCGGTATACGCCTGACGTGTGCGATAAAAAACAACTTTGCGCGCGAACTGGATGGAACGAATACCCGCCCGTGCGGCAAGCAATGCACCCAAGGCGAACAGAGCCACAACAACAATGACGCCCAAACCCATGCTCATAATCGCTGAGATTATACTGCCTCTTGTAAGCGGGTGACAGTCACATTCAAAGTGACTGTCACCTTTATATATTTATGATTACAATAGAGCCATGAAAGAACTCGTCTTCCTCAAACTCGGTGGTTCGTTAATTACAGATAAGACCCAACCTTACACACCGTTGCTGGATGTGATGGATGATCTCGCGTTACAGATCGCGACAGCGCTTCGGACTCACCCGAACCTGCGTCTTGTACTTGGACATGGTGCCGGTTCCTTCGGTCACGTGCCTGCGAGTGAGTATCACACGCGCGATGGTCTGCCGCCAAAATCATCGCCGCTCATCCACCGGGAACGCGACGAGACCGAAGAAAATTATTGGAAAGGCTTTGCGGAGGTTTGGTATCAAGCCTCTGCGTTGAATCGATTCGTGATGAAGGCATTACATAACGCGGGCGTGCAAACGATTGCCCTCGCGCCTTCATCCTGTGTCATTGCCAGCGACGGACAGGTTTCATTTTGGGAGACCACCCCGATCCGTATGGCATTGGTATCCGGGATAGTCCCTGTTATTTTTGGAGATACCGTTTTTGATGAAGTGCGCGGCGGCACGATCCTTTCGACTGAAGATCTATTTATGAGTCTGGCAACCGCCCTGAGTCCCGAACGGATTCTGCTCGCGGGACTCGAAGCCGCGGTGTGGGCAGATTTTCCCATACGCACACACATCATAGAACAGATCACCCCGCAGACTTATCAGGAATTCAGCAAAGGCGTCGGCAAAGCCGAAGGTGCTGATGTGACCGGCGGCATGGAATCAAAGGTCAAGCAAATGTTGGATTTGGTGGAAGCCAATCCAGAAATAACTGTTCAAATCTTTTCAGGTGTGGAGCCGGGGAATATTGTCCGTGCGTTGACGGGGGAAACATTAGGCACATTGATTTCTGCGCGACCGATCCTCATGTGATGGTCGTTTCAATTCAAAAGTCATCTGAATTTTTGTGACACAATACCCAAAATCAGGGATGGAATACTCTTGCCAATTTCGTGCAAAATTTCGATAATTAGGATGAATTCCGCCACAAAGGAGAAAATATGGCAACCAAGTTAAAAATCAAGAAAGCCTCACCAAAGAAGAAAGTTATGATGCAAAAGCATCCCGTTAAAAAAACCGGGACTCTACCACCCTCGAACGGTAAAAAGGCAGTCGTCCCCTTCACGCCGACCAAACTCAAACTTGTACGTCCCGTGCCATCCGATATTGATATCGCGCAGGCAGCCACGGTCAAACCGATCCTGCAAATAGCCTCTGAACTTGGCATCCGCGAAAATGAACTTGAATTGTATGGTCCTTATAAAGCGAAAATTAAACTCGAAATTCTGGAACGTCTCAAGAACAAACCCAACGGCAAGTATATTGATGTGACGGCCATTACCCCCACTCCGCTCGGTGAGGGCAAGACCACAACCACCGTTGGCCTTTCACAGGCACTCGGCGCATTATTGGGTAGGAAGGTGATCACTGCGATCCGCCAGCCGTCACAAGGACCAACCTTTGGCATCAAAGGCGGCGCGGCAGGTGGTGGCTATTCACAAGTCATCCCGATGGAAGATTTCAACCTGCATCTTACCGGCGATATTCATGCGATCACCGCATCCCATAACCTTGTTTCTGCGGCATTGGATGCGCGTGTGATGCATGAAAAGACACAGGACAATGAGAAGTTGTTCAATGCGCTTTGCCCGGTCGATAAAAAAGGTAATCGCAAATTCTCCCCAACCATGTTACGCCGCCTGAAAAAACTGGGCGTCACGAAAACAGATCCAAACGACCTGACCCCCGAAGAACGTACGCTCTTTGTGCGGCTGGATATTGACGAATCAACCATCACATGGCGCCGCGTCATTGATATCAATGATCGCTTCCTGCGCGAGATCGAAGTTGGCCGCGGCAAGGATGAAGCGGGCTTTGAACATAAATCTGGTTACGATATTACCGTCGCTTCAGAGATCATGGCGATCCTTGCACTCACCACTGATCTCGAAGATATGCGCGAACGTTTTGGCAAAATGGTCGTCGCAACCAACAAGCGCGGCAAAGCTGTCACCGCTGAAGATCTGGGCGTGGCAGGCGCGGTCACTGTTTTGATGAAGGATGCCATCAAGCCAAACCTCATGCAAACCCTCGAAGGGACTCCCGCCACGGTTCACGCGGGACCGTTCGCAAATATCGCCCACGGACAATCCTCCATCATTGCGGATAAGATCGCACTCAAACTCGTCGGCAAGGATGGATTCGTCGTCACCGAGTCCGGCTTCGGCGCGGACATTGGCATGGAAAAATTCTTCGATATCAAATGCCGCTATTCCGGTTTGATCCCACAGGTGGTGGTGATGGTCGCAACGGTGCGCGCCCTCAAGATGCATGGCGGTGGACCGAAAGTTGTGGCTGGCAAACCACTCGCGGCGGAATATACAGATGAGAATCTCGATCTGCTCCGTGCCGGTCTGCCCAACCTGGAACGTCATGTTCAGAACGCGCTCAAGTACGGTGTTAATGTGGTTGTGGCTGTGAACTCTTTTGCAACCGATACACCCGCCGAAGTGGAACTCATCCGCGCAGCCGCGCTCAAGATGGGTGCAATGGATGCCGTTGTATCAACGCATTGGGCGGATGGCGGCAAAGGTGCAAAGGCGCTGGCTGAGGCTGTCATCAAAGCAGCAGAGAAGCCAAGTAATTTTGAATTCCTCTATCCGTTGGATACAACCACCATTAAAGAGAAGATCGAAACGATTGCCCGCGAGATCTATCGCGCCGATGGTGTGGATTACACCCCCGAAGCCGAAGAACAGATCACGCGCTACACCCGCCTCGGTTTTGATAAATTACCCATCTGCATGGCGAAGACGCATCTCTCCTTCACCACCGATGCGGCCAAGAAAGGCGCGCCCGTAGGCTTCCGCATTGCGGTGCGCGAGATCCGCGCAAGCGCTGGCGCAGGCTTTCTCTATCCCATCCTGGGCGATATGAGGACCATGCCAGGCTTGCCCACCCGTCCCGTATTCTATGATGTAGATCTCGATTTGAAAACTGGCAAAGTTCTTGGGTTGTTCTAACCAATAAGATTAAGCCCTAAAGGTCTGAAAACCTTTAGGGCTTATTTTTTTAATCCAAGCTACCAAAATACCATTGATTTTTGTGGGATATGATTTATTATAGTGACTACAATGGATAATCCCAATTCGCCAACCATTTCAGCCGCGCTGGATTTATTGCACGGACAAAAAACATCGCCTCAAGACCTGGCCGAAGCCTGCTTCCGTCAAATCGAGCGACTCAACCCCGCGCTTAACGCCTACATCACCGTCATCGAGCCGCGGGCCGCGCTCAACGCGCAACAGCCACCGCTGAACGCCGCGCCCTTGAACCATGCACTGCGCGGCATCCCCATCGCAATAAAAGACATTTTTAATACCGCTGGCATTCTCACCACAATTGGTTCAAAATTCTTCGCGCAGAACATTCCCGATGAAGACGCTTTTGTAGTGGAAAAGATCAAACAAGCCGGCGCGCTCATCAATGGCAAAACCAATACACACGAGATCGCATTAGGCATCACGGGTAATAATCCACACTATGGTACCGCGCGCAATCCCTGGAACACCGCGCGCATCCCCGGCGGCTCATCAAGCGGATCAGCCATAGCAGTGGCAACTGGCATGGCATTGGGCGCATTGGGATCCGACACCGGCGGCTCGATCCGCATACCAGCTTCGTTATGCGGCGTGGTCGGCTTCAAACCCACGCGCGGACGCGTCAGCACGCGCGGTGTATTCCCCCTCTCCTGGAATCTCGATCATGTGGGGCCCATCACTAAATGCGTAAGAGATGCGGCGTTGATGTTGCAAGTCATTTCTGCCTACGATGCAATTGACCCCTGGTCCATCAAAATGTTGACCGGGGATTATCTCGGTCATCTTGTGGACGATATGGAAGGACGCAAGGTAGCCATTGGTTCAGGCGAGTTCATCGAAACATCAGACCCTGAAGTTTTGAACGCGGTACGTGAAGCCGCCAATGTATTCGAAGCCATGGGATGCAAAGTGCAAAAGGTAAACGTGGACTGGATGCGCGACGCCGCCCTCGCGAATAAAACAATGACACAATCTGATGGTGCGGCAGTTCATCGCGACCGCTTGAAGGAACATCCGGAAATGTTCGGCGAAGATATCCGTCGGAGATTGGAGGATGGCGCGAAAACCACCTCGACAGACTACGTGTTCGCAAGGCGCGCGCAGGCTGAAGTGAGAAAAAGATGCGAGCTATTTTTTGAATCCACTGACTTATTGATCGTCCCCACCACACCCATCGCCGCACCCACCATTGAAGGTCACGATGCGGTCGAACAAGCCGGGCGACTCACACGTTTCACCGCGCCGTTCAACCTGGCAAGCCTACCCGCCATCTCGATCCCGTGCGGATTCACAAGTGAAGGCTTACCCATCGGCTTGCAAATCATCTCACGCGCCTGGGCGGATGCAAAAGTGCTGAACGCCGCCTATGCCTACGAACAGGCAACCGAATGGCATAAACAAAGACCGGAGATATAACACTGCGCGAGTGCGTCGCACCTGAATTAATGGAACTCGTCCAACTCTAAGATTCTATTGCTTGATGAGATTCATCCACCCGCTTGGTGCGACGCACCCTCATCAAACCACCCGCTGATACAACGCTATCTCCCACACAAACAACCTGCGGACTGAAATCTTCTTTAAGCCTTCATCGTTCAACAACGATTCCATTTCATGCACAGGGTGGAGGAATACCCGGAACGGGTCATTGCCTAGGCTCTGAAAGAAATTGATCACGCGTAATCCAATTCGCAGGTACCACGTCTCACGTGGATAGGTCAGCGCGACTGCTCTACGACTCCTCCCCGCCGCGGCTTTCAACAACTCACGGAAATTCGGGTAACAACAAACCACACGATCAAGCGTCACCACATCTGCCTGCCGCAGGTTCTCAGCCACATCGGTGAAATCCGCATGGATGAATTTGACTTGAGCCTCATGTCCCAACCGTTTCGCTTCTTCAGTCGCAACCTTTAAATACGCGGATGATGCATCCACGTGCGTGGCTTCGCTCGCCACATCTTTCAGCAACTCGTGATGGATCGTTCCAATCCCCCCGCCGACATCGAGCAGGGACGCATCCTTCAACCCCAGTGACCGCACGGCTTCAAGAATCAACTTCGTCTGATTCGCAGGTCCACGTTTACGATAATCCTTGATATCCGCCTTTGCGCGATCTTCTCCGAAGGTGTTATTTTCCATTTCACAGCAATTGCAGGGCATACATTCTCTCCTTCATTTCAACATCGATGGTTGAGTAGACTCTCGACCACCAGTTTACTCCTCTAGCACCTTTTTCACCGCCTCCTCCAGTGACCATTGACTCCCTTCCTCCCACGCGGATTGGAACGCCGCCTCCCCCAACTGCTTTCGCACCGCTGCCAGTGCTTGTTGGTGGAATGGAATAACGAGCGGATCCATGGGAACGTGGAGCATCTGCAACCCAGCATCGACTGCACCCAGCAATTGTGCCGCACGGTGTGGGTTCCTCTCAGACACTGCAAGCAACGCCATATTTACCAGACCTCCGGTCATCAGAAACTGCGCGCCCATTTCCTGAATAAGCCTCATCCCGGCAGTAAGCTGCTCTCGTGCCTCTTTAACCTCTACAAGTGTTCCTTGACCGGCAACTAGATGTAACACACCCAAAGATAACAGGCAGAAGACCATAATATTCTTATCGCCAATGTGCTGACTTATCGTCAATGCCTCTTCCAATAATGCCCACGCCCCGGCGAGGTCGCCCAGATACCAAGCTGCCACGCCAAGATTGAAAAGCTTTGTAGCAACACCACCTTTCTCACCCATCTCGCGGCTGAGCGACAAGCCCTCTTCGTAGAATACTCGCGCTGCGGCATGGTCACCTTGCCTCTGTTTCAAAAGCCGCAGGCTGTTGAGCAGGCTGGCTATGCCTAGTTTGTTGCCCAACTCGCGTTTGTATAGCAGGCTCTCCTCATATAACGATTGTGCTGATGAAAAGTCTCCCTGATACATGGCGGCGCTCCCCAGGTTATTGAGTGCTTCTGCAATACCCCAGGTATCTCCTTTTTCACGTGCAAAAGCCAACGCTTCATTTGAAAGTTCACTTGACTGTTTATACTCGCCCTTGCGATACAAGAGGTAGCCTGCTTCGATCAGCACCTGCGACAATCCGAATTTATCTTCCAATGCCGTGCGTACTGCCTTTGCCTGCCCCAGCCAGTCAAGCGCAGATTCGTAATCGCCACGCAGGCGAAACAAATGACCAAGCGCGAATTGCGCGCTGGTTTTCAGTGCAGTATCATCTTTGGCAGAATCCAGTGCAAGGCGATAATCGCTTTCGGCTTCATCATATCTTCCCATTAACTCCAGCACGTCCCCGCGTTTTAAATAAATCTCTGTCTGTTCTTTCCCATCGTTAAGTAAGGGCAGGAGTCTGCCGAAATGCTCCAGCGCGGCATCGTTGGCAAAATTCTTTTGTGCAGCTTCACCTGCCTTCCGCAGATACTCGCGTTGTTTCTCCTTGTTCTCACTGCGCCCGTAATGGAAGACAATGGTATCCAAGGGTACATCGGCATCTTCCAGATACTGTGCCAATTGCTCATGCAACCTGGCACGCGTGGCAAAGGGTAGGCTTTCGTAGGTGACTTCATGCGTGACTATGTGCTTGAACAGATACGCCAACTCAGGCTCAGGGGCATCAAGATGCGTAATGTCCAGCGTGTCCAACGCGTCCAGTGCGGCTTTCACCTGTGGATAGGATCCCAACTCTGGGTAATAACCTGTCAACCATTTGGCGCGGAACAACCTCCCGACGATACTTGCCACACGCAGGGTGATTTTCTCCTGCTCGTTCAATTTATCGATGCGGCTAAGGATCAGTATGTACAGACTGTCGGGTAGTTCGATGCGCCCCAGATCAGCAGGGTCAATACTGCGGTCATGTAAATAGTTGAGCAGTTCTTCCAGATAGAACGGGTTGCCCTGTGCACGACTCATCAAAGCATCTACCAACCCTGCGGGCAATGCGCCACCACGTGCGGGATACAACTGCGCAAGTTTGGCACGGATAGCACTCTCTGCTTCGGCTTTCGTTAACTCCTGCAGTTCGATCCGTATGAACTGAGGCAACGCCTCGAGCCGTAAAGTCTGCAAGCGCTCCATTTGTGGCGATCGATATGCCAGTACGAAGCACACTGCGTGATTTGCCAATGCCTTTGCCAGCTCATCCATCAAATCATGCGAGAGCGCGTCGATCCAATGCAAATCCTCCATCACAATCAATATCGGTTCTTCCTTCGCCGCAGACTTCAGACAATCTTCGAGCAGAGCATGCAGCGCGCTCTGGCGGATCTTTGGCTCCAAAGTTTGGGTGAAGTCATTTTCGGGGATGTTCAAATCAAGCACGGCGTTTAATAGCGGCATGGCATCCACACGGGAAGGTGCGCGATCTTCAATATCACCCTCCAACAAACGCATTTGCCTTTTCAAGGGCATTTCATGATCGACATCGAAGAATGCCTGCCAGATGGATTTCCACGCCAGATATGGTGTGTGGATGCCATCGGACTGGCACACACCGCCGAAGCCGATGAATCCTTTTTTTCTAGCGCTTCTTATGACTTCAGCCACGAGTCGGGACTTGCCCAAACCTGCTTCAGCGACAATCGCCACCACTTGTCCTTGACCATTTGCCGCAGCATCCAATTTGTTGTTGATGATTTGCAATTCGTTTTGCCGTCCCACCATCGGTAGGGAGTAGTTCGGTTCCTGCAAACGCATGGCTCGTTTCTGGTTTTCGCCTGTTACCGCGAACACAGGCAACGGCTCTGCCTTACCTCTCATCGGCAAAGGCGTACGCGGCTCGAATGTGAATTGACTCATAACCGCTTTGTGTACATGACTGCTTAATAGGATTTCACCTACTGAAGCGGTCGTCATCAACCGTGCCGCGAGATTGACATCATCACCCAAAGCACTATAGGTTTTGCGGGTTTCTCCTCCATACGCGCCCACGCGCATCAGCCCCTGTGTAATACCCATTTGAAGTTGTAATTCTGTTTTCTTTCTCAATTCCAACGCAGTCGTCACCGCACGTCTCGCGTCATCCTCATGCGCGCTCACTGCCCCAAAGTTTACATACGCATAACTGCCCTTGTCGCCGATCGTGATGTCCATCAATTTGCCCCCATGGCGTGAAGCGATTTGTTGTACTTCACGAATGAACACATCCAATTCTGATTGAGCAGATTCCGAGTCGTAGTCAATGCCCGTGAACCTCACGAACAACGCCACACACGGACGGAACTCAGTGAGGAATTGACCCTGTCCCAAAGTCTCTCTTTCGTACACTTCCCTATGCAAAAATGGTCTTAGAGCTTGCAGTACAGGAGTCACCGTTTGAGCTTCAGCACCAAAAACATTCTGTTCTTCTACTCTTATACCCCGATCATCGATGACAGCAAACTTATCACCACTTTCCTTGTCACTTCGCCACTCTTTGATTTTGATCGTTTCACCCAGCGAGTTTGCGGTAACTTCATCGACTAACACATCGCCTCGAACAGCCAAATGTTCCCCTATGGCTGTTCGCGCCACCGGTGTGCCCGCCAATGTATCGATTCTCTGAATCTCCGGGTCACCAACTACAAACCGTCGTGCATCACCTGCAGTGATCGCCACCTTCAAGCCTAACGTTGGGAACGCTTGTATGGCTACTTGCATCGCAAAAGCGCAGGCAGCCGCGCGCATGGAAGACCTTCCTTGAACTTCATAAAACCAGCACATCATCGCATCACCTGCAAAGCCGATGACACTCCCGCCATATTTCTCGATCTCTGTGATCAATGTTGAATACACTTCCCCCAGTTGCTTTGACAATTCTTCAGCGCCTTGTCGAGCTCCCAACGACTCGCGCAAAGACTCGGTCAATGCCGTGAAGCCGCTAATATCCGCAAACAACGCCGAACCTGATGTTCGATCAGGCAGGGAGACGCCATTCGCAATGGCACGTAATCTGTCCTGCGGGAGGTAGGTATGGAGAGTCAAGGGATTGTCCCTCTGAAAGAGTTGGTTATGATTGATTATATCTGTTTGATTAAAAAAAGTAAGTCGGAGTGTCACTCCGACCTACCAAATATTTGTTACTTCAACTTACCCACCACCTGCTCATAATATTCCAACGACCCCGGATTGATCAGCGCATCCTTATTACTTACCGCCCGACCGTTGAGAATATTCGTCACAGCGCTTTCGACCTTCTTCATATTCAACGTGTAAGGAATGTCTGGCGTTTCTATAATTATTGCAGGCACGTGACGCGGTGAGGCATTCTCACGCAACGTCTTACGAATCTTATCTTTCAACTCATCGGTCAGTGAATATCCCGTCACCAATTTGACAAATAGAATCACGCGTTGATCGTCTTGATAGTTTTGTCCCACGGCAAGGCTATCCGCTACCTCGAACAGATTCTCCATTTGGGCGTAGATCTCCGCCGTGCCAATGCGCACACCCGACGGCTTCAGCACCGCATCCGAGCGACCGTAAAACGTCACGCCGCCGGTGTCCTTATGGATCAACACATAATCGCCGTGCCGCCACACATTGGGATAGACTCCGAAATACGCATTGTGATATTTCGAGCCATCGGCGTCGTTCCAAAAATATAACGGCATGGATGGCGCTGGCGCTTCACACACCAACTCGCCCTGTTCATCCCAAATGGGCTTTGTGTTTTCATCGTAAGCCTTTATCTTCATCCCCAATGCCGGGCTTTGCAACTCACCCGCATACACAGGGACGATGGGACTACCCGCCGCAAAACAACCATTGATGTCTGTGCCGCCGGCGATGGAGTTGAAATGCAAGTCCGCCTTGATTTCACGATAGACGTATTCAAATCCATCCGCGGAGAGCGGCGAACCCGTCTGCGAGATTTCACGCAACGACGATAAATCAAAATCACTGCGGGGCGAAACATTTTCTTTTTTCAGGAAATGCAGATAACTGGCACTACAACCGAAGATAGTTATCTGCTCATCCTGGATCAACTTCCACATAGCGCCTGCATCAGGGAAATTGGGATTGCCATCATATAACACAATCGTCGCACCGACCGCCAGCGAACTCATCAGCCAGTTCCACATCATCCAACTGCACGACGTGATGTAGAAAATGCGGTCACTGCGTTTGAGGTCAGTGTGGAGCAGTAACTCTTTCAAATGATTGATCAACACCCCGCCCGCGCCCTGCACCAAACACTTCGGCTTGCCCGTTGTCCCTGACGAGAACATGATATACAGCGGATGGTCGAACGGCAATTGTGCAAACGGGATCTCAAGATTATTTTCTTTTGACAGAAAGTCTTCGTAATTCACCGCATTCGGGATGCCCGATATATCCGCCCGCTCACTCACATACGAAACGACAATTACTTTTTCTAAGGAAGGAATTCCGCCCGCCACTATCGTGGCGTGTCCCAGCGTATCGAACGCCTTGCCCTTGTAAAAATATCCATCAGCGGTGATCATCGCCTTCGGTTCGATTTGTCCCAGCCGTTCAATTGCCGCCCCAGGACCAATATCCGTGGCGCAGGAGGACCACGTCGCACCGAGGCTGGTCGCCGCCAACATGCCGATGACTGTCTCGATCAGATTCGGCATATACCCGACCACCCGGTCTCCCGCCCCGATACCTGATTCAGCCAACGAATGACTTAATCGCGACACTTCGTCGTACAGCTCTGCATACGTCATGAGTTTGGATGCTTGAGTCTCGCCTTTGAAGATAAACGCCAATTGGTCATCACGATAACGCAACAGATTCTCGGCAAAGTTCAATTTCGCACCGGGAAACCATTTTGTGCCAGGGAAAACGGATAAATCCTCCACCACCGAATCGAATCGCTGTGAGGCTTTGATTTCGGCAAAGTCCCACACCGTCCGCCAGAAATCAGGGATGTTCTCAACCGACCATTTGTATAAGTTAGAATACGAATCGATATTTAGTTTGTGCCGTGCATTAACTTCACGGATAAAGCGCGTGATATTGGCTTGTTGTTTGCGTTCTTCTGATGGAATCCAAAGGGGAGTTTTCATATTCATCCATACTGTGTTGGTCGAGTGGGCGAAGCCCGTACCGAGACCAACAAGTAACATACCAAATTTATCTTACAAGAATTATTCTGCTTACTGGTAGTCTCGGTACGCCCTCCGCTCCGCTTCGGGCTACTCGACCACCGATTGCCCCCATTATACAATCACCCTCCTTGTGAATGTCTCGCAATCAATGTTCCCACCATAATACCTGTCCCAAACCCAAAAGCGAACATGCCGATTTTAACGGGTGAAGAGACATCGCCCCACAGCGTGACAGACGATGAGACTGCCATGATGAGGAAGAGTAATGCGGTTGCGATGAGTGCGTTGTTTGATTTCATTTTGCTCCTTCAATTATCCGTCATTGCGAGCCCGATAGGGCGAAGCAATCTCCGTCATTGTGTTGGGGATTAACTTGTCATCTCCATAAACTCTTTCACTTGCTGGCGATACGCCTTGAGCGCCTTCTGCCCTGTCAGTGTCAACTTACAAACCGTGAGTGGCAACTTCCCTTTGAAGGTCTTCTCGATCTTGACGTAGCCAGCCTCCTCCAGCTTGGAAAGATGCGCAGAGAGATTTCCTTTGGTCAGCCCCGTCTCACGTTGCAAATAAAGAAAGTCTGCGCTGGCTACAGAAGATAAAATCGTGATGATCAGCAACCGCGCTGGTTCATGGATGAGACGGTCAAGGGTAGTGACGGCTCGCAGGTCGTTGGCCATGTCACAGGTCCGTTTGAGGCGGGTTTTCGTCCAGATATTTCTTCAAGGTCAGTCCGCCCGAGATCGCAAACGAGATGCTCATCAAGGCGTAGAAGAGTCCCAGGTTGTAACCGCGCGGGAATCCGCTCACAGATAATGCCGCTCCATATATCAACGAGGCCGCGCTCAGGATGTAAAACCGCTTCACGCGCGCCGTCCAAACCTGCTTCACCAAAAGGATGATGCCCATCACGGCGCCCGATACCGCCACCATGGCGTCGATTTTGTTGAACTGACGCACAATGAAGACGAACGTCATCGCGAGCAGCATGCCAACCACGGCAGAAAGGACGCCTGATACAACCTTGTTCTTCGGCTCTGAATACTCCACATAGCCCGTGCGGGGATACGTCACCCGCGCCTTCGCCGCATTGATCAACCGTCGCACAAGGTAAAAGCCACCCAGCAACACCAGCACCAGGCTCGCCTGCAACAACCCATCCATGAGCGAGTCATCGCCAAAGTATTGTCCTGCCGCAAAATAGATCGCCAGGATCAGGCACATCCCGCCACCGCCGACCAACTCACCAAAGCCATCCACATACCAATAACGCTTCACACGCTGTTCGACATCAGAAAAATTGTCTTTCATTCTTATCCCTTTCAAATTTGGTTTGCAATGCAAACTAGTTTGCGCTTATGTTACGCCTGATCCTTTGGCTTGTCAAGAGGAAAAAAAAGAGCCTGACTCTTTCGAGTCAGGCCTGCGAAACTATTTTTGAAGACAACTGATCAAGTCGAGAATGACGCCTTGCGGTTCAGATTCAGTCAGCGCCAGCACAGGTACCGTGGCTACAGCAAAGACTTCACGCGAGTCACCCGCCTTCCAATGCCGCGGCAGGATACCGACAGTGTTCGGCTGATTGACTAACGTATCGGACATCTGTTGAGGATTGACCGCGATCAATGCAGATGACATGACGCTTCTCCCTTCCATCACGAACTGGTCAAACACCCTCTGCACATCCGCATCTGACGCGTACACCCACACCTGCACTGCGGGGTCTCCCAACCCCATGAATAATGCACGCGCTTCTTCAAGAGTCAAATTTTGAATGGGACTCTGACGATGTGTGACAATTAAAATTTCTTCTGTATCGATTTGATAAGCAAACGATGAAAGGACCGCAGGCTCGCCGATTTGCAAGGCGATCTCGGCAACATGGGGATCATCCACGCGGGAGAGGGCGACATTGCTGTGCCCCGCCGCGCAATCGTAGAGTTCACTCAGCCAGGGTTCAGCGGCAGAGCTTGAGTGAACCGAAACAACTTGGGGCGTAGGGGATTGAGGCGGGTTTGTCGAGCAGGAGAAAAGGAGGAAAGAGGAAAGAAGAAAGAGGAATATGTCATTGCGAGGAGCGCTCTTGTTCTTCGCGACGAAGCAATCCCCATCACAACGAGGAGATTGCTTGGGGCGAAAGTGCATCGCCCTCGCAATGACATGGGCAGTTAATTTTTTACCAATCATGAAGAAGTGACGCAATCAACCTGGCTTTTTGTTCCATACTGTTGGTGAAAATATATTCGCGTTCGGAATGATAACCCTCACCCACTGCGCCCATGCCATCGAGTATGGGGATGCCAAGCGGCGCAACAAAATTTCCATCCGACGCACCGCCAGTGCCGCCTGCTGTGAGGGTCATGCCGATCTTCGAGGCAATTGATTTCGCTTTTTCAAATGTAGCTTTCATCGTGTCATCAAACGGCATTGGCGGACGGTTCAATCTACCTGTGATCTCAATAGTTGTGCCATCGAGAACCGGCTTGAGTTCTTTCATTTCCGATTCGATGCGTTTCCACTCGCCAGGCTGCATGACACGCACATCCACCTTCACCACACACTCGTCAGGAACAACATTTGAAACCGTACCACCATGAATGACGCCCACATTAACCGTTGTCTCTTCGGAATAATTAGTGAGCTTTTGAATTGCAATCATTTGGTGGGCCATTTCTTCGATGGCGTTGCGTCCTATTCGATGCTCACCACCCGCATGCGCGGCGCGTCCTTTTGTCTTGATCACGAACTCACCCACGCCCTTGCGCCAGGTCTTGAGCGATCCATCCACGAGCGCGGGTTCCATCACCAACACCAGCGCGGATTCTTTTGCAATTGTTTCAATCAGGGCGCGCGATGTGTGACTTCCAATCTCTTCATCGGGTGTGCAGAGCAACGTGACGGGGCGATCCAAACCCAACTTTTGCGCTTCTTCAATCGCGCCGAGTGCGATGACAATACCCGCCTTCATATCCAATGTGCCGGGACCGAAGATTTTTTCACCCTCTTCACGATAGGGAGTTTTTTGAAACGTGCCTAGCGGGAAGACCGTGTCCATGTGACAGAGGATGAGGATGCCCTCACCCCTAACCCCTCTCCCGTGGGGAGATGGGAATCGCGCGAGGACATGGTCACCTGTTTCAGTATTTGGAATGACTTCGACTTGTGCACCAAGTTTACGCGCTTCTTCGGCGACAATGACTCCGACACGGTCCACAGCGGCTTTATCGTGCGAAGGGGATTCAGTTTCGACGAGAAGTTGGAGGAGTGATTTGAATTCCATGGATTATCCTGGTGGTCGTGTAGACCCGAGCGATAGCGAGGAACGTATCGAGACCACCAATAAGCAAAGTTCTGTTTGTTAGAGGTGGTCTCGATACGGCGGACGAACGCCGCCTGCTCGACCACCGGAATGTTTTTTTATTTCATAATAAACACAATCACCCCCGCCACCGCACAATACACAGCAAAGACATACAGCGAGCGTTTGCTCAAGTAATCGATCAGCCACTTGATGGCAAACCAACCGACAATCGCGGCGGTGACAAATCCCACGGCGAGCAGGGGCAGGAACTCGCTAAGGTTCGGCATCTGGATCACGTCCAACATTTCGTAACCGCCCGCCGCAAGCATAACGGGTGCGGACATGAGGAACGCAAACCGCGCTGCGGAGGGACGGTCAAAGCCGCGGAACATGCCGCCGCTGATGGTTGTCCCCGACCGCGAGGCGCCGGGGAAGACCGCGATGATTTGGAATAATCCAACAATGAACGCGTCCCACCCTGTCATTGAATCTAGTGTGCGATTCTTTTTTGTAAGTAATTCTGCCAATGTGAGTAAAACAGCGGCGGAGAATAATCGAATGGAAGCTTGAAGCATCGGTTGTTTGAAAAGCGCTTCGACGGCGTCTTTCAAAAGATAACCAGCGAGCAAGGCGGGGATGGTCGCTACAATAATATAAATCCCTAGGTTTCTTTCAGAGGTCGAACGTCGAAAGTCTAATGTCGCGCGGGCGATGGACAGTAAGTCTTTCCAATAGAAGATGAAAAGCGAAACGAGCGTCCCGAGTTGCACGATAACGAGGAACGAGAACATGGCGTCATCGGCGGGGATGCCGAGTAATTGTTGCCCAATCAATAAATGCGCGGTGGACGAGACGGGAATGAATTCGGTCAGTCCCTGGATGATGCCAAGCAGTAAGGCGTGAAAAATATTCATTGAAGTTTCCTTGTCTGGAAATTATTTTGCATTCACAAATGTTGCGAGATTATCATCAAAGGGCGGATACACTATACCATTCTCCGTCACAATTGCAGTGATC
>Ga0180069_1000076_pt1 | contig 21032 bp, 20 predicted proteins | sample EasRivERM_16_10D_2_FD_121793 | JGI IMG/M metagenome (GOLD analysis project Ga0180069, IMG submission 121793) | Soil microbial communities from meander-bound floodplain in the East River, Colorado, USA - East River metaG ERMLT231B'_16_10D | ecosystem: Environmental > Terrestrial > Soil >...
GAGGGGGGTGAAATCGTGAAAATGTTTTCCTGGTCATACAAGCTAATCTCTCTTGAATTTATCCTTCCGGCTGTTTCAACTCACAGACAAGGCTGGGGTCGTCCAAGAATTCAAATTCCATTGATTTCAAACTCTGTGGCAATGTGAGTCGGGTTGATTAACGCCAAATAGATTGGGCATCTTTCCTGCCATGCCTGATACAACTTTTGCACACTCTCCTCGCTATCGGGCGACTGAACCTTAATTGTGAGTTGGATGTTTTGCAGATCTGATGCGACTCCATCCAATCCCAACGCACCGCGAAAATCTGCCTCACATTGGGCAACGGCTTCCACGGACTCAACCTGAACGCCAAGTTGGGGAGCCAGCGTGTCACGAATAAACGCCACTGAACAACCGACAAGGGCACCCAGGAGAAATGCCGTAGGACTTGGAGCCGTATTGGTTCCGCCTAGTGACGGCGGCAGATCAGAACGCCATGAGAATGATCCGGTTTCCAACACGACCTGTGCGCCGTCGTTGTGCCCCTTGACCACTGGTTTGACCTTCGCTTTGCCCGGGTCTTCCTGCCACAGACGGATGGATGCTTGAATGGTTTCGGAATTCATCGTTTCTCTCCTTCATAGATTTGTCTATTGATGCGAATAATGGAGATCTTTCCGTGCCCGCCCCGGAATGCCGGGACGGACACGAGATTCGCGTCAGCGAGTGGGGACTCAGTCGCGGGTGGAATAGTAGATATCGGACACACCTTCACCTGGCCGCGTGGAACCGAATAGAAGCGTTGTTCCATCCCAGGAAAGTGATGGCCGGGTCTCGTTCGCAGCGCTGTTCACATTTGGGCCCAGGTTGACCGGCGCGGACCAAGCGTCAGCAATTGAGTCCCTGCTTACGCTCCAGATGTCAAAGCCCATTGAGCCAGGCCGGTTCGAGGCGAAGACCAACTCCCGCCCATCCCGGCGAACGGAGGGTTGCATGTCTTCATAGTCACTGTTCACACCAGGGACAAGCTCTGCCGAGCCGAACGACCAATCACCAATCATCTCGCTCATGTATAGGTCGCCTCCGCCGGGACCATCCGACCGGGTGCTGGAAAAGTATAGGGTCGGCGAACCTGACTCAGCGAACGAAAGCACCGGACCTGCCTCATCCGCGGAGCTATTCACATCGCAGCCGAGGTTGACCGGTTCCTGCCAGCCATCTACTGGGTCATAGCGCGTAATGTAAATATCTGCACCGCCACAGCCATCTGGTCTGTTGGAGACGAACATGAAGCCTTGCCCATCTCGCAGCGGCGAGGGGCAGAAGTCGTTGTAACCGCTATTGATTGGTGCTCCGATATTTATAGGAGCGCCGAATGCTCCGTCGCGACCAATCCGTTCGGCAACCCAGATATCCAGATTACCAACACCACCGGGGCGGTTGGAAGCCATGTAAAGTTGCAAGCCATCACGGGAGAGGATTGGACAGCCATCCAGGAAGGCAGTGTTCACCTCAGAACTGGATTCGGGTATCGACTCTAGGCTCGCAGCCGGACCCCAGTTTGAGAAGGAAGGTGCGGCAAATACTGGTGTGGCGAATAGGATGATGAGAATGCTGAGGGTCGCCACCGTCTTCTTATTCAATTGTGTTTGTGTAAACATGCTAAATCTCCTTAAGTAAGGTTGAAATGGTCTGGGACCTTGGGCTAAGAATCGTTTCATCCATACTTTGATCTCCTTTCTCAGGATCATTCGCTTATGCCCATATGAGGTGAACGCTTCACGACGCTCCTCGTTGAAGTGTTTACATAGTGACACCGTGCCGTCTCTGGACGGTCGCCAGCCAGGCCGAAATATTTGAGACGTTTAGGAGACGCGGCCAGTTTAGATTCCCCAAGATGGAAGTGCTATACTCACTTTATTTATCCCCGATCAGACTGTGCGAGGTATTTTCAGTTTAGGAGGATACGATGCTCCAGATACGACTACTCGGACAATTTGACGTACGCGTGGACGGAAAGCGTGTCACGATTCCCACGCGGGCTGCCCAATCGCTGCTGGCGTATCTCGCGCTAACAGCCGGGACTTCCCATCGCCGCGAAAAACTCGCAGGCGTCTTCTGGCCCGACACCACCGACGACAACGCTCGCAAAAACCTGCGCCAGGAGTTGTGGCGCATTCGCAAAGCCATCTCTGTCCCACAACCCGCTGACAGCGATTATCTGATCGCCGATGAATTTACGTTGAAGTTCAACCGCGAGGCGGAGTACTGGCTCGATGTCGTTCAATTGGAAAGACCCGATCTCGATCTCCAGGCGCTGCTGGCCAATCTTTCCCTGTATCAGGGCGAACTCCTGCCCGGCTTCTACGACGAGTGGATCACGCTGGAACGCGAACGCGTCAACGCCGTTTTCGACGCGCGCATGGAAGGACTGCTCGAACAGCTTATCGCGGCTGAACGCTGGATCGCCGTGCAGGAATGGGGCGAACGCTGGCTTACTCTCAGCGGAGTACGCGAACCTGCTTATCGCGCATTGATGCTCACCAGCGGCGTGCGCGGTGATATGGCAAAAGTTGCCTCGCTGTATCAGCGTTGCACGGATGAATTACTCGAATATCTTGGCGTCGAGCCATCCGCTGAAACGCGCGCCCTCTACGATGGATTGCTCAAAGGCGCGAAAACGCCGCCGCGTACTGCCGCGCAGCCATCCGGCACAATCACCTTTCTCTTCACCGATATCGAAGGCTCGACCCGCCTGCTCGAAAAATTGGGCAGTCAATACGCAGATGTATTGAGCGAACATCACGAAATTCTGCGCGCGTCGATTCAGAAATGGAATGGCCGCGAAGTAGATACACAGGGCGACGCATTCTTTGTCACCTTCACGCGCGCGCTCGATGCAGTGCAATGCGCCGCCGAAGCACAGCGCGCGCTCGCGTCCCATTCATGGCATCAGGACGAAAACTTGCGTGTACGGATGGGCTTGCATACCGGCGAACCGTTGATCGCTTCGACCGGCTATGTCGGCATGGATGTGCATCGCGCCGCGCGCATCGGCGATGCGGGTCATGGCGGGCAAATCCTGTTATCGCAAACGACACGTGAACTCGTCATTCAAGACCTGCCTCAAGGGATGACAATACGCGATCTGGGCGAACACCGGCTTAAGGATATGAAATATCCCTCATCCTTATATCAATTGGTCGTGGATGGATTACCTGCTGAATTTGCGCCAATCAGAACCAAGTTCACCGGCGCGGAATCACCCACACCGGGTGAAGCGCCATTCAAAGGCTTGCAGTTCTTTGACGAAGGCGACTCGGATTTATTCTTTGGGCGCGAAACGTTGACGGCGAAACTGGTTCACCGTTTGCAGGATGCGAATTTCCTGTCGGTTATCGTTGGCGCTTCGGGCAGTGGCAAATCCTCGTTGGTACGGGCAGGGCTGGTTCCTGCAATCAAAAAGGGAGGTGCGCTCATCAATGGAACAAGACTGCCCGAGAGCAGTACTACCTGGCAGGTCCACATTCTCACACCTACCACGCATCCACTCGAAGCGTTGGCAATCGAACTCACGCAGGCTTCGGAATCTGTAACGGCCGCGGCAACTTTGATGGACGATCTTTCGAAAGACCCGCGCAGTCTGCATTTTTTCTTATCGCGTCAAAATGCATCCCTTCTGCGTCACACCTTATTGGTGATTGATCAATTCGAAGAATTGTTTACGCTGTGCCGCGACGAGTTCGAACGTGAAGCCTTCATTGATAATCTGCTCGCGGCGCTCACGCCCTCACCCCCAACCCCTCTCCCGCTGGGAGAGGGGCGAAGGGGTGAGGGTCACATCACGCTCATCATCACACTGCGCGCGGATTTTTACGCGCATCTGGCGCAATACCCCGAACTGCGCGACGCGGTGGCGCAACAGCAGGAATATATCGGTCCAATGACAACCGAAGAATTGAGGCGCGCCATCGAGGAACCTGCGCGGCTCGGACATTGGGAATTTGAGCCCGGGCTGGTGGATTTGATCCTGCGTGATGTGGGCGATGAACCCGGCGCACTGCCTTTGCTTTCACATGCGCTGCTCGAAACGTGGAAACGACGCGCCGGACACAGGCTCACGCTCAAAGGCTACGCCGATGCAGGCGGCGTGTATGGCGCGATTGCGCACACAGCCGAAAGTGTTTATCAAAATCTTGCGCTCAGTGAGCAGACCATCGTGCGTAATATCCTCTTGAGGCTGACCGAATTTGGCGAGGGGACGGAAGACACACGGCGGCGTGCCTCGTTCGATGAGTTGATGTCACAGGCGGAATCTGCCGAGGATGTGCGCGCGGTGTTGAACACATTGGCTGAGGCAAGACTCGTTACCTTGAGCGAGGATTCGGCTGAGGTGGCTCATGAGGCATTGATCAGTGAGTGGCCCCAACTGCGCGAATGGCTGTCGCAGGACCGCGAAGGCATCATCCTGCATCGTCATCTCACCGAAGCCGCGCAGGAATGGGAACTGCTCGAACGCGACGCGGGCTCGGTCTATCGCGGGGCGCGCCTGGCGCAGGCAAATGAATGGTCGGCACTCAACCCGAACGCGTTGAACGCGCAGGAGCGGCTGTTTCTTGAGGCATCGAATACCCAAATGCGGCGTGAGAAACAGGAGCGCGAGGAACAACTGCAACGCGAACGGGATGCGGCAATCAAACTGGCTGAGACCCAGCGCCAATCCGCTTCGCGACTTAGGATTCGCAACCGCGTTATTACAGTGGTGGGAAGCATTGCTGTCATTCTGGCATTGCTGGCGGGAACGTTCGGCGTGCAGTCGAGTCGAAATGCAACTGCCGCGCAAAACAATGCTGCGACTGCACAGGTCGCCAAAGATGATGCTCTCCACGCCCAAGCCACTGCCGAAGCTGAACGCCTGCGCGCGGAGAATGAAAAACAACTCGCCATCTCGCGCGAACTGGCGCTCGCCGCGAATAGTAATTTGAGTGTAGATCCTGAGAGAAGTATCCTGCTCGCGTTACAGGCATTATCCGTAGCTCACACTGTCGAAGCGGAGAGCGCCCTGCACAACGCGGTGCAAGCCTCGCGGGTTCAACTCACTCTCGACAACGACACAGAGGTATGGAGCATCGCGTACAGCCCGGATGGATCTCGCTTGGCAACCACCAGTGGTGATGACACAGTAACGATTTGGGATGCAGTCACTGGAAAGGAACTGTTTTCATTTTCTGCTCCTCCCCTCGCAGGATTGATTAGATTCAGCCCGGATGGGACACATCTTGCCATCTCCCATGGTGATAATACAGTACGGATATGGGACGCAACCACCGGCAAGGAAGTACTTAAGTTTTCAGGTCACACAGACTTCATACAATATTTCACCTTTAGCAATGATGGCACACGGCTGGCTACAGGGAGTGGGGACACAACTGCTAAGGTTTGGGATGTGGCAACTGGGAAGGAACTGCTCACGCTCTCCGGTCACACAGATATTGTGGGTAGCGTGTCATTCAACCCGGATGGAACGCGGTTGGTCACGGGCAGTTGGGATACTACAGCAAAAGTCTGGGATCTCGCAACCAGCAAGGAAGTATTAACGCTGGCGGGTCACACCCTTCCAGCAGACGTATTGTACAGCCCTGATGGCACACGAATTGTCACGCACAGTGCGGACGTTCCGGCAAAAGTGTGGGACGCGGAAACAGGACAGGAATTGCTTACTTTATCTGGAAAGGGTTTATACGGCGCGGTAGCGTTCAGCCCAGATGGGACACGCTTATTCAAGGCAAATCAGGATGGAACGGTAATCGTATGGGACTTTACAACTGGCGAGGAATTGTTGACCTATCCAGCGCACCTGAGTACTCTCAATGATGTTGCCATGCACCCAGATGGCATCCACATTGCTATTACCAGCCAGGATGGTACTATCAAGGTATTGGATTTCTCGCCGCAGGGGAGCCGTGAGTGGCTTACCCTCACGGGTCTTACTGGGCGGTCGCCAAGAGTGATCTATAGTCCAGATGGTACGCGCCTTGCTACATCCGGTCCGAACAACACAGCGATAATTTGGGGTGCAGAAACAGGTAAAGAACTGGTTGCACTTACCGGACACACGGATACAGTTGTAGGGATAGCTTTCAGCCCGGATGGTTCACGATTGGCAACCAGCAGTCGCGACAATACAGCCAGGATTTGGGATGCGGACTCAGGCAAAGAGTTGCTCATGCTAAGTAAGTCAGGTCATGGGGACGGTATCATTGGAGGGACTCATCGTGGCATCACAGATACAGTCTTTAGCCCAGATGGGAAATGGCTGGCAACTGCGGGTACCGATGGCACTGCCATTATCTGGGACGCCAAAACCGGACAAACCCTTCTCACTGTGTCCAATCCTCTTGGAATTTACAGAGTTGCCTTCAGCCCCGATGGAACACATCTGCTCACCAGCGGGGGAAATCCAGATGACAACGGCGAATCCGTTTACAGGGTGTGGAACATCCAAACGGGTCAGGAACTCTTCACGATGGCAATGCCAAATCTGCCAGGAGGACTTGCATTCAGCCCGGATGCTACGCGTATCGTTACAAGTGGTTTTGGCGGTGTTGTGAAAATGTGGGATGCTGTGACTGGGCAGGAATTGTTCCGCCTGTCCGGCCACACCGGCTCGGTTCCTAACATAGATTTTTCTCCGGACGGTTCGATGGTAGCGACCGTAAGCGGAGATGGAACTGCGAAACTCTGGAATGCTTCCACCGGAAAAGAACTGCTTACCCTGTACGGTCACACCGGCTCTGTCAGTGGCGTTGCATTCAGTCCAGATGGAACGCGCCTCGTGACAGCCTCCAACGATGGCACCGCGCGCGTGTATCTGTTGAATATCGAAGAACTCATCGCGCTTGCCAAGTCGCGCGTCACACGCTCGCTCACAATTGATGAGTGCCAGAAGCATTTGCATGTGGAGGCATGTCCGGTTGAGCCGTGATGCCATAAACAAAGGCCTCATTAATCTACAAAGTGGGTATATCAGCCAGCTGACTCTATAGGAGGTGTGAACTGATATTTGCGTGTTGATCAGGTGTTGATTTAAGTATGCTGAATATCACCTTTCAAATCCACTCGGGTCGGGGTAAGATGGCGCAGTAGTCAAATAATTTCAAAGTGAGGCAACCAGGATGAACGAAACTCCAATCCCAGCCGAGGAAGTCCGCTTTTTCAGTGGGAGTTCGAATAGGGCGCTTGCCGCAAGTATTGCCAGTGAACTCAGTTTGCCGCTGGACGACACGCACATCTCCCGCTTTAGCAACGATAATCTTTACATTCAACTCGGCGCGACGGTACGCTATCGCCGCGTCTACATCGTGCAGTCGTTGTCACAGCCAACCAACGACAACCTGATGGAACTGTTGATGATGCTCGATATCGCGCGCGGGGCGGCGGCCTCGGAAGTGCATGCCATCATCCCGTATTATTCGTTCGGTCGTTCAGATAAAAAGGATGCCGCGCGCATCTCCATCACCGCCCGCCTGGTTGCGGATCTGCTCAAGACGGCCGGAGCCACGCACGTGATGAGCATGATGTTCCACTCGCCGCAGGTGCATGGCTTCTTTGCCATGCCTACTGATCCACTCAGCGCCCGCCCGGTGTTTCAGGAATATCTGGCCACACACGACCTGACCGATCACATCGTGGTCGCGCCGGATATGGGTTCGGCAAAATCTGCGGCGCGCTTCGCCAAAAGTCTGAGCCTGCCCATTGCAGCCGGGAACAAGGAACGCATCTCGGACACACAGGTGAAGATCAGCGGTTTGGCTGGCAACCAGGTGCGCGGACATAAACGTGCGTTGATCTACGATGACGAGATCGCGACCGGCGGGTCGATTGATGAGTTAAGCCGGGTGCTGATCAATGAAGGTGTTGATGAGATTACCGTGGTTTGCACACACGGGGTCTTTACGCGCGGCGGGTTGGAAAGGCTGGCGGCGATCCCCCAGATCAGTGAGATCATTACAACTGATACTGTTTATTTACCGCCCGAGAAGCGACACCCAAAGCTGAAAATATTATCCGTCGCGTCGATCTTCGCAGATGCCATCCGTCACAACCTGCATCACGAGTCCATCAACGATCTGTTTGTGTTCGGAGAATGAGGCATTCAAACACCAGCGCGCCGATCCGCCCATATAATATTCACGATCAGCCATTGCCCGTCCTGCTTTGCCAAATGAATGTATTCCTCCAAATGGATGCGTGCCCGTTTCAAGGCATTACAACTAAAGAACATAATCCCACCCAAGTTTTGTATCGAGACCGACATACGCTTCGAATTTTTCTATTTTTTTCCGCCTGTTCCGAATGGATACGATGCCCGTCCCATCATATCGCACGCCCCATTCATCACCTTGTTTGACGATACGCGTTTTGGGATCCATCCCGCAGTAATTCTGAGGCAGTGTTTCCCAATACTCGCCTTCGAGTGGAAAGGTTGCTTCCACCCAAAGTGCATAACCGTTTGCGCTAATTCTTGCGTGAGCCGTTCGAAGATCACTGCTGACGACAAGTGAAATTCGAGCATGTCCCTTTCGGAATCCGTGCCGCCAAAAAAGACGATTGGGCGGACTGTTTTGTGCGCCAATCCAAGCCAAACTACCAATCGCTGGAGTAGCTGAGATCCAAGGCGGCGGTTCGCAAATCACATTTAGAAATTTATGGGGAGCCGGGCGTCCATTTACAACTCCTTTTCCCGTTGTGATGTAAAAGGTCGGGTAATTATCGGGTGGAACGATGTGTGAGCGCCTTACGGCAGGCTTGACCAAATTCAAAGTCAGGTCAATTTTGTCCACAGGGATGCGAATGGCAATGCCAATCGCATCTCCAGGCTCGACTCGATATCTTTCCGGTTTTCTTGTCATGAGGACCGCCCAATTCATTCTGCCGAACGATCTCCTCGATTGCTCGTGTATATAACATTCACGATCTGCCATTCCCCAGCCTGCTTTGCCAGATGGATATATTCCATATATTCACCCGATGCCACCTTCACAGTTGCAATTTCCCCATAACTATCCAGAATCGTGATGGTCCAATTCTTTTTCTCAGATGGAGCATCGCTACCGCCGCCTTCTCTGGTTGCATCTACCATCACATCTTTCGTGAGATGGAGCAGATATTCTTTTCCAGCATCATCAAGTTTAATGGCGCGTTTTGCCAGGTCGGTGTGGAGGCATTGTTCCATTCGCCTCGTATCTGGGGTATACCAACCATCGTAGTAGTCAGAGACTGCCTGATAGATCACGGCGTTATCGGCGACTTTTGTTTGTTCCATCCTTCTCATTCCCTTTCGTTAATGGATTATTCGAAAAAGCCTGACGGGTCATGTTGACCTGTCAGGCTATCGTTTGAAATCTAGGCCTTCAGCGCTCGATACGAAATGATGGTTCCCACCAACAGAATCGTCGCGTCAAGATAGATCAGCCCAAGGTGCCCGAGTGTGGCAATATGATAAGGGAAATGCAGCGGCAGGGCAATGCAAACTGCAATGACGGGCGCGATGAACGCTGTCCACACGGCCCATGCCTCCCCTCGACGAATGCCAAACCAAGCCAATGCGATGACACTGACTCCAAGCCCAATGATGAAACCCGAGAGTGCAACTTGCAGATGACTGATATAGTTGTAGAGGTTTTGGCTGAAGGACTGAATCTGCTCGGGCGTTCCACCGACATGATCCGGCGTGAGACCAAGTTCTGTAAAGCCGTTGAAGTTGCGGATCAGAAACATGCCCCCGTATACGACCAACCCGACACCCGCGAGTGCGACAATATTTGCACCTGTGCTTATGGAAGCACTCATCGTCTTGCCTGAAACTTGTGCTTGTGTTGCCATGATCTTATCTCCTCTGAACAGAAATGTTTATCAACTATCCATAGCATAGTGATTTGACGTCTCAATAAAAAGAGGCAGATGTCCCGATTTTGTCCCAACCTTCAGCTATTTAAGTTTGCCGTCCAATAGACCACTTTCACGTGCCAAAACAATCGCTTCACCCCGACTATTGATCTGCAATTTCTCGTAAATGTTCGATACATAATTGCGGACAGTTTTTTCGCTAAGTGTCAGTCTTTGAGCGATATCAAGATTGTTTTGCCCCTGTGCCAACAGACGTAACACATCCCACTCACGGGTTGATAGCTCGGACCAAATCTTATCTTCGGCTGAGGCCTCCGTCTTCCCTGTCAATAATTTAGAATCGATTCCAAGAAAACGGTAATACTCTTGCCAAAAATAAAACCAGGCAGGTTCATTTTGCATCAGGATATGATTCTTGCTATCCAAAACGACGAAGCTAGCACCCGGAATGTGCGCGGCAGTTTGTCGCCCATCTTCAAAAGGGACAGCCGCGTCATGCTTTGCCTGAATCACCATGGTTGGAACTTGAATAGTTTTTGCCAATTCACGCACATCTACAAATTTGAAGGAACGCTGCACCTCCATGGCATTTGTCGGTGACGTGGATACAAACTGTAAATTATTGAACCAGGCGAATTGTTCAGGAGTCCCCTCAGGGATGAGAAATGTCGTGAACACCTGGCGATAGGCAGGATTTTCATTCCCCCAGCTTAACTTGAGTAGTTTGAGATGCACCTCCGCTTCCTCCAATGCTTCGGGAGTCGGATTTCCGCTCAAACTTCCTTGAAGATAGCCTCCATAAAGGATGAGCTTGCGAACTCTCTCTGGATGTTTGGCTATATAAGCAATGGACACACAGCCGCCCTGCGACATGGCAAACAAATCAAATTGTTCCAGCCCTGCGGCATCAACAACGGCTTCAAGATCACTAACCAAAGCCTCAAAAGAAAAATCAGAAACATTCCAATCCGAAAGACCGCAGCCGCGCGGGTCATAGCGATAGAATGTGTGAAAACGTGACCAATTCTCCAACCATGGCTGCCAGACCGGGCTGTTCCAATCGTATTCCAAATGACTCATCCAGTTCCCGACCTTCACCAGAGCCGGACCCTGTCCAACTCTGGCATAGGCAAGGCGGGTATTATCGGGTGCTGCGCAGAACCGAATTTCTTGATTCATGTTTTGGATAGGGTTGTCTAAAACGGACTTATTCAGTAGTATATAGCAGGTTTCGCTCCTATACAATACTATTCATTCAACAATTATTCATTGGATATGCTTGAAAAACTCAAAGCCCGCGCCCGCGCGTTGAAGAATGAGGCCTTCGCGATTTATCGCGCGGCAAAAGATCCGCGCACGCCGTGGTATGCAAAGGCATTGATCTATTTTGTTGTGGCACACACTTTCAGCCCGATTGATCTGATCCCTGATTTCATTCCCGTTCTTGGTTATCTTGATGATCTCATCATCACCCCAGGCGGATTGTGGCTGGCGATACGGATGATCCCGGCTGAGGTGTTGGAGGAAGCTCGGAAAACGGTGGCAGCTCAGGGCGTGGAAAGGCGCGTGAGCTACATCGGAGCGGGGATCATCATCTTCATGTGGATTGTCGTCCTGATTGGTGTCGTTTATCTTATAAAATTCTTATCCAAATGAATATAATAAAAGTACAGGAGGCTCTTATGATCAGCCAAACCATGCAAGACGCAATCAATGAACAAATCAACAAGGAACTGTATTCGTCATATCTGTATCTCTCGATGGCGGCATATTTCGCGAACAAGAATCTGGCGGGATTTTCAAAGTGGATGCATGTGCAAGCCGGTGAGGAACGCGAACATGCCATGAAACTATATTCACATTTGGAAGACCGCGGTGGACGTGTTCTGCTCAAAGCCATCGCCGCGCCGCAAACCGAATGGGCTTCGAACCTTGAAGTTTTCAAGGATGCCGCGGCGCACGAAGCCATGGTCACGGCTTCGATCCATGCATTGTATGAAGCCGCGCTGAAGGAAAAGGATTATCCGGCGCAGGTGTTGTTGCAATGGTTCATCAGCGAACAGGTGGAGGAGGAAAAGAACGCGGCCGAGATCCTCGCCAACCTGGGTTTGATCGAGGAGCGCGGCACGGCTGTGCTGATGCTCGATAAGCAACTCGGCAAGCGCGGCGCCGAGTAGTTTACAATTAGACCCTGAGGGTTTTCCGCAGGGTCTTTTTTGTTTATCGTAGGGGCGACCTGCCCAGCGAATATAAAATACATTGACGATCCTGACGGGTCGCCCTTACAGTGCATTTGGAGCAATCATGAGTTATTCGATTCGACGCGCAACGCCGGAAGACAAACCAGAATGGATCCGCATGCGGCAGGGACTCTGGCCCGACGTGCCCATGGAATATTTGGATTTCGATCTGGATGACCTGCTCGCGGACTCTGACGCCGGAATCTTCGTCGCTTCACACGCGGACGGGAAGTTGATCGCGTTCATCGAAGCGGGTCTGCGCGACTACGGCGAGGGCTGTGAGACCTCACCCGTGGGCTACATCGAAGCCTGGTATGTGGACCCGCATGTGCGCGGTCAGAAACTTGGCAGGGAAATGGTTCACACGGCGGAGCAATGGGCGCGCGAAAAAGGCTGCACCGAGATGGCATCGGATACGTGGCTTGAAAATGAAGTCAGCATCGCCGCGCATTTGAAGCTGGGCTATTGGGAGGCGGAACGACTGGTGCATTTTGTAAAAAGGTTGTAATTTGTAGGGGCGAGGTTCTCTCGCCCCGTGTTGATAATTGTGTAAATGGGCGGGGAGACCCCGCCCCTACGAAACAATAGATATGAAAAACTTCCTCATCTACGGCTCGTATGGCTACACCGGTCAACTCATCGTTGAACGCGCGCTGAAAGATGGGTTGCGTCCCGTGCTGGCGGGGCGTAACGAAAAGAAGTTGCGCGCACAAGCCGTGAAATATGATCTTGAATATCGCGCCTTCTCTTTAGATGAAACCGCGAAACTGGATTCGGCATTGAATGAAGTGGATGCAGTACTCCATTGTGCGGGTCCGTTTGTGCTGACGTTCCGTCAGATGGCGGAAGCGTGTCTGCGAACAAAAAAACATTACGTGGATATCAGCGGGGAAATTCCCGGCTTTGAAGCCCTGGCAGCCATGAGTGAGCAGGCAAAGGAAGCTGGCATTATGGTATTACCCGGCGGCGGATTCGATGTGGCACCGACAGATTGTCTCGCAGCACATCTCAAGCAAAGACTGCCCGACGCGACCCGCCTGCGTCTCTTCCTGCGCGGTGTTGGTGCGGGAGTCTCGCGCGGCACGGCAAAATCTGCGATTGAGAATATGCAACGTCAGGGCATGATCCGCAAGGATGGCAAACTGGTACAAGTGCCGCCGGTGTGGAAAGCACTCATGCAGGATTTCGGTCGCGGACCTGTGCGCGTCGTTTCTGTTGGATGGGGCGATGTCAGCACCGCGTATCACAGCACGGGCATCCCCAATGTGGAAACTTATTTGTCCCTCCCACAAGCCATGGTCAATTTAATGTATGATATGCGTACAATTGGACCACTGTTTTATAACCGCGTTGCAAAGACCATTCTTAAAGCATTGATGAATCTATATCCGCCGGGACCGTCAGAAGCCAGAAGAATGAAAGCCTTTGCCACGATGATCGGCGAAGTGACGAATGACCAGGGCGGGCGCGCAGTGTCCAGGCTTCGGACGCGCGAAGGCTATACGTTCACCGCGCAGGTCACGGTCGAGATCATGAAGCGCATCTTGAACAACGACTACAAACCCGGCTTCCAAACTCCATCACTTGCTTATGGGTCAGATTTCGTCCTGCAATTCGAAGGAGTTCAACGCGAGGATCTGGAATGAAGCGTGGAATATTTTCTTTATTGATCCTGCTATCCATGTTTCTTTCAGCATGTGCATCTTCAGCATCTTCCACATCTGAACCAGCAACCCCCGAACCAATAGCCACGGAGGAAACCATGTCCCTTCAACTTACCAGTGATGCATTCGCAAACGGGCAATCCATCCCTGCAAAATATTCGTGCGTCGGCAAAAATATTTCCCCGGCACTTGCATGGAATGACCCGCCCGCGGGCACGCAATCCTTCGCGCTCATCATGGACGATCCCGACGCGCCGTTCGGCACATGGGTACATTGGGTCTTATACAACATCAAGCCGGACATGCGTGGTTTGCAGGAAGACCTGCCGATCACCGGGAAAAACGTTGATCCGGATGCGATTTACGTGGGCAAAAATTCAGCGGGGAACATTGGCTACGACGGTCCCTGCCCACCCAGCGGCACACATCGTTACTTCTTCAAACTCTACGCACTCGATACACTCATCAGCCTGCTGCCCGGTGCATCTGAGGAACAAATCCTCAAGGAAATGGACGGTCACATTCTCGCACAAGCCGAATTGATGGGGACATTCAGCAAATGACAACATCCAGTTCAACGATGATCCAGCGCGCAAAAGAATCAGGCAACCCGGTCATTCATGGAGACCGCGTGACGTTCATCTGGGAAGGCAAGACCGCGCCAACTTTGACGAGCGACTTAAATTACTGGGACGATAAACCCAAGCCGTTCAAGCGCATCTCTTCCACATCCATAACTGCTTCTGCCATATCATCCCCTTTGGGGAAATCGATCTGGTCCTGCACCCTGACGCTTCCACGCGATGCCTACCTTGAATATGCTTTTCATGATCCTGTTACACAAAAGAATTTCCTGGATCCACTAAATCGAAAAAGTGTGAACAATGGCACAGGCGATCGTAACAACTTCTTCTACATGCCCGAGACCATGCCATCTCCGTTTGCCATGCGCCGCGCGGATGTGCCTGGTGGCACGCTGACCAATCACCGCGTCGAGACAGGTTTACTGCGCGAGGATGGCGAACGCGAAATATATCTGTATCGTCCGCCTGTGAAGGAACCTGCCCCATTGCTGATCGTCTACGATGGACATGATTACCTGCAACGCGGGAAACTCGCGGTCATTGTGGATAATTTAATTGCGGAGAAACGCATCCAGCCGATCGCGATGGCTTTCCTTCCAAACGGCGGACGCTGGCGTAGTGTGGAATATGCCTGTTCGGATGCAACGCTCCACTGGCTGGACCAAATCATTCTGCCTCTGGCGCGCGCAAAATTGAATCTGCTTGATATAAAAAAACAGCCCGGCGCGTATGGCGTGTTGGGCGCATCGGCAGGCGGGTTGATGTCCATGTATACAGGCTTACGGATGCCGGACATATTCGGGAAGGTGTTAAGTCAATCGGGAGTCTCGGCATTGGATGGACGTGACTTTGCAACAGTTGATCTGGTGAAACACAAACATGCGCGCAATATTAAAATATGGATGGATGTGGGCAGGTTGGAATGGTTATTGGAAGACAACCGCCGCATGTCCGCGCTTTTGAAAGAGCAGGGTTATCAAGTCACTTATCGCGAATTCAGCGGGGGACATAACTACACAGCCTGGCGCAATGATGTGTGGCGCGGGCTGGAGGCAATGTTCCCCTTGAGATAATTGTCAAATTTTGAGCAGATGTATAATAAGGATATATGTCCATCCTTTCCAACAAGCGTATCATCCTCGGCGTAACGGGTTCCATTGCCGCGTACAAAGCCGCGGACCTCGCATCCAAACTCACGCAGACGGGCGCGCAAGTGGATGTGATCCTCACGAGTGCCGCAGAAAAATTCATCACACCACTTACCTTTCAATCCGTTACCGGACGGCGCGCGTATATAGACTCAGATCTTTGGGGAAACGAAGCGCATGTTCTGCATGTTGGCCTGGGGCATCACGCTGATCTGTTGATGATTGCACCCTGCACGGCGAACACGATCGCAAAGCTCGCGCATGGTCAATCTGATTCGTTGCTCACAGTCACCGCGCTCGCGTCAACCTGTCCGCTTGTGATCGCGCCCGCGATGGATGGCGGCATGTTCGATCACCCCGCGACACAGGAAAATCTCGATACGTTGAGAAAACGCGGCGCAGATATCATCGAACCTGCTGAGGGACATCTCGCATCGGGACTCGTTGGAAAAGGACGTCTGCCCGAAACCGACGAATTGATCGGACACATCCGCCTCGTTCTTGGACGCTCAGGCCTGCTCGCCAATAAAAAAGTTGTCATCTCTGCTGGAGGGACTCAGGAACCGCTCGACCCCGTACGCGTGCTCACGAATCATTCCTCCGGCAAACAAGGATATGCCCTCGCCCAGGCCGCGCTGGATGCCGGCGCGCAAGTCACACTTATCACTACACCTACTTCATTGACGCCTCCGATTGGCGCAGATGTTATCCATATTGAAACTGCAAAACAAATGCTTGAAGCTGTGTTGAAAGAATCAGATGATAGCGATGCGCTCATCATGGCGGCGGCGGTGGCAGACTTTCGACCGAAGAACACCGCCAAAGACAAGATCAAAAAAGAGGGCGGGGTTCCGCAGATCGAACTCGAAGCGACGGAAGATATTTTGAAAACAGTATCAGCCTCAGGTTTGGCGCGCAGCGGGAAGCGTCCGCGCGTCGTGGCGGGGTTTGCGGCAGAATCTCAAAGTCTTCTTGAAAACGCAGTAAATAAGTTACAATCCAAGAATCTGGACTTGATCGCCGCGAACGATATTTCAGCAGGCGATGCCGGGTTTGCCGTTGAGACCAACCGCATCACCCTTTTATTTGCAGATGGGCGCAGGGAATCATTAGCATTGATGAGCAAGACCGAAGCGGCTGAAATCATAATCGAACGTATCGCGGCATTGTTGGAGTGATATGCGTATTCTTGTAATTTCTGATATTCACGCGAACTACACAGCGCTTGAGGCTGTGCTCAACGACGCGGGCGCAGTGGATGAAACCTGGTGTCTCGGCGATTTGGTGGGCTATGGTCCCGACCCCAATGCAGTGGTGGAACAGGTGCGCGAGACCCCCAACCTGACTTGCATCCTTGGCAATCATGATATGGCCGCCATCGGCAAGATTCCTTTTGAGGCCTTCAACGGGGATGCGCGCCGCTCGCTCGAATATCACGAACGCGTGCTGTCCGCGGACAACATGGATTATCTGCGTTCACTTCCGCATAACTTAAAGGTGCGCGGCGAAGTCAGCATTGTGCATGGCAGTCCGCGCGATTCAGTGTGGGAATATATTTTGAACACGCTCTCGGCGCGCTTGAACTTCGATCACTTCACCACACCGTGGTGTTTTGTGGGGCATTCGCATTTGCAATGCATGTTCCAATTGGATCAAAAAACAGACCGCGTGAGCCTGAGTCCGATCCGCGCCGGGGAGCAGGTGTCATTACATCCGCGCGCGATCCTGAATCCCGGATCGGTGGGACAGCCGCGCGACCGTGATCCACGCGCCGCCTATGCCATTTATCACAGCGGGACAAATATATGGGAGCCGCGCCGGGCGGCGTATAACATCCCTGAAGTGCAACAGCGCATCCGTGAAGCCAATTTACCCGAGAAACAGGCACTGCGGATCGCGGAGGGGTGGTAGACCCCCACCGCCCTTCGGGCACCTCCCCCAAATACATAATAGCTATGAATAATTATCCCAAATATTTTTGAGTATTTAGGGGAGGCCGGATAGGGACAGGAACTATTTGAGGAACGATTCGTCATTAGGGTGGAATCACTTTTATTCATCAAGGAGAAGAAATCATGAAAAAGACCTTACTCACCATTGCCCTTACCACTGTAGTTGTGTTGACGCTGGTTGGCATCGTATCATCACAGGTTATTGTCGGCTCTACATTCAACGCCGTATCCCGTAGCCTTGATGGCGGCTACGGCGGAGGCGCACAACCCGAACTTTACGCCCAATCTTCCGTTGCAGAAGCACCTGCATTTGACGCCGCCGCGCCACCCATGGATCTTATTTCCAAATCAGGTGAATCTACCGGCAATACACTCAGTACCGATGTGAACCGGTTGGTCATCAGGAACGCCGACCTCGCCATCGTGGTCAAAGATCCCAATGCGAATAAAGAACGGATCAGCAAACTCGCCGAGGAACTGGGTGGTTATGTTGTTTCGTCCAATCTGTATCAAAGTTTTTATGGGCCCAACAACACCGAAGTGCAGGAAGCTACGATCACTATTCGCGTGCCAGTGGAAAAACTGGAAGATGCGCTCAAGGTAATCAAGGAAGATGCCGTGGATGTGGATTACGAGAACGTCACCAGTCTGGATGTGACCAGCGAATACGTCGACTTGCAGTCCCGCCTGACAGCCAAACAAGCCGCGGAGAAGAAATTGCTGGAGATTATGGAACAGGCTGAAAGAACTGAAGATGTGCTGTCGGTCTACACCCAGTTGCAAATGATCCAAACTGAGATCGAATCCTTGAAAGGGCAGATCAAATATTATGAACAATCTGCCGCGCTCTCTTCCATCAGTGTCCGCCTGATTGCGGAGATAGGCACGCAACCGATCGAGGTCGGCGGCTGGAAGATCGAAGGCACCGCCAAGGAAGCCATTCAAGACTTGATCTTTTTCCTGCAAGGGTTTACGCAATTCCTGATCAAATTCTTCCTTAACTATCTGTGGCGCATCCTGTTGATCGGCCTGCTGCTTTACCTGGCTTTTGTCAGTGGGCGTGCAATCTTCCGCAGGTTCAATAAATCTAGAGTTGTTGTGGAAGAAAAAGAAGAAGTAAAGAAATAAGTTCGTTGAAAATTTTTGAAAGACCGTCAGAGATGGCGGTCTTTCGTTTTAACTGTATGACTTTAGCAATGTCATTCTGAGTAAAGCGACACTTGCACCGCACGCAAGTGCAGGTGAGAATCTCTGAGATGATCGTAGAGACCCTTCGCTGGCGCTCAGGGTGACATATTGTGGAAAGAAGAAAGATGAAAGAAGCTGGTTGAGAGTTATAATTTTCTCCAATGGAAAAACTTATTCGCGACGCGCAGGCATTGTTCAATGTTCACATCACGGGGCGACATGTGATATCCTTGATCACCTACGAAAAGGAATTGATCGAGTGGAATCAGAAGTTTAATCTCACCGCGATCCGCGATGTGGAATCGATTCGCGTTAAACATTTCCTTGATTCGTTTTCGTGTGTGCTGGCCTGGCAAGGGACTCCGCCGCATAAGCTTATTGACGTGGGGACAGGCGCAGGATTTCCGGGCCTCGCGCTTAAGATTCTTTACCCAAACATGAAACTAACCCTTGTTGAGTCGGTTGGGAAAAAAGCGATGTTTTGTCAGCATATTGTGAGCGTGCTGGGATTGGACCATGTCAATGTGGTGCAAGCGCGCGCCGAAGATCTGGGACAAAATCCACAACACCGCGAGAAATATGATTGGGCAGTAGCGCGCGCAGTGGCAAACCTCAGCGTGTTGAGCGAATATCTATTACCGCTGGTCGAAAGAAATGGAATGATGCTCGCGCAAAAAGGTGAGAGCGGACCCGCCGAAGCGCAGTCCGCGGAGCAGGCACTAAAAATTCTGGGTGGAAAGTTGAGGCAGTTGATTCCCGTCAATTTGCCGGGCGTGGCAGATGACCGTTATCTCGTAATTGTGGATAAGGTCGCGGCGACGCCACATAATTATCCGCGCAAGCCAGGGATTCCGGCAAAGACACCGTTGTGAATTTCTAATCCTTGACCGCCCATAAATAAGCCAGTGCTGATCTGGCCGTGCCTTGTCCTGCTTCCACCAAGGGGCGCAGATGTGCTGTGAATCTTATCGCTTCATCTTTAGTCAAGGTCTGCTTCATTGCCTCTTCGAGAGTTGGGATCTTGGGATTACCTGCTAAATGAAGAAAGGCTTCCCAATCACCCTTTGCAGTAGGCGGTTTAACTTCAACCTGTAGTTCAAGATGTATTTCTTTAAAACCCGCCCTTTCAGCAAAGAGGATCAAATCCCGCTCGTCAAAGTCCAGCATAGGGTCGGAATCCGGTGGTTGGAGACGATGGTACAAATCCTTCACCTTGTCAGCTATTTTCATGACTGGCGTTACATCATATCCATCAAAAAGATGGGCTGGTTCGGGCCATCCAAAACGATTGATCGGCTCAAAAATGGACAGACGACCTTTTGATTTGAGAACCCGAAAGAACTCATTGAAGGCTTTTTGCTTGGCTGAGACATAAATCAATACCGAGCGTGTTGTCACCACATCGATCGAAGCATCAGTCACAGCGGTAAGATCGTCCGCGGAGGCACGTAAAAATTCGCAGCGCTCACTGACTTGCATTTCACGCGCGAGAGCTCGGGAATGATCCAGTAGGTCTTGTGAAATATCGCTGAAGATGACCCTGCTGGTCGGGACTTTCTCCAGTGCACCGAAAGCGATCAAACCGTCACCGCAACCCACATCCAGTAAGGTTTCGCCCTCACGCAAGTTGGCGTGACTCAAGACCTTATCGCGCACTGGATATAAAAAGTCAGTGAGAGCAGACTTCATTCTTTCGATGTCACCGCTAAATCGGCGATGCAAAAGCCATTGTGCCCAAATATCCAGCTTAGACTCGGTCATGGGAAACCTCCTGTAAATATCAGAACGGAGTCACGGAATAGACGATTAATGATTCTCGTCTAATCCTGATCATATCTTTCTTGAATCAGAAGCAAGCTTCTGGACTCCAGAGTCTTTATGGCGTAATTGTATTCGTGGGCCAGGGAGTGAGTGTTGGCAACGCAGGAACGATCACATCGGGTGCCGCGGTTTGCGTAGGGATAATGGTTGGAGTCGGTGAAGGGGGTGGAGTCGTTGTAACCAGCGGAGTCGGGGAAACGGCCGGGGTGGGGGAAAAGGTCACGTTCCGCCTCAGCAGGCTGGCGGCGACAAAAGACGCGAGAACTGTTAAGACCACAACGCCCGCCAGTCCGCCCAACAGCCAGGGGAGCCAGTCCGTTTTCTTTTTATTATTTGTTACAATTTTGAAATCAGATGGTACCGAGATCAAAACGACCGTGATGTTATCGTGGCCCCCGCGTTCGTTCGCCAGATCCACCAGTGTGCGCGTGGCTTCCTTGATGGATGACTTCGAGCGCACGATCTCAAGGATCTCATCGTTCCATACGAGATCGGTCAGACCATCACTGCATAACAACACCACATCGTTCGGCAAAAGTTTCAC
>Ga0180069_1000077_pt1 | contig 20887 bp, 17 predicted proteins | sample EasRivERM_16_10D_2_FD_121793 | JGI IMG/M metagenome (GOLD analysis project Ga0180069, IMG submission 121793) | Soil microbial communities from meander-bound floodplain in the East River, Colorado, USA - East River metaG ERMLT231B'_16_10D | ecosystem: Environmental > Terrestrial > Soil >...
AGAACGTTTCCAGATTTGATCGAGGCGCTCAAACAAGCTCTGCTGGCGATTACACCTCACGATGTTCACGCTTGGTTTGCTCATTGTGGTTATGCCATCAACTAATTAGAAATTTGATCTAGGCTGAATCAGTTTATTCGATCTTCACCTTTCCCCCAGGAATATCCAGTTCGTTTTTAGCGCCATTAAAATCTGAGTTGACCGCTCTTACTGTATTCTCTATCAATACATCCTTATCTACCTTCAAGCCCTTCGAAAATCCATCGAAGACGACATTATCGATCATCATCCTTTTTAGCTCCAATGTTTTCCCTTCTCCAGATAATCGGATGCATATACTGTCCTGTCCAGCCGCAGCCGAGAAAACCGAGTTTTTTACTGTGAAGTTCGAACATTTCACCCCACCGCCAATTTCCACACCGGTCTTACAGCCCTCAATAACCCAATCCTCCAGGGAAACATTTTCCAGGCTAAAACAATCTCCATCTGGAGAGATATTCGTGAACGCCGCTTTACCACACGTCCCTCTGACATTCTTGATTGTCAAATTCTTCACGTCTGATTCGATTCTGCAGAAAACATCCTCCGTAGTGCCTTTGACTCCATCGATGACAATATTTTTCTGGTCATCACATGACGGAAGGACATCCCCAACCTCACGACCTCCTTGTCTGGCTCCCCACCTATCCCAGCCAATTTTGAGAACCTGGTTGGACCCTGTGATAACAACTTGTGAAATGTAAACGCCATTCAAGGGTTTCCCTTTCGAAGCCACCGTCCTGATGACAGCACCAGATTGAAGGTTTTTTACAGACACATTGCTAACTACGATATTTTCCAATAAGCCTCCAGACCCACGAGCGCTTCCTCGGTAATCCTCCGCGCCTGCCCCGGCATCAAGCGCGATCGCGTCATCTGCGACTGTGCCGATGATGTTGGAGATACAAATCCTGCTTCCCGGACCGCAGACATGGACTCCGTCCTGGTTCTCAGTTTTTCCATCTTGCTGGAACCTGATACCGTCAATAAAGAGATCATTTACATTTTCCAGCCCCATGCCCCATCCTTCCGTTGGCCCCAGAGCGATGCCTTTGATGGAGGCCTTGTCAACCTTGTGAAAAGCAATCCCAAAATTTTTATAGACCTGCGTCTGACGAACCTGATTCATTGCGTTGCCATCCAATTCCGCCCCGCCAAGACCCAGAATATGAATGTTCTCATCGCGCCTGCTATCGCCAGTTTCAGCTTGGAAGTTCCTGATCATGTTGTCCGATACGTTGTCAGCCATGAATAATCTAGAGCTGTGAAGGACCAGCGTCGTATTGGAAGGGACAATGATTGCTTTTGTTAAATACCAACGTCCATCCAGGTCAGGACCCTGCGGACCCACCTCTATCACTTTGGGCTTTGTGCCCAACGAGTCAATCGCTGCCTGGATTCGCTCCCCGCCGTTTTTTCCGGGAAACTGACTGGCATCGAGCAATGAATTCTTATCCATAAAACCTCCAAAGCATGAACCTGGTTAATGAATGAGTGTTGCAATCAGAGTTTTGACAGCTATCATCCTATGTTGCAGAACAGCTACGCGCGGAAATATTTTTGCCTATGGAAAGCAAAAATAGAGAACTGAGCCATATGGATCAATCCTATCCCACTGGGTTTATGGTAAGGGTGCTCCGCTGCCCTCGCTCAAGACCCGCAGCATTTGCTCGTGAAGCAATCTGTTCGATACCAAAATTGACTCGTTGGATAAGAAATCTTCGCCCCCATCCACAGATGTGACGTGGCCGCCCGCCTCACGCACGATAAGTGCTCCTGCTCCGACATCCCACGGTTTGGTGCCAAATTCCCAATAGCCATCCAGCCTGCCCATTGCTGTCCATGTACAATCAAGGGCTGCAGAACCCAGGTGCCTGACTGCTTGTGTTCGCAGTTGGAATTGAACAAATTGGTCAAGATTATTTCGTGGGTTAGTGCGGAGATCGTATGGAAATCCGGTAGAAATTACTGCATGTCCCAGATCCGCTTGTGATGATACGTGAATGGGTCGGTTATTCAGAGTGGCACCCTGTCCTGCTTCTGCCGAAAACATTTCATTACGATGTGGATCATAAACGACTCCTACAACCGGAGAGTTGTTTCTCAACAATCCTATTGTCACCGAAAAAATCGGTATCCCATGCGCAAAGTTCGTTGTCCCATCTAAAGGGTCAATCACCCATTGATATTCACTGATTGTTTCGTTATGACCACTTTCTTCTGCCAGGATGGCATGGTCAGGGAATCTCTGTTGAATGGCTGAAATAATGACCTCTTCAGAACGCTTGTCAAATTCTGTAACGAGGTCAATTGCACCTTTTTGTTGAATATGGCGCACATTACCGTAACCTTCCATTAAAACAGCCCCTGCTTGACGAGCGATTATTTCTACTATTTGTAAAATATCTGACACAGTTAATCCTTCCTAGGGTTTGTAATTGGATCCGACCTGCCGATGAGTCTGACAGACTTGATACGTGCGCGGGGACACATCCATTATACGGACAGGCACGTCAACTGACAATCGCCAGGCAAACTTATGATGGTATCCATTTCGACATAAGTGGGAACCTCACAGCGCAAGTGTCATTGTGTAAATTCTACGATGAGTTGATGTCCAATTATTTATCTTAGTTCGACAAATCAGCTATAATACAGAAAATGGTCAAGGTCAATAAATTCCATTATTAAATTGAAAGGCTTGTATAACCCCTATGAGCAAAGTAATTCTTATCATGTCTGATGCCTTACGCTATGATGTCGCGAGGTCCCACATGGGCTTTTTGGGACACCTGGTGGAAACTAAACAAGCAACCCTGTATAAGATCGTTGGGGAATTGCCAAGCATGTCGCGTCCCATGTATGAAACCATCCACACGGGCATGCTGACCAGTGAGCATGGGATCATCGCGAACACCGTCCTGAGGCGCTCGACGAAGCCAAATGTCTTTCAATCCGTGGTGGAGGCGGGCAGGGTCACCGCCGCGGTGGCCTACTATTGGGTCTCCGAATTGTATAACCGCGCGCCATTTGATTGGATTGACGATAAGGAGGTGGATGACGAGAAATTATTGGTCCAGCATGGACGTTTCCATAGAACGGATGATTATCCGGATGAGGAATCGTTTGCCTCAGCCGCTCATCTTATACGGAAGTTTTCTCCTGATTATTTGCTGCTCCACCCCGTCATGATGGATTACACCGGCGAAACCTACGGTTCTGATTCAAGCCAATATCGCAGGCAGGCGATCAAGCAAGACGTGCTCCTCGGCACCGTCTTCACGGAATGGAAGGAACGCGGTTATACCATCCTTATCACCGGCGATCACGGGATCAATAGTGACGGGCATCATGGCGGGACTGCACCGGAGCAGCGCGAAGTGCCTTTGTTCATCATCACGCCAGATGGACAGGGCAAAGGTGATACAGGCGAAACCGTCTCGCATTTGAATATCGCTCCGTCAATTCTTAATAGACTCGATGTTCCGATTCCATCATCAATGAAGATGAAACCTCTTTGAGGTTCGGCTGGAATAATCGCCGATACTCAAAAGCGCCGTTGAAAAATTCCTCGCCGTTCGTAAACCAGAGCAGCCTCCTCGATAAGGGAGGCTGTTTCTTTTGCTCCATAGGTATCACGGAGCTGATTAGCGGCAGCCTGGAGTTCGTCAGCGCTTTGAGCTCGCCCCGGCCGTAACAATTCATAGATATCCAATAGCACAGCATCAGGAATCTCAGCAAGCTCAGCGCCGCGACGCAAGTTCTGAGCCAGGTTTGGTCGTCCTGCCATTTGGGCGATCGTGGCTTGAAGTCGCAATCCCTCGGCTGTAATTCCGAAGTCCGATGCATCCACAAGCCCGCCCAAGAGATTGTCAAGAGTCAGGTCACGTAGTGGTTGACCATTGCGCGTCTGCACGCGATCCGGCTGCCTCTCGCCTACCGGGTAGATTGCATCCAGGTTATCAGGTATCTTATCGTCCGTCATAGAACTCGACCTCCAGCACTTCCGGATTCTGCCCAGCCTCGATCATCGAGGTTTCGATCGCGTAGAGTAAGGCCGTCTGTACATGAAACCGGGCGCCCAGAGCCTGGCCACGATAAAGAATCGTCACTGGGGTCGGGGACTTGCCCAATGCATATTGCGCAGCGTTAGCTCCAATTGCACGATAGTCTGCTTCGCCGATCAGTGGTGCCTGCGAGAACAGTTCCAGGTTCATGTGTGGGGCTTGGTCATGACGATGGATCACCGTGGTGCCCTTGCCTTGAATGCCAATCCCTACACCTGACCCAGCCAGTCGGGCTGCCGTTAAACCTAAGAACGACGTGTCAGCGGTGTGGCGCACGCGCACGACGCGCGGGTGTCCGCCTCTTTCACGGATGCCCTCCAACAGCGCGGCCAGGACTTTGTAAAGTGGCACACCACCGGTGGTCTTATGCAATCGTACTCCGAAACCAGGGCTGATCCCAATCACCACTTCACGGGGATCAGTTCCTGGACTGGCTTCGCCTTTCGGTTCAATTCGCCAGTGATGGGAATCCTGCTGACCCGTTGCTCCTTCCCCATCGAGTATGTCGCGCTTTGAAACTTCGCGCCGCATCCGACTGATCACCTGCCGGCGCTCCTCGGTCATGACGTAGCCTGTGCCTGGTCCACTATAACGATTGGGATCGTTGACTGCGCTTATCACCCGGCCATCACGAATAATCGCGGCGGTTTGCAGGTAGTCGCCGGTAACGCGCTGGCGAGCCATGGATAAGAGTCGGGTAGCCTCTGTTGTAAATCCTTTGGCAGACAGCACCCGACACACATCCACAAAGGTGATATTTTGTTCAATTACAACTGCATTCATTTTAGCAACTTCTCCGGGCATGAAACTGGCCGTTTCGTCTGACCCATTTGCGTATAAGACGCTCTTTTTCTGGGTTTCTGTCAAGCGACTCGGAGTCAATGTCTCCAACACTGCGGAGATGGCATCGATGGCTCGGGCGCGCGCTGCAAGCAACTGGTCTTCGGGCACATGCTGAAGGCCACCCTCGACCTGATACTCGCGCTGCAAAGCCAGAAAATCCTCCATCTCTTCCGCGTTGAAGAGTGAGGCGTTGAACGAGTTGTCGTATTTGGGGATGGAACCGAACCCCGAGCAGATGAAGTCGGTGCCCGACATGAGATAAGGCATGATCTTCGCGCCGACACGAATCTCTGATTCAGAATGACGCGTATCGTTGCCCGATGCACATTCCAGATCGAGCAATGCTGCCAGAACATTTTCGGCCAGCAGTTCCCAACCGCCCCGCGGGACCGACGAGGTGAGGGGCGCTCCATCGATGCCGCCATTCTGCGTTCCCTGCACACCCATCGAGCGTTGGAGACAAACGCACCGGGCTTCGAGGTATAGCATAGACTTTCGCTCATGAAACCCCATCAGGAGTTCCGCACTCGAACCCGAGGTGCAACGTGCTTTCAAGCCCCGCGACGCATAGATGGCCGTCAGGAATGTTTTGGACCAAGGCGTGTCATCGCCATCAACAAATGATGCCTCCGTGCCGTATATCGACATGGTCTCGGTATAGGAAGTGAACCCGGCTAGCGCAATGCGCAATTCCTCAGCCTCCTCCAGCGAGCACTGGATCAGAACACCGTCCCGCACCACTGCCGCGCCAACCGCACAGGCGATGGCATTCGTCCGCCCATTGCTTGCGACCCGCACGGTTGTTTCAATCTCGTCAAAACCATAGATGGCTGCAGTTGCAGCATCCGCAGCCATTTGCACAGGATCATCCTTGGCATTGGTGACGTGCGCCTGATTGCTGGGTTGACGGCGACTTCGCAATTTGCTGTTCGCAAACGCGAGTTCGAGTGTGTTGAGATGACCGAGCACCTCGGCCAGCTTCGCAGGTGTCATACCCGCCGAAAGTTTCACCAGCCTCTCGCGCGGCACATCCACATCGACCATCATCTTCGCAAACTCGCGACTGTCCAGCGCCATTGCCTCCTCAGCAATCGTCAGGTCGAAGTAGTGGCGCGCAATGAATTCATCGATCATATCGAATTCAGAATCCGGGACACCGTCCATCTCGATAATCCGGTCATGCTCGATTAATAATGAGGGCTTGGGATCATACGGACTTGCGGAAGCGCAGAAACCGTTTTCCGGATCTTCCACAGCGAAGCGATCAAGGCTGAGATGCCGCTCATCCCAAAGGTCGTAGCGCGCCCAATTGTTTTGTGAATTAGCCATATTGTCACCTCAGCAAATCCATACTACGGGATGACACATCATTCGTTATTTGTTGTAGAGAGGGTGTGACTGATGTGAGTTATATTCGATTAGCGGCGACAATCCTATTGTTGAAGGAATTGCCGATAGTGCATTTCGCCTGGCACGCCGAGTTGTGAGATCACGCCGTCCCGTTCATAACGCTCTTTACAGCGCGCCAATGCTTCCGGATCAATCGTGACTCCCAAACCGGGACCATCGGGGATGGGGACGGAATTGGCATGAGGTTGGATCAACTCACCGACCACATCATCCGCATACCAACGGAAGAGTGATTGACCAGCCTGAGAAAGGTAGGGAATGGATGCAGCCAGTTGCATGTAAGCGGCAGTACCCACGGCTGATTCGCCGCTGTAAAACCAGAAGCCAACGCCCATCAGCTCGCAAGCCGAGATGAACTTCATCGTCTCGCGCAGGCCACCCAGCGTCATCACATTCAATACAAATGTATCCGGCACACCAAGCTCCACTGCCAAGCGCAGGTCCGGCAGGTGGCTGGAAAATGGGATCACGCTGTGCTGGCGAAGTTTGGCCATATCGTGAAATGTAGGGGCCGGGTCTTCGATATTGGCGATATCGAACGGCTCGAGCCGCGCAAGCGCCTTGCGCGCCGTGTTGAGTGGCCAGGAATTGTTCGCGTCCAGTCTCAGGGTGGCATCCGGGCCGATGGCGGCGCGCACTTCCTTCACCAGCTCGATCTCGGTAGCCAGATCCACTACACCTACCTTGCCCTCAAAGATCCTCGAGCCATACGTCTCGCGCATCCTGGCGCAGTAACGCGCCACTTCCAGCGGCGTGGACTCGCCCGACTCGGTCTCGCTCGGGACACGCAGGGCGAAATATTCCGAGAACCCGATCTCGCGCCGCACCGGCCCGCCAAGCAGGGAATAGATCGGCACATTCAGAGACTTGCCTTTGATATCCCACAGCGCGAGTTCCAGTCCGCCGAATGCTTTGACGAGCCCAGCATCGTGCGTGTTCAGGAGCGTGCGGATTTCCGGGAGGCAACGGCGGCAACAGTCGTCAATGTTGGATGGATCAACACCGTTAAGCCGAGGCGCAAACTCATGTGCCACGATATCAGACTGCTCAACCGTAGCAACTTCGCCCCAGCCAACAATTCCCGTATTGGTCTGAACTTCGATGATACCCTTGGTCGCACCCAGATACACGCCCGACGCCCACCGATAACCGGTGACGAGGGGAAGATTAACGTTGTGAACCAAGATATTGGTAATCTGCATAGCAGGACAGTATTTTCGAAAACGACCTGGGATCTAGGCTGGCCGCATGCGGTTAAGGACTTCCAGCATTAGCTGCACATCATCGCCCATTAATGCATCTGCGCCGAGCTCAATACTAAAGACCATGCTGGCCTCATCGGTGGTTGACCATGCCCAAACCGCGATCTCATTTTCATGCAGCACGCGGACAACATCGGCGTTGAGAACTGTGTATTGATGCTGAAGTACCGGCGCGGAAAAAGCCTGCGCCTGCCTCACAGCATCGGATGGATCGGGGGGCGCGTCATCTGGCAGGCGCTCAGGGGCGAGCAGGAGTTCCGGGCATTTGGCCATGGCCAGCCTCAGACAATCATGATGATAAGAACTTAAGAAGGCCCTATCCAGCATATTGTGTTTGACAAACAGGTCCACAAGCCCAAGGGCGATGCGATCCGACTCGTCACTGTCCGCGCCCTTCACTTCAACACAGGATAAAATCCCCGCTTCCTTGTAAAGCAATAATGTCTCTTCGGTCGAAGGGACGCGTATGCCAGTAAACTCCGGCTTGAACTTTCCGCCCGCATCCAACTGCTGGATATCGTCCCAGCTCGCACTGCTGACACGCCCACTTCCAGTGGTTGTTCGATCGAGAGTTGAGTCGTGCATCATGACCAGATGGCCGTCGCGGGTGATGTTCACGTCACACTCGATCATCTCCACGCCAAGGTCAATAGCTTTGCGGTAAGCCTCCAGCGTGTTTTCCGGGTAGGCAATCGAGTGGCCGCGGTGAGCGACAGACAAAGGCCGATGATCCCGAAGCCAGGGGTTTGTTGACATGACTGTATTTCCTTTCAGAAGGGGGGTTTAAGTTAAGCCGTCAGCGCTCCTTTGAGCGAGAGCGTGTCGGCAAAGTGACAGGCGGCGAAGTGGTCCGGGCGATATTCCTTCCATTCGGGTGTGTCAGTTTTGCACACAGCCTGGGCGTACGGGCAGCGCGGGTGAAAATGACAGCCTGTGGGTGGATTGGCCGGACTCGGGATTTCACCTTCAAGGATCACAGGCTTCATTACATTGTCAGGATCCAGCGCGGGGATGGCAGACATGAGCGCTTCGGTGTAAGGATGAAGTGGTTGATAGAACAGCGTCGCGGTGGGCGCCACTTCCACCAGCCGCCCCAGATACATCACGGCCACCCGATCACTCACGTGCTCGACCACACTGAGGTCATGGGCGACGAACAAATATGTGAGACCCAATTCCTTCTGCATATCCATTAAGAGATTGAGAATTTGAGCCTGAATGGAAACGTCCAATGCGGAGACCGGTTCGTCGCACACTACAAACTGCGGCTGAACAACCAGCGCCCGCGCGATGCCAATGCGTTGACGCTGGCCGCCACTGAAGGCGTGCGGATAACGACGGAGATGCTCGAGACTCAACTGGCAGAGCCGCGCAGTTTCACGGACGCGTTCATCCACCTCATCACCGTAAGCCACACCACCTGCCACCAAGGGTTCAGCGATGATATCGCGCACCGTCATTCGTGGGTTAAGGGAGGAGTAAGGGTCCTGAAAAATCATCTGGGCGTGTCGCCGGAAGGCGCGTAATTCTCTTGGACTCAATTTCGCCAAGTCGGTCACGGGACCATCCTGAAGATGAAAAATGATTTCGCCTTCGGTGGGATTGAAAGCCCGCAGGATCGTCCGGCCCGCCGTCGTCTTGCCGGAGCCGCTCTCGCCTACCAGTCCCAGCGTTTCACCCTGGAGGATGTGCAAGTTGATGCCATCCACAGCCTTCACTGTCCCGGCGCCGCGGCCCAGAAAACCCTGCCGCAACTGAAAATGTTTTTTGAGGTTTTTCACCTCGAGCAATACACGGCGTTCTTCAGGCATCCGATTTCTCCGGTTCATACAAGAGGCAGCGCACGGAATGTTGATCGTCCAACTGAGTGAGGGCCGGCATATGAACTTCACACCGTCCTTCCATCGCCCGGCTGCAGCGCGGATGGAAGGGACACCCGCTGGGTCGTTGGAAAGGACTGGGGATCGATCCTTCGATCGCGACAAGGCGCTGGCCCGCGGTCTTGCCGAGGCGCGGCACGGCTCGCAGCAGGTCCACTGTATAAGGATGTTTAGGGTTGCGGAGGATCTCGCGCACGGGTCCATACTCCACCACTTGTCCGAGATACATAATGGCAACCGTGTCCGCGATCTGCGCGATCACACCTAGATTGTGGGTGATAAACATGACAGCCATGCCAAGGCGTTTTTGCAATCCGCGCATCAGGTCGAGGATTTGCGCCTGGATCGTCACATCCAGAGCAGTCGTCGGCTCATCGGCGATTAAAAGAGAAGGGTTGCATGACAATGCCATGGCGATCATCGCGCGCTGGCGCATCCCGCCCGAAAACTGATGGGGATAGTTATCGACCCGCTGCTCCGCGCCCGAAATGCCGACCAGCCGCAAAAGCTCAATCGTCATCTCGCGTGCCCTGGCTGGGGAGACCATTTGATGCAGCAAAATGGCCTCGACGATATGACTGCCAATCGTATGCACTGGGGAAAAAGAACTCATCGGCTCCTGAAAGATCATGGCAATGTCTTTACCCCGGATATTCCGAATCTCGGGGCCGGTGGGATTAAGATTCGCGAGGTTGATGACCCCATTTCCGTCGGCATCCGACGAACCCGGGGGATGAAATAGAATTTGTCCGGAATCGATGCGTCCCGGTTGGGCTAGTATGCGCAAGACAGAATGCGCCGTGACCGATTTGCCACAGCCGCTTTCGCCAACGACACCCAGGACTTCGCCTCGCCGAATGGTCAAGTCTACGCCTTCCACCGCGCGGACCGTGCCCTCGTCGAGTGGAAAGGACACATGCAAATCTTTGATTTCCAATAGCAGGTTGTTATCCAAGGGTCACTGCCTTTTAGCGGGAATAAGGATCGGCCGCGTCGCGCATACCATCGCCGACGAAACTGAAGGCCATGACGGATATGATCACGAACGCCACCGGTGTAAACAGCCACGGATACAAGGCGATGGCCTGGATGTTCTGGGCATCTTGCAGCAACGTCCCCCAAGAAATCACTGGCGCGCGTAAGCCCAAGCCGATGAAGGACAGCGATGTCTCGGCCAGGATCATATACGGAAACGAGATCGAAAGATCCACAATAATGTAACTCAAGAAGGACGGCAACAGGTGCCGGGCGATGATGCGGGCATTGCTACTGCCGGCAATGCGCGCGGCGACTACGAAGTCTTCTTCACGCAGCGAGAGGAGCTTGCCCCGCACCCGCCGCGCCAAATGCGTCCATCCCAGAAGCCCGAGCAGGATCGTAATGGTGAAGTAGACGCGTTGGGGCGACCATTCTTTTGGCAAGGCTGCGGCCAGCGCCATCCATAGCGGCAGCGTCGGAATTGAGCGGATAAATTCGATGAAGCGCTGGATGACATCGTCCACTGTGCCCCCGAAAAATCCTGAGATACCGCCAATAATCAAGCCAAGAAAAAATGAAAGGAACAGACCGACCATACCGATGGTGAGCGAAGTGCGCGTGGCATGGAACAACCGGGACAATATGTCGCGCCCGAGTTGGTCAGTGCCCAGCAGGTGCAGGTGACCCTCTTCGACGCCGAACAAATGCACGTCAGATTTAATGAGTCCCCACATTTTGTACGGGTCACCTTTGACGAAGAAGTACACAGGCCACGGCTCGCTGGTGTCTTCTTTCACCTCTAGCAGAAACGTCTGCGGATCCATGGCGGCAGAGAGGGCATAGGTGAATGGACGCAGGTGGAATTTGCCATCAGCATCTACGAAATGCAAAACCTGCGGCCGGCCAAATAAGTAATTGGGAGTGCGGACAGCGGGAGCATAGGGCGACAGGAATTCGGCGAACAGGGCAATGAAAATAAAGACTGCGAGAAGCGACATGCCTATCAGAGCCAATCGATGTTTTTTGAACTTCCACCACATCAATTGGAACTGCGAAGCGGTGTAGTACCGGATCTCCATTTCTCGGGCAATGCCGGGCAGGGGTGGCGCCGGATTGGGAACAACGTCAATTGCTTCAGTGATCTGGGACATATCAAACCCGCTCCCCATAGCGAATGCGTGGATCAAGCACCGCCAGCAGCACGTCCGAGAGAAACGTACCCAGGATGGTCAACGTGGAGTACATGAGCAGGATCGCGCCGGACAGGTAGATGTCCTGGTCGAGCAAAGCCCTGAGAAACAGCGGTCCGGTGTCGGGCAGGGCAAGAACGAATGAAACGAGCGGCGCGCCGGCGATGATGGCAGTGAGCTCCCAACCAATGGTACTGGCGATAGGGTTGAGAGCGACGCGCACAGGGTACTTGAGCAGCAGTTTCCACTCGGTTAAGCCCTTGGCACGGGCGGCAGTTACATAGAGCTTGTTCTTTTCATCGAGCATGGTAGCTCGCATGGTGCGGATTTCAAAGGCGGTGCCTGCCAGACCCAACACGAGGGCCGGCACCCACAAATGGCGAAGGAGATCGACGAACTTGGCCCAACTCCACGAGGCCTCCGCATACTGAGACGAAAAAAGCCCGCCGACGCTGTTATTGAACACCATCACGCTGAAGTACAAGAGGATGAGGGCGAGCATGAAACTTGGCGTGGCCATGCCGAAATAACCGATGATCGTCGCCGCGTAATCGCCGAGAGAATACTGCCGGATGGCCGAGTAAATGCCGATGGGGATCGCCAGGCCGTAAGTAAAAATGATGGTGGCGATTGCCAGCAGGATGGTGAGACCCACCCGCTCGGCGAGCAGATCCGCGACGGGCCTGTGATACCCAAAGGAAATACCGAAGTTGCCATGCAGGACAATGTTAGTGATCCAGGTCACGTAACGCTGAAACCACGGGCGATCCAGTCCCAGCTGGTGGCGTATGGTAACCACATCCTGCTGCGTCACCTGCACCCCTTGGGACCGCAGGTCAAGGGCGCGCCGGTCGGCGTAGTCGCCTGGCGGCAATTCAATAGTGATGAACACGATGACCGACAAGGCTGCCAGCATGACGATCATAATGATGAAACGCTGCAGCAGATATTTCGCCACTTGACCTCCTTGCTTGGTTATATGCGACGCCGCGCTTCGTCCGCTATGCGAGGGCGTCGCACGTTTCTGCCTGTCTGGCGCGATAACATTGCCAGCCTTGAGGCCAGAGAGGGGTGAAACTTGCTTCTACCCCTCTCTGGTAAGTATAAAGTAACTTGTAGATTTCATATTCTAATGGACAAATCAATTGGATTTCGTGCAATAAAAAGTCGATTTTTCCTGCATCAACGGTTGGATTGTACGAACTTGATTTGTTTCGTCTATAAGAGCCATAATGGCTCTTAGAATATGAGTATAACTTATTCTTGGGCAAGCCCCACGTCACTTGCGATCCCTATTCGTTGAAATACCACTGATCGGTCCGATACGGATAGGTGCGGTAGTATTCGAAGGCATTGACCGTCTCTTGCGGCACATTGCCCAGCCGGCGCGAGACAATGGTGACCACTGGCGGCGAGGTGATGGTGCCGATGATCATGCCGCGATCCATCTGAGCCTGGACGAGCTGCTGTCCCAGACTGATGTACGGGTCAGTGCCCGGCAGTGAAGATTTCCATTGGTCGGTCAGGTCCCACAACGGCTTGATATCATCGGGCGGCTCAATGCCCTGCTCGCCGTTGGTGTTGTGCCATTCCATCCATGGGGCGCCGAATAGTGGTTCGAGCGCGGCATCGCCGAAGGGGGGGAAGAGCCGGAAAGGGTTGGAGTAAAGCGGCGCTTCGGTCACGGTGCCACTCGTGGTCACCTGAATGTCATGGTCGTTATTGGCCGCCATGGCTCGGTAAGCCTCTGTGCTGATCTCTTTCAACTCGAACTTGACGCCCACCGCCTCCCAGTATTCCTTGGCGAGTTCGTGTAGAGCGGGGTCTCCCCACTGGATGGCATAGATTAAATTGATGACCAGTGGTTGGCCATCAGGTCTTAGCCGGAAGCCGTCGGACCCTTTCTCAAGACCGATCTCATCCAGAAGCGTGTTAGCCGTTTCCGGATCATACTCGATGTCTTTGGTGTACCACTCCGGCTTGGCGAATGAAACCGACGGGTGGACAGGCGCCCCCTGAGTCGGCTGACACAGGCCGAAACACATGGCCTCGTTGATCTCATCTCGGTTCAATGCCAATGACATGGCGCGGTTCCAGCGCGGGTCCGAGAACAACTCAGCCAGGACCGGGTCTTTATGAGTAGCGTTGAATACATAGACGCGGCCAATGTCTGCGCCCTGGGCCATCTGGATATCGTAGTTGCCCTTATCTTGATTCTGCTGGAAAAGTGGCAGGCTGCCAATCTGCAGGGACTGGGCTTTATACTGGATCTCGCCGTTGATAATCTTCAGCTCGAATAGCTCGTTTTCGGCTGCGTATACTTCCTCGACTTCATCAATATATGGCAACTGCTGGCCGGCTGTGTCAACCTTGTAGTAATAGGGGTTGGCCACAAAGAGCTGGTGCTCGGGCGTCTCGTCAACCTTGATCCAGGCTTCGAGCTTGGGTAGGCCGTACATGTGGTTGGCATCCTCCCAGTCGCTGTAGAACAGGGGGATGAAGCGTTGAGTCCAGGACTCGAAACCTTCGGCCTTTGCCTCTTCGTCAGCCTGTGGATTGTACTTGGGAAGCCTGTCCATCAGGAAGTGCTTCGGCGCCCACTCATGGGTGTAAGTGGTGGCCAAAAGCGTAGGAAAGGCGGGTGCTGGCGCGGCAAACTTGAACTTGACGGTGACATCATCTACAGCCTCCACCTGCATCGGTTCGCCCCCATAGACCCAGAATGCTGGCACAGTCGCGTAAAGGTCCTTGTTCATGACGATGTCATCCCACCAGAAGACGATATCTTCGCTCGTGAAGGGCTGGCCATCTGACCATTTGTGGCCCTTGCGCAACGTGACAGTAAGCTCGGTGTAGTCATCATTCCACTCGAAAGACTTTGCCATGTTGGGCACGATAGTCTGCAGGTCATCCGAAAACCGCAACAGGTTTACATGGCGCACACTGAGCCATTCTGAGTTACCGGCTTCGGGGGCGACGGAAGCCCCACTGATGCGACCGCCATATTGGCCGATCTCGTTATAGGGCACGACGACCAGCGGTTCTTCAGGCAGGCGCTCTTCGAGCGGTGGCAAGTCGCCTTCAGGCAGGAACCCAAATTCCACCAACCGCCCATCATACTCGGTACGGCCTGTGAAGGTCATAGCGCAATTGGCGGCTGTTTCAAACTCTGCAACTTCATACTGTTGTGGAAACACACCTGCTGAAACACCCTGTGTATCCGCCAGGGTAATGGCAGGGCAACCGGCAGAACCGGCGGGTTCTGTAGCAGGAGGTTCAGTAGCCACCGGAGCTTGGGTAGCCGCGGGGGCTTGAGTAGCCGTCGGGGCGGCAGGGGCACACGCCGAGAAGGCGAGGGCAAAGATAGTGAATAACACTACCAGGGAATAGAATCTATTTTTGGGCATCTTCTCCTCCAGAGAATTAATCGAGAATGGTAATCCGAACTAAAGGTGATCCAAATTTGTGCCTTGCTCTTCTGTATGACACCCTCCTTTCTTTTGATCTGATCTGCTGATTTTCCTAGCCTGGCAGGTAACCCCACACTCCTCAAATACGGAGACCAGCTGATGAGCTAAAACTCGCCCATCAGGCGCAAAGCTGATATTCTGTGATCTTGTGGGGAAGATCTGGGTCATGTCGCTCGTTAAGTAGGGGAAACGTTGACAGTCATGCGGTTGACAGCCATGTGAATATTTGCTATATTAGTCGTAATGACAACTGATGTCATAATCACTATAATAGCATTGGGTGCGCGAAATGTCAACAACAAAACCAAATTGATGAAATGACTTTCTTTTGGTTTCACCAACTTCTGCCACTTTCGCCTAAACAACCCGGTCGAGTTTGCTCGAAACCCTACTCAACTCAAAAGCGCCATAAAAGCTTCCGGCTTCACATCGAAAATATTTATAATATTATCAATCATCATAATATTAACCAACTTGGAGTTGAATGCTTAAATCTGCCAAATCCGAACGAAAAACACTGACTGATATAGCGCAACAGGAACTACGCCAGGCTATCATCGGCGGCACCTTTCGGCCCGGGAGCCAGCTCCCCACCGAGGCTGAGTTGTGTGAAATGCTCGGTGTTTCTCGTACAGTGGTTCGAGAAGCCCTGCGTGTACTGGAAGATGACGGATTGGTTGCCCGCCGCCATGGTGTAGGTACATTTGTCAGAAATCATCCCATCCTCAAAAACCTCAACTTTAACTTCGGTATTACCGAAATGATCGAATCAGCTGGACTTAAATCTGGGACCAGCCATCTAGCACTCCAAAAAGTAACCGCGGACAAGGAAAAAGCCGAACAATTGCGCGTGGAGCCGGGAACTCCTCTGATCACTGTTGAACGTGTTCGCACCGCAGATGGACGTCCCGTTGTTTATTCGTTGGATACCCTGACAGAGGCGCTCGTTCAGCGAGCTGGATTTGATCCTCAGCTTTTGCTTACCGAGTCGATTTACCACCTACTACAAACCTCCCTTGGACAAGTAATTGAATATGGGATTGCACGTCTGCTCCCAGTAACAGCTCCACGTCACGTTGCCGTGAAACTGCAATTACCACTTAACGCACTTGCCCTCTATATTGTTCAAACAGATTACACCCCGAGTGACGAACCTTTGGTGTATTCATGTGAGTATCACCTGCCCGATTCATTTGACTTTATTGTATGGCGACGCGGTCCAACCCGGTTACGAGGTTCATCCAATGACGGTGCACAATGAACCTAATCACTTTCAGCACGCTCGCGTGTCCCAATTGGCAAATTGAGACAATCATCGCGAAGGCCACCGAATTTGGCTATGACGGTATCGAATGGCGCGGTGGATCACAAGGCCATGTACCACAGGTTATGCCCGCCGCAAAAAAAGTGTTGTTACGACAAAGATGTTCCGATGCGGGATTGGTTTCACTTGCCGTAACTGCTTATACAAGTTTCGTCTCCAACTCTGCTGAAGAACGGCAAACCAATGTTGATGAATTGCGGCGTTACTCTGATCTGGCTGCAGAACTTGGTGCGACTTATGTGCGGACATTTTTGGGGGAACTTCCTGAAAGTAGAGATCTTGATTCTACTATTTACGAAAAAATATCGGATTGCTTGAACGCTGCCTCCGAGTATGCCGATTCTGTTGGAGTGAAAATTGCAATTGAGCCGCACGATAATTTCGTTCGCTCATCAACGATTGTGCCCATTCTCAGTCGAGTTCAACATCCGGCGCTTCGCGTCATTTGGGATATCGCCAATGCTTTTGCCGCCGGTGAAGACCCAGCAGAAGGTTTTGTGCTATTGAAAGATCGACTCGCCTACGTTCAGGTCAAGGATGGGCATAGAGCTGGAACATCATGGCAACTCTGTTCGTTGGGTCAAGGGAATGTGCCACTGGATCGAGCATTCGAGCTATTGTTGGCGAATGGTTATGAAGGCGCGTTTAGTGTGGAATGGGAATATGCCTGGCATCCTGAACTGGATCCTCCCGAAACTGCTTTACCTGCCGCGTTGCGAACGGTTCGAGACTTATTGGCCGCCTCTCAACCGGAGCCCAGATGACCGTGGGTCGAACCTATGCGCCGGAGTGGCGTGACTATCTGGATCCACTCACCCTCCGACGAGTCCGTCAGCTTACTGATTCAACAGCCGAAGATTATCACCTCTACTTTTATAATCCATCAGTCACACCCGACGGCAAATATTTGATTTTCATTTCAGAACGCACAGGCGAGAGTAATCTATTTCGATTGGATCTTCAGAGCGGCATCATCGTGCAATTGACAGACGCCCGATGGTAATCAAGTAATCTTCACCTCAAATCGGACCGGTTATATCAATATCTATCTCACAGATTGGAATTGAAAGCCATGAAATTTGGATTTATTACCACCGAAGGCGGCGCGTTCTTTAAAGAAGCCCTCGAAGAGGCCATTTATGGTGAAGAGTTGGGTTTCGATTCGGTCTGGCTTGAAGAGCATCACAGCATTCATAACCATTACTGGCCATCACCATTAATGGCATTAGCCGGTATTGCCACCCGAACCACGCGCGTCCTCCTGGGGACTGACATTGTGGTTTTGCCGTTTTACCATCCTGTCCGGATAGCCGAAGATACAGCCATGCTGGATGTTATCTCCGGAGGACGAGCCATATTAGGCGCCGCCATCGGCTATCGTCCCCCTGAATTCGAGTTGTACGATGTCAGCCTCGACGACCGCGGCGCACGCTATGTGGAAATGCTCAAAATCATGCGCACACTCTGGACACAGGATCAAGTGGAATACAAGGGGCGCTTCTTTAATATCAAGGGCAATATTGAGCCAAAACCAACCCGGCCCATTCCACTTTGGCTGGGCGGCTGGGGTGAACTTTCGCTGAAGCGCGCCGCCCAATTGGGCGATGCCTGGGTCCCAGGTCCAACTGCCAATCTGGAAAAATTACTGAACGCGCAAAAACAGTACAGAGCATTTTTGACTGACGCGGGAAAAGCCCCGGCAGATGCGCCCAATCCGCTCACGCGTGAAGTGGTCATTGCGGATACGCGGGAACAGGCTTGGGAGCTGGCTGAGAAATTTGTGATGGTGAACTACCGTGACGAATATAGTGGCGGCTGGAAACATCCTCTTATCGGCTCGCAGGATCAAACTCCGATCGCGCTCGACTCTCTTAGCAATGATCGCTTCATCATTGGGAATCCAGATGATTGTATAACCCAGATCAAACGCTTCGAGGAAACATTTGGCGTTGATCATCTAATTTGCCGGCTATATTTTGCAGGTATGCCACACGACCATATCATGACCGAACTTAAGCTGTTGGCAAAGGAAGTATTTCCAGCAATTCAGTAAACGCAAATGGATAAATATTTTCCGACCTTCGACTTTGATCTATCACCGTACACTGGCTGGACTCGCGCCCATTGGGAGTACATCCTGGCGCGAATGACGTATGGATATGCAAAAATTGCCGAGCGATCCGGATTGCCCGCCCGAGTGCTATATCCAGATGATCGACGCGGACTCCCTGATTCGGTAGATGCCATTGAATCGTTTGCGCGCATTGCATCAGCTTGGGGTGCGTGGCTGCGCAATCCTGCCAATCCCGCCACAATAAAATTTCAAGACCATGAAGTAGATGTTGAAAGGCTTCTTCGACAGGCATTGCTGGATGGTACCAACTCATCCAATCCCTATACCTACTGGGGTGACATCGAACACATGGATCAACGGATTGTGGAAAGCGCTGACATTGCGGTAACGATTTGGTTGAGCCGCGAGCGTGTCTTTAACAAAATGACGGCTACAGAACAAGAGCAAATCATTGCCTGGCTCGCACAAGTGGATGGTAAAGGAACATATACCGACAATTGGATCCTCTTCACGGCGATGGCACAGGCAGTACGCCATCATCTTGGGTTCCCCTCCCCGGAAGATGATTTGGACAACCGCTTGATGCAGATCGGCGAGTTCTATCGGGGTGATGGCTGGTATGTGGATGGTCCAACCGATGAATTTGAGTTGTATAACGCCTGGATGTTTGGCTGGCATTATTTATTGTGGACATGGATCGATGGTGACCGCCGCCCGGACCATCGTCAACAGGTATTGGAACGCGGGCGGTCATTCATCGATGGTTTTCTGCATTTTTTTGGTGCGAACGGTTCCTATCCGGCGTGGGGCCGCTCCATCGTCTATCGGTTCGCTGCTCTTGCCCCATTTGCCATTGGTCATTTCCTAAAAATTGCGCCGGGCGATCCTGGTCTTCTGCGACGAGTCTCGAGTGGATGCATCCGCTATTTTTATGATCGCGGCCTTTTTGATCCGGATGATCACTTTGTGCGACAAGGCTATCACGGCGATTTCCCTCCGGCGGGTGAAGCGTATATTTCACCCGGTTCACCCTACTGGTGTTGTCACGGTCTTTTCGCTCTGACGTTTGACCGCGCTGACCCATTCTGGACCGCGACTGAGAGCTCTCTCCCTGTAGAGCGCGCGGATTTCGAACTGGTCTTGCCTGCGCCAGGGTTTGTCGTCTCGGGGCGCAAGGCAACAGGTCAAGTTTTGTTGCTTAACAGCCGCAGTGGACAAGAACATGACGCACCGCGTCACAACTACACATCCAAATATGGCAAGCTGACCTACAGCACCCACCTGCCATTCAATGTCATCCCTGTACGCGGCTCGTATGCACCCGATGCAATGATCTCACTGACGAGTGACGGGCGAGCATTCGGACATCGAGGGCATACGCGAGCCGGTGGAGTTGCCCCTGGATTTATGTGGACAAAGTTCGATCAGATCCTGGATGGTGAACCGCAACCGCTGTGGGTGGCGGTTCTGTTATGGGGTGATGTGCAAATCCGTTTCTCAGTAATTCGTCCCACGTTTCCGGTGAAGGCATTTGAGGCACCTGGCGCATTGGGTTGCGATAGGCCTATTGATATCGTACGTCGATCAGATCAACACGCAGGTTGGGAATATGCCGAGGCAGATGGACGCGCCACCGCCATTCAGAGGCTTGTGGGATATGAGTGCCAGCAAGCCAGCGCACCATTTTTGGATCAATCGAACATCAATCTGGCTTATCCGTATTCGGAACAACCTGTCATTTATGAGTCGCGGGCCAGTGTGTCCGCACGCTGTCTGTCAGCTGCGTCTCTCATCCGCCCGACACCTTTTGACCCTGCAAGTGAGTTCGCCGGAATCAAAGTGGAGGTCGAATCTCCGGAGATGTTCCGCGTCAGCCTCCCCGATGGAAGATCGGTTTTAGTCGCACCGGGTGAGACAATGCCAAAACACGCCGCAGTCAACGGAGTAGAAGTGGAAGGACCCACCATTCGATACGTCCAAGTGAGTAAAGATTTGAATGAGATCTCCGGGTTGGGTTTAACTGCCATAACAGGGGTCATCGCCTTTGACGAACCTGCGACATTTCGGCTAAAGCGGATTTCAGAAAGCACTATCCACCTGACCACCAATACAGGCCTGTCACTAAAGAATGAATGGCTTGGTAAATCGGCTCCCATCATCGAAGTCTTGACGCTGGACAATCAATGGCTGGATATCAGTGCACAGTGCAAACAAACTTCCATTCCGCGGCAGGTGGTGCAGGAATGGTCAGAACGCAACCAGCGCACACTAGTGGAATTTCGGATAAACACATGAATTATCCTCTTGAATTAACTGTGATGATGTATCACTATATCCGCGACCGAGGCGA
>Ga0180069_1000078_pt1 | contig 20733 bp, 21 predicted proteins | sample EasRivERM_16_10D_2_FD_121793 | JGI IMG/M metagenome (GOLD analysis project Ga0180069, IMG submission 121793) | Soil microbial communities from meander-bound floodplain in the East River, Colorado, USA - East River metaG ERMLT231B'_16_10D | ecosystem: Environmental > Terrestrial > Soil >...
AACGTCAGCAGCACGTAGAAGCCCTCCCGGAACTTGCGGATCCGGTAGGCCAGCCGCCGCGTACCCCATTTGTCGACCTTGTCGACTGTGCCGCCGCTTTGGGTGACGACGGTCTTAAAGGGCTCGATGGTGCCTTCGATTTCTTCCTCCGGCACATCGGGCCGGATGATAAACAAGACTTCGTAGATTCTCATTTTCCCTCAGTGTTTTGGCCTTCGGCGCGACGATTCCATCTCGTCATGGCCTTAGCGGCGCCTTCGGCAAGTATGGAGCGAACCGCCTCGGCCGCGCGGCCGGCGAGTTCCTCCACTTCCTTCTCCTGCGACCGGCGGAAGGGACGCAGAACATACTCGGCGCCGTCTTCCACCGGATGGGCGGGGGCAATCCCCAACCGCACCCGCAAGATTTCCTGCGAGCCCAGAGTCTGGATGACGGACTTCATGCCATTGTGGCCGCCGGCCGATCCGCTCTCGCGGATCCGCACGCTCGACCAAGGCAGGTTCAGCTCGTCGTAGATCACCATCAAACTCTCCAGACCCAATCCGTACTTCTCCAGCAACGCCTTCACCGGACCGCCGCTCAGGTTCATGTAGCTGAGCGGTTTGGCCAGCGCTACCTCCTGCCCTTCCAAGCGGCCCAGCCCCACCAGAGACCGGCACTCCGGCCGTCCGACGTGGATGCCGCCCTCGCGGGCCAGCTTGTCCACGGTACGAAACCCCAGGTTGTGCGGGGTATTGGCGTACTCCGGTCCCGGGTTGCCGAGTCCCACAATGAGGTGCATGCCGAGGGGCTAGCGCTATTTTTTGCCCTTCTGCTCCTTTTCCTTCTCCTCGCCCTCTTCCTCCTTCTTGCCCTTCTTGATCACTTCGGGCTCGGCGGGAGCGGCGGCAGCGGCCTCGCCTTCCACCACCTCGGCGACGGCCTTTACCTCTTCCTTCTTCATCGCCACTACATGGACCAGTACCCGATCCAGGTCGCCGCTAAAACGATAGCGCTCGCCGGCGGCCAAGTCTTTCACCCGGATGGCGTGTCCCAGCTCCAGCTCGGCCACGTCCACCACCAGGTGCTCGGGGATGTCGGTGGGCAGGCACTCCACGTCCACCTCGCGGGTGACCACCTCCAGCAGACCGCCCTGCTGCTTCACGCCCTTGGCATCGCCGTGGATGGCGATCGGTACCTTCACCTGGATGGACTTGGTCAGGTCGATGCGCTTCAGATCGGTGTGGAGCAGGTTGCCCCGGATGGGATCGAGTTGCCAGTCCACCAGCATGGCGGCCTCGCTGCCGCCGCCCAACGCCACCTGGAAGATCGTGTTGTGGCCGGTGGGCGAATGCAGAATCTGGCTGACCTGCCGGCTGCTTAAACTCACCGGCACGGCCTCCTTGCCGCCGCCGTAGAGCACGGCCGGGATAGTTCCTTTCATCCGCAGGCGCCGGGCCTCATTCTTGCCCCGCGAATCGCGCGGCGTTGCTTCGACGGTAATGTCTTTGATCATCGGAAAGTCTCCTGCTTCACACAAACATACGGCTGATCGAGGTCTCTTCGTGAATCGACTGGATGGCGCCGGCCAGCAGCGAGGCGACGCTCAACTGCCGGATCCGCTCGCACTGCTTGGCCTCCGGCCGCAGGGGGATGGAATTGGAAACCACCAGCTCCTTCAGCGCGGACGCGCATACCCGCTCCACCGCCGGTCCCGACAGCACCGCATGGGTACAGCACGCGTAAACACCTAACGCCCCGTGCGACATCAGGGCCTCGACGGCCTTGACCAGTGTGCCGGCCGTATCGACGATGTCGTCGATGATCAGGCAGTGGCGGTTTCGCACGCGCCCGATGATGTGCATCACCTCGGCCACGTTCGCGTCCTCGCGGCGCTTGTCGATGATGGCCAGAGGCGCCCGCAGGCGCTTGGCAAAGGCCCGCGCCCGCTCCACGCCCCCGGCGTCCGGAGATACCACGGTGAGATGGGGCAGGCCCAGGTTCTGAAAGTAATTGATCATCACCGGGGTGGCGAACAGGTGATCCACCGGAATATCGAAGAACCCCTGGATCTGGGCGGCGTGCAGATCCAATGCCAGGATGCGGTCGGCTCCGGCCGTCACCAGCAGACTGGCGATCAGCTTGGCCGAGATCGGCACCCGAGGCTTGTCCTTGCGGTCCTGCCGGGCGTAACCGTAGTACGGCAGTACGGCGGTGATGCGCTTAGCCGAGGCGCGGCGTAGCGCGTCCATCATGAGCAGCAGCTCGAGCAGGTGCCGGTCGACCGGCGTCGACGTCGGCTGCACCACGAACACGTCCGCCCCCCGCACGTTCTCCAGGATCTGGAGATAGATTTCGCCGTCGGAAAACATCCTCACCGAGGCCTGGGCCTCGGGCACGCCGAGGTGACTGCAGATCTCCTCGGTCAGCTCCGGGTTGGCGTTGCCTGAGAACACTTTTAGTCGATCTTGCTGCATGGCACGAACAGGAGCTATCCCAACCATTTCTGCCACCGGGCGCGATAGGACTTCCGGGTCACCGTACTCACCACGAAACGACTCCCGTCTCCCACTTCCAGAGAATCGCGGGCTCGAAGGGCCTGCCGGCGGTCCCGAAAGACGCCGAACAGGGCAGAACCACTACCGCACAACAGGGCGGGACGCGCGCCTAGAGCCACCAGGAGCGCCTTCCGTGTTTCCAGTTCCGGGTGCGCCTGAAAAACGACCTTCTCAAAGTCGTTCTCCAGGATTTCTCCTGGCTCAAAGACACAAATCCTTGAGCACAAACGATATATCTTATCTTCCCAGGGCTCAGATGTCAAATGAGGGCCGAGACGCCAGTAGGCGTCGGCGGTCGAGACCGCCATCGACGGTGCGAGGATCACCAACCATCGCGTGCGGTCGTCGGGCAGCGGATACACCTCCGTGCCACGCCCCAGTCCCACCGCCCGTCCCCCCACCAGAAAGAACGGAACGTCACTGCCCAACTCCGCCGCGAGGCGAAGCAGCAGCCCGCGGTCGGGGCGGGGCCGCAGAAAGTGTGCCAGGGCCTGCAACACCGCCGCGGCGTCACTCGATCCGCCCCCGAGGCCCGCGCCCACCGGGATCCGCTTCTCCAACTGAATCCGCACCCGGCCCCGGTCGCCGGTAGCTTCGAGCAGCCGCCGCGCCGCCCGCGCCGCCAGGTTGTCCGGTCCGGCGAGGTCCGCCCGGGTACAGCCCAGCTCCACCGCCGGCCCACCGCTACGCCGATACTCCACGCCGATCCTATCGGACAAAGAGATGGTCTGGAACACGGTGCGTAGCTCGTGAAACTGGTCGGGACGCCGGTAGAGCACATAGAGGCCCAGGTTCACCTTGGCCGAGGCCTCCACGCGGACGGTAGGCATTTTACTTGTCGTACTGAATCAGGGAAAAAACATCGTGGCCCCGGAGCCGGTCACGCCCCCGAAGAAATTCCAGCTCAATGACGAACGCCACGCTGTCTACCTTGCCGCCGAGGCTCTCGACGAGCTTGACCGTTGCCTGCGCGGTGCCGCCGGTGGCCAGCAGGTCGTCGATGATGATGACGCGCTGGCCCGGCTGGACGGCATCGCGGTGGATCTCCAGGGTGTCCGTGCCGTACTCCAGGTCGTAGGTGACGCTGGCAGTGGCGGCGGGGAGTTTCTTCGGTTTGCGCACGGGAACAAATCCCACCCCCAGCCGATAAGCCAGGGCCGGGCCGAACACGAACCCCCGCGCCTCAATGCCTATCACCAGGTCGGGACGCCGGTCCTCGTAGTGGTCGGCCAGACCGCAGATGAGACCGTGGAGACCGTGGGCGTCTTTGAGCAGCGTGGTGATGTCGTAGAACAAGATCCCCGGCTTGGGGAAATCAGGCACTTCGCGGATCAGCTTCTTGAATTCGACCATAAGTTTGTAGCCTACCAGGATGGCTCGATACGAAACGAAGCCAACGATGCCTTGGTACGCAGCGGCACGTCGCTCGCGTCCACGCCCCGCACATCGGCATAGTCCGGGCCCTTCCACAGCCGTCCCTCCAGCGCGGCGAGCCGGTCCTGGGGTCCCACGGCGTAAACCTCCACCCGCCCGTCGTCCAGGTTCTTCACGTAGCCGGTCAGGCCCAGCTCTCGGGCCACCCGCTCCACGAACCAGCGAAACCCCACCCCCTGCACGCGCCCGCGCACCAGGTAGAGCCGTGCCTGCTCGTGGATCTGCAATGCCGAATTACTTGCGGGACCCGCGCCGGGGCTTCTTGACGCGGGACTGGCGCAGCTTGTGCCGGCTCCGCTTGGGTTTGGAAATCGAGAACGCGCCGCTGCCCAGATACACGACCTTCTTCTGTTTCGCTTCGTCTGCCATCCCTTGTATTCTAAACCATTCCGATGCGTCCCGAAGCCTTTAAGGCCTACGGCTCGCTGGCGGCGGTCTGTTGGCTCTGGGGGACCACCTACCTGGCCATCCGCATGGCCAACGAATCGCTGCCCCTCGCCTTCTTCGCCTGCGCCCGGTTTCTGCTCTCGGGCGGCCTCCTGCTGGTCATCTGCCGGATGCGCCGCGCGCAGTTCCCCCGCGGCCGCGAGCTGGCCGATACGCTGCTATCCGGGGTGGCGACCCTGGGGGTCGGCAACGGCTGTCTGATCCTGGCTGAGCACTACATCCCCAGCGGCATTGCCGCGCTATTCGTCGCCACCACCCCCTTCTGGATGGTGGGACTCGAAGCCCTGTTTCCCGGCGGCGAGCGCGTCGGCCGGCGGAGCCTGGGAGGCCTGGTGGTCGGGTTCTCTGGCTGCGCCCTCCTGGTTGCCCCCGAGCTCGGACGACTGGGTTTCGCGTCGGGCTACTGGCAAGGGTTCCTGGCGCTCCAAGTGGGCTCGGTCGGCTGGGCCTTTGGGTCGATCTACAACCGCAACCGCCCACGCACCGCCCATTCGTTTGTCAACGGGGCCGTCCAACAGTTCGCAGCCGGCCTGGCTTTCCTCCCCCTGGCCCTCGTCAGCCCGTGGCCCGCCGCCTGGACCGCCCGCAGCGGCGCAGCGTTCTTCTATCTGGTCATCTTCGGCTCCATCCTGGGGTTCAGCGCTTACGTCTACGCCCTCGATCACCTGCCGGTAGCGGTGGCGAGCCTCTACTCCTACATCAACCCGGTGGTAGCGGTCTGGCTGGGCTGGCTGGTATACCGCGAACCGTTCGGCGCCCGCGAGGCGGCGGCCATGGGGGTGATCTTCCTGGGGGTAGGTCTGGTAAAGATGCAGCGGCGCAGGCGGTGATTACCGCCGATAAACCTTGTAGCCCAGCACCCGGTTCGGAGTGTCCCAATCCCACCAACTCTTCGGATTCACGTACGTGTATTCCCAAACCAGCTTGTACCGATCGGTAAGCTTCTTAGGCCGAACTCCCCGATCATCCCAAACCACGTACCAGTCCGCCCCCTCCCAATCATCGAACAAGTAATCCGGCAACAGACCCCGCCGCCTCTTGTTCCGCGGCTCGTCGGCGTCCAGCATCGCCACCCACTTCAACCACGGCAGGTTGAAGGAGGCCATCATCCCTTGCACGTTGCGGTGAAACGCCACCGTCTCCTGCGGCTTGACGTTATTCCGCAAGAACTCCACGATCGGCTCATTGCACGTCGTATCCCGGGTCAACTGCCGCTCCACCGCGTGCTCGCACCAGTTGTGGTAGAAGTTCAGGTTCGGCCACACCAGCGCGAACGCAAAGTACGCCACCCCCCACTTCTTCCCAGCCAGCGCCCACACCCGCTCCCCCAGGATCCCCGTCAACACCAGCGCCGCCGCCAGCGTCTGAAAGTAGTACCGCGGGGCCGCCCCCAGCCGCCCCACCCCGATCGTCACCACCATCGACACCACCACGATGCTCAGACACAACAGCGCCATGCAGCCTCTCTCCCGCCTCCGTCCATACACGTACCACGCCGCGGGCACCACTACCCCCAGCGGGATCATACGGAACATCTCCGTCCAGTGGTACCGCAGCACGAGCCACCATTGCTCCCGCGTCACCGGCAGCGCCGCCACCGACCCCGCCACAAAGTCCGCGTGTACCCACCAAAACTCGAGCGCCATGGGCGCCGCCAGCACCCCCGACAACAACAAAAAGCGGCGGATCAGCGTGTGGTCTCGGGTCAGCGACACAAACACGGTCAGCGAGACCCACAGCCCGCCAAAGCTCACGTAATTCGCCAGATACGCCAGCGCCCCGTACAGCCCCAGCCGCACATAAAACCCCCCCGTCCGCGCTCGCTCCGGCTCTTTCCAATAGCGCGCGAACTCCCACAGGATCAGCAGTGTGAACAGGACGATCAGGATGTAGTACCGCGCCTGGCGCGCCGGCGTCAGAAAGTAGATGGAGGTGGCCCCCAACAGCGGCAATCCCAGCGCCGCCCGCTCGCTCCCGAATAACTCCCGGCCCAACCGGTACATCACCACCAACGCCGCCGCTCCCGCCAGCACAAACGGCGCCCGCGCCTGCACCGTCCCCACGCCTCCCAGCCAGAACCCCAGCGCCGCCACGTAGAACTGGAGCCACCCCTGCATGGCCGGCAGGAAGTGGTCGTTGAAGTCGTGCCCGTCCGGAGCCTGTACGATCAACCGTTCCCCATGGAACACCCGGGGCACGAATTCCCGCCGCTCCACCATCTCCCGCGCCCAGCACGCCGTGGTCGCCTCATCCCGCCACAGCACGGTGCCATCGATGCGCCACCACAGCGTGAACGCCGCCACCGCCGCCACCAGGATGTGTAGCCAGTGCCGCACAAATCTGTTATTGTTGCATGGAGCGCAACGGAGGCACACCCATGAGACACCTCACCTGGTTCACAACGGCGATCCTCGGCGCCGGCCTGCTGGTCGCCCAGGCGCCCCCCAACGTCAAGGCCCGCCAGAACCGCCAGGACGCCCGCATCGAGAAAGGCAAGGCCGACGGCAGCCTCACCGACGCGGAGGCCAAAAAGCTAGAAGCCCGCGACAAAGCCCTCGACGCCAAGATCCGCCACGACCGCAAAGACGGCGGCGGCCTCTCCGTCAAGGAGCGCAAGCGGATTCAGAAGCTGCAGAACAAGCAAAGCAAGAAGATCGAAAACCAGCGCCACGACAAGCAGACGAAGTAACCGGCCCGCCACACCGCCGCCTACTCGCCGCGCAACGCCGCCGCCGGATCCACCCGCGCCGCGCGCCGCGCCGGCGCCAGACACGCCCCCAGGGCCGCCGCTGCCAGCACCGCCGCCATCGTGCCGAACGTCGCCGGATCCGTGGCCGCGATGCCATACAGCACGCCCTGCAAGACCCGCGTGAGCGTGGCCGCGCCGCCCAGGCCCAGCGCGAGGCCGAGCGCTACCAGCACCGCGCCGCGCTTCATAACCAGGCGCAGCACCCGGCCGGCATCCGCGCCCAGCGCCATGCGAATGCCGAACTCCCGGGTCCGCAGAGCGACCAGATACGCAATGACGCCATAGATCCCGGCCACTGCCAGCAGCGTGCCCAGGGCCGCGAACAAGCCCAGCAGCCAGGTATACAACCGCGGGATCGCCAGCGATTCCTCGATCACCCGCTGCATCGTCGCCACCCGAAACAGCGCCTGGCCGGGGCTAACCTCGCGGATCGCAGCGCGGATCGCGCCCGCTAGCGCCTCCGGCGGCCCCTGGCCCCTCACCACCAGAGTCGATCCCAGCCTGCGGATCTGTGCAAAGTTCTGGGCCACCGTGTAATAGATCTCGGGCTTGGCTGGAACGCCCAACGTGGCCTGCCGCACGTCGCCCACCACGCCGATGATCGTGCCTCGATCCGTACGGCGTCCTACCGGGTCCTCATTCGGGAAATACTGTCGCGCCAGGGCCTCGTTGACCAGAATGACCCGCGGAACGCCGGGGCCATCGCGTGGGGAAAATTCCCGGCCCCGCCGGAGCGGGATACCCATGGCGCGAAAATACCCAGGGGTCACGTATCGCAATTCTGTTGGGAGTGCCTCGGGACGCCCGGCGATCGTGAATCCGCCGTGCCAACCGGAATCCTGCAGCGGCAGCAGCGAGATCAATCCCACGGCCCGCACACCGGGAATCTGCGCCACGCGCTCCTCCAGCGCTGTCGATTCCCCCGCGCCCGACACTACGGCATGCACCGTGAGCACGTTCTCCGCGTTCAGGCCCGTGTCGGTGCGCTGCAGATTGAGGAACGTACGCAGTAGCAGTCCCGCGCCCGCCAGCAACACGAACGCCAGAGCGACTTCCACCACCACCAAGGCGTCCCGAAGCGCCGATCTCACACTGCGGCTCTGGAGCGCGCTCGCCTGGCCGCGCCCCGCTGCCAGCGCGGGCGCCAGACCAAACCCGATCCCCGTGGTCACGCCAACCGCCAGCAGAAACGCGAATACCCGCCAGTCCAGCCCGATCTCTCCCGCCCGTGGAATCTGCGCCGCCGCGATGCTTACCAGCACGCGGCTTCCCCACGTGCCGATCGCCAGTCCTGCCACGCCGCCCACGAGCGCAATCAGAAGGCTCTCCGTCAGAAACTGCCGCATCAGGCGGAAGCGCCCCGCGCCGAGCGCCGCCCGAATGGCGATCTCGCGGCCGCGCGTGGCTGTGCGAGCCAGCAACAGATTCGCCACATTCACGCAGGCCACCAGCAGTACCATGCCGACGGCGCCGAGCAGCACGAGCAGCGAGTCCCGCACCGGCCCACTCACTACATCCTTCAGCGGCCTGAGACGCGCCTCGCGACCGGCCTGGGAGGGTCCCGCCATAGCGCTGAGCTCCTGTCGCGCCGCCTCCAGCGCAGCCCCCTGTTTCAGCCGCCCCAACACGGCGTCCAGGCGGCCGTTGGGACGGTTTCGCAGATCTGCCGGCGCATCCCACGGAACCCACAACTCGGTGGAAGAGGATCGGTAAGGGAACTGAAATCCTTCCGGCATCACGCCGATCAGCGTGAACGCTTGTCCATCCAGCGTAATGCTGCGTCCGACGGCGGACCGATCTCCGCCCAAATACCCCTTCCAGAACAGGTACGACGCTACCACCACGTTCAACGGATCGCCCGCGCCGAACGTCCGTCCCGCCAGCGGCGCGACTCCCAGCAGGCCAAACAATCCGCGCTCAGCGGCTACCGTGGCCACCTGTTCCGGGTCCCCCCCACCTTGAAAATTCCTGCTGGAGTTCGAGTACGTGACCATCCCCTCGAAGAGCCTGCTATGTGTTCGCCATTCTTCGAAGTCCCGGTACGTCACGGGCCCCGGACCACTTTGGAACCTGTCGCCCGGCTGCGTCTCGTACAACTGCACCAGACTCTCCGGATGGACGAACGGCAGCGGCCGCAACAGTACGCCGCTCACCACGCTGAAGATCGCCGTATTGGCCCCGATCCCGAGCGCCAGTGTCGCGATCGCGGTGACGGCGAACCCTGGGGCCTGACCCCAGCCGCGTAGCGCAAACCGGAGATCCTGAATGGTATCCTCAGCCCATTGCATCATGCCATCCAGACGGCGGCTCCCGGCTCAATGTTAACCGAATTCCCTCGTTCCTCTCCCTCGAATGCGCCCCGCCAACGCCACAAGCCCCAGCGACAAGCGGTTTCGTAGGTGCGATGCCATTCCTCTCCCCCCAAGACGGCCGTCCCGGCAGCTCTTAGTCTCGCGCGACCGCCCGGCGCGCAGGTCGCAGGCTGCGGGTTGACCACGTGCGCCCGGCGGACCTCATGAAAGCAGCGGCTTCGGCACGCGATACGCATCTTACTCCTGGACGGCGTAACAAAAGTATGCCATACTTATGCCAAAAGAATGCCAAGGGCTAGAAACAGTCTCGAAACCGTGACGATCACCATTTCGACAACACCACCGATTCGTGCTTATCTGTTGAGGCTAGTGTCAATGGGACTGTTCGGCAAGAACGCCGCGGAGGCTGCTGAGCGTCTTATTGCTCGAGGCATTGAGGACCTCCTCCGCCAGGGCACGTTGAAGTCTCGGCCCTAAGCGCTGGCCTGGAGGAAATGGAACGATAGTGATGCGTGCAAGACAGTACAACCGGGAGATTGAAGGACCGGAATTGGTTTTCGGTCTGGTCGGTGCTGTCGGCACGGACCTCGAACTTGTCGTTGACGCGCTCAAAGACTCGCTCGCAGAGATCGGCTACAACCCGAGGCGGCTCCACCTCATCGAGGCGCTTCACCGCATCAGGCGCTGGAAGGATCTGCCCGAAAGCCCTCTGGATGACCGCATCGATCAGCACATGAATGCGGGCAATGACTTTCGCGAAGCTGTTAAGCGCGGCGATGCTGTGGCGCTCCTCGGTAGCGTTGGCGGTATCAGAAAAGAGCGCCGAGATCAACCGGGCAAGGACCCTAACAGCCCGATTGCACGCTGTGCGTATTTGCTTAGATCCCTAAAGCATCACGCCGAGGTTGAAGCCCTTCGGAACATCTACGGACCGGCGTTCCTGCTTGTCGCGGCTCACTCTCCGCGGGCTGTCAGGCTTGAAAAGCTGGCATCCGATATCGCGGAATCGCGGCACGTGTTTCAGACAAGCCAGTTCCGGGCTACTGCGGAGCGCCTGAACCAACGCGACGAATCTGAACCGCACAAGGAGTACGGGCAGAACGTACGCAAGACCTTCCCGCAAGCAGACATTTTCATCGACGCCAGTGAGCCGACTGCGCTTCGTAGGTCCGTGTCGCGCTTCATCGACTTGCTCTTCGGATATGCGTTCCACACGCCGAGTCGCGATGAGTTCGCTATGTTCCACGCTCAAGCGGCTGCGTTGCGCTCGGCCTCTCTTGGTCGGCAGGTCGGCGCTGTAGTAGCTACTGATGACGGAGATGTGATCGCCATCGGCACAAATGAAGTGCCAAAGGCAGGGGGCGGGCTCTGTTGGTGTGGAGACTCTCCAGATCACCGGGACTTTACGCTAGGGTATGACACCAACGACAAGATGAAACGGAACATCCTCGCGGACTTGCTGCGGCGGCTTAACGATGCGCACTGGCTGGCGCGTGATAAGCGAAAGATGGACGTCGATGATCTGGTGAGTATTGCGATGCAGCCAGGCTCTTCCGGCCTGATGAAAGACGCTCAGCTCATGAACTTGATCGAGTTCGGGCGCTCTGTTCACGCCGAAATGGCTGCCCTGATTGACGCGGCGCGCCGTGGGGTCTCCGTTCACGGGTGTCCCATGTACACCACAACCTTTCCATGCCACGACTGCGCCAAGCACATCGTTGCGGCAGGCATTCCCCGAGTGGTCTATATGGAACCATACCCCAAGAGTCTGGCGCCGGAGCTATACTTGGACTCCATCGATGTCGACCCAGGCGGCGGATCCTTAGGGCAGGTGAGTTTTGAGCCGTTCGTAGGGGTCGCGCCCCGAATGTACATGAGGCTCTTTGCGATGGAGGACAGAAAGGATGACGAAGGAAATGTCGTAGCCTGGAACAAATCGGCCGCGCGACCTCGCTTCGAAGGTTTCTCCCCATCCTACTTGCGTAATGAAAAGGACGAACTTGTCGATCTTTACGAAAGAATGCAACAAGCGGGACTCACCCTTCTACCAGGAGTTCAAGTATGAATGAATGGGCGTCGTTAAAGGATGTGCTCGAACAGGCCAAGGCAGAAGTCCAGGACTGGCCCGACTGGATGCGTAGCAGACCGGCTAGAAGCGAAAGCCCGTCTCGCACTGAAGTGAAGAGCGTGCCTCCGACCCGGGGTGGACGTCGGCCCTCCCGTTGACCTGCAGCTCAGACAGCAAAGGCTAGCGGAGAAGGTTCTTAACTTCGAGACTACACGTCGAGATTCTTCACGTACAGCGCATTCTCCTCGATGAACTTCCGCCGCGCCTCCACGTCCTCCCCCATCAGCGTCGAGAAGATCTCTTCGCTCTCCACCGCGTCATCCAGCCGCACCTGTAACAGCGTCCGGGACTCCGCGTTCATGGTGGTCGACCAGAGCTGCTCGGCGTTCATCTCCCCCAGCCCCTTATAGCGCTGCACCGAGGCGTCCTTCTTGCCTTCATTCTTGGCGTAGTTCAGCAGCTCGAGACAGCTCGAGAACGGCTCGCGGCTCAGCCCCTTCACCGCCGTAAAGGGCGGGTGGTTGTATTTGGCGATCTGCCGGGCCAGGGCGCGGAAGCGCCGATACTCCGGAGCCCCCACCAGCGCCGCGTCGATGCGCCGGTCGCCGCCGGTTTGGTCCTTGTAGGTCACCATCCAGGCCGAATGCTCCTCGTCCCGCACCAGCTCCGGATTCAACCCCAGAGTCTTCAGCTTCGCGCAAATCTCTTCCAGCCGGCCCTTTTCGGCGAAATCCTGCTTGTAATCGAGCTGCAGCTTCACGTCGGCCAGGAGCTCGGCCACGCGCGGATCCCGCAACCGCCGCTCCACCTTGTGGAATATGGTGTAGTACTCGTCCACGCTCAGCAGGAACGCCCGCAGATCCTGCCCCTCCACCACCTGCGCCACCGTCCCGTTGGCCGACACCTCCACCTTCAGATCCTCGGTGGCCCGCCGCAGGACCTCCTTGGCGAACTCCTTCTCGTCCTTGATGTACTTCTCATTCTTACCTTTCTTAATGCGGTAGAGCGGCGGCTGGGCGATGAAGACGTGGCCCCGCTCGATCAGCTCGCGCATCTGCCGGAAGAAGAAGGTCAGCAGCAGCGTGCGGATGTGCGACCCGTCCACGTCGGCGTCGGTCATGATGATGATCTTGCCGTAGCGGAGCTTGGAAACGTCGAAGTCCTCCACCCCGATGCCGGTCCCGAAGGCCGTAATCATGGCCCGAATTTCGTCGTGGTTGAGCATCTTGTCGTAGCGGGCCTTCTCCACGTTGAGGATCTTGCCTTTGAGCGGCAGGATGGCCTGATACCGCCGGTCCCGACCCTGTTTGGCCGTCCCCCCGGCCGACTCGCCCTCCACCAGGAACAACTCACATCGCGTTGGGTCCTTCTCCTGGCAGTCGGCCAGCTTGCCCGGCAAGCCGCCGGAATCGAGCGCGCCCTTCCGCCGCGTGAGGTCGCGGGCCTTCCGCGCCGCCTCGCGCGCCCGGGCGGCGTCGATCGCCTTGGCCACAATTTTCTTGGCCACGCCGGGGTTCTTCTCGAAGTACTCTCCCAGGCGGTCATTGACGAAAGCCCTGATCTGGCCTTCGATGTCGCTATTCAGCTTACCTTTGGTCTGGCCCTCGAACTGCGGTTGCGGCAGCTTCACGCTCACCACCGCGGTCAGACCCTCCCGCACGTCGTCGCCGCTGAGGTTCTCCTTGACGTCCTTGAACAGGCCCGCCCCCTGCCCATAGGCATTAATCGTGCGCGTCAGGGCCGAACGGTACCCGCTCAGGTGGCTGCCGCCGTCCACCGTGTTGATGTTGTTGGCGAAGCTGAAGACGTTCTCGCTATAGCCGTCGTTGTACTGCAGCGCCACCTCCATCACCAGGATCCCGCCGGTAGGCAGCTCCTTCTCCCCCTCGAAGTAGATGGGCTTTTCATGCAGCACCGACTTGCCGCGGTTCAGGTGCTTGATGAACTCGGCGATGCCGCCGTTGAACTGGAACACCTGCTGCGGCCGCTCGCTGCGCTCGTCGGTGAGGTTGATTTTCAGGCCCTTGTTCAGGAACGCCAGCTCTCGCAGCCGCTGGGCCAGGGTGTCGTAGTTGAAGGTAGTTACCGTGAAGATCGTGGTATCGGGCCGGAACGTGACCTTGGTGCCGGTCTTGGCGCCGCATTTGCCCGCCCGCCGCAGCGGGTACGCCGGGGCGCCCTGGTGGTACTCCTGCTCCCAGGTGTAGCCGCCCCGCCAGATCTCCAGCTCCAGCGCCTCCGACAGCGCGTTCACGCAGCTCACGCCCACGCCGTGCAGCCCGCCCGAAACTTTGTAGCTGCTGGAGTCGAACTTGCCGCCGGCGTGCAGCTTGGTCATCACCACTTCCGCCGCCGAGATGCCCTCTTCCTTGTGCAGGTCCACCGGAATACCGCGGCCGTTGTCGATCACCGTAACCGAGTTATCGATATGGATGGTGACGTCGACCTGCGTGCAGTACCCGGCCAGGGCCTCATCCACCGAGTTGTCCACCACCTCGTAGACCAGATGATGCAACCCCATCTCTCCGGTGGAGCCGATGTACATGGCCGGGCGGAGCCGGACGGCCTCCAGCCCCTCCAGCACTTTGATACTGGCAGCATCGTACACGCCTTCGTTGGTTTCTTTTTCCGGCATCAAATCCTCATAGGCATGATTACGTATCGGTACTGGTGATCGGCTTCTCCGGTCGGACGCAACTGGCCGGCGCTCTGCTCATCTTTCAGATCGAGCTGGATGGTCTCGCTGCTGACAGCCCGCACGAAGTCAAGCAGATACTGGGCATTGAAGCCGATCTGCATCTCACCGACGTTGCCCTCCACCGGCATCGACTCTTCGCTCTCGCCCGCGTCCGACCCGGAGGACGCCAACTTCAGCTCACCGGGGCTCACCGCCACCCGAATGGCATGCGATCGCTCGTCGGCAAACTGCGACACGCGCTGGATCGCCGCCTCCAGTTCCAACCGGTTAGCGACTACTGTCCGATCGTTATCGCGGGGCAACACCCGCTCATAATCCGGGAACTGTCCCGTCAGTTTGCGGGTGATGAGCAGGCGCTTTCCGAACTGAAAGAACAAGTGGTTCTCGTCGCTGGAGAGCGCCACCGCCATGCTATCGCCACCCTCCGTAGCCAGCCGCTGGATCTCTACCATCGCCTTCTTCGGCACCAGCGCCCGCAACTGCCCACTGATATCCTCAAAAGCGTGCGCCGCTTCTACGTAGGCCAGCCGGTGACCATCCGTTGAGACCATCGTGATGGAGTCCGGCTTGAGCAACAGGAGCGCGCCGTTCAAGGTATAGCGCGACCCCTCATTCGAAATGGCAAAAGCAGTTTTCCCAATGAGACTCGCCAGAAGTGCCGCTGGAATCTGCGCCAATGGCGCCGGCATCTTGGGCAGTTCCGGAAAATTCTCCCGCGACATACCCGCTATACGCGTCCGCGAGCGGCCACAGGTAATACTGGCCGCATGTGTCTCTCCAATCTTGACATTCAGGTCCACATCCGGCAGCAACCGGACGTAATCTAACAACTTCCGCGAGGGCAGCGTACTGGCCCCCGGCTTCTTGATCGTCGCCGCGCATCCGCAGCGCACCCCCAGTTCCAGGTCCGTGGTTGTCAGAACAATCTCCCCATCCCGTGCTTCAATCAACACATTGGACAGGACCGGAATCGTGGTCTTCTTCTCAACCACACCCTGGCTGAGGCTAAGCTCTTTCACCAACTCGATCTTGTTGACGGTGAATTCCATGGGGCCTCGCGATTAGCGTCTATACTCCTCATTATACTAGAGAAGAGGGTTATTCGAAGTAGTGCCTGTGAAGTTGTGGAAAACAAGCTATCTTGCTCTGGTTCAACCAGTTACGACAACCAAGAATCTGTGGATGCTGTTGCTAAGCCAGTGGAAGCTTCCACCGGCCATGAAGGCCATCCACAACTTTCTAAGGCTGCGCTCAAGGCGCTGTAAAAATCTCACCTAACCCTAATTGAATGAGTCAGTTATCTTGTGGATCAACCTGTTCAAATCACCATTTGAGCGTCGCAAATCCTCAATCTTCTTGACGGAGTGAAGCACCGTGGTGTGGTGTTTCCCACTGAAAGCTCTCCCAATCTCAGGCAAGGATGCAGCAGTCAACTCCTTAGCCAGGTACATGGCGATCTGCCTGGGGTAGGAGATCACCTTAGCGTTTGTCTTCTCCTTGAGTTGACCCGGTTTCAGGTTGAACTCGTCGCTGACTACCCGCTGGATCATGTCGATGGTGATCTTTTTCTCAGTCTGAGTAATGATGGATTTCAGGGCCTGCTGAGCCATAGCCAGGCTGATCGGCGAGCCGGTAAGGGATGAGAGCGCGATCAACCGGATCAGGGCGCCCTCCAACTCCCGCACGTTCGACTTCATCTTGGTGGCCATGAACGCCCGGACGTCCTCCGGTAGGTGAACACCTTCCTCATCTGCCTTACGATCCAGGATAGCCATCTTGGTCTCCAGGTCGGGGGCCTGGATATCCGCAATCAAGCCCCACTCGAACCGCGACCGCAACCGGTCCACCAGCCCCGGGATCTCCTTCGGCGGACAGTCGCTCGAGATTACAATCTGCTTACCCATCTCATACAGCGCGTTAAACGTATGGAAGAACTCCTCCTGAGTCCTTTCCTTGGTGCCAAGCACCTGGATGTCATCCACCAATAGCGCATCCACGGAGCGATACCGCTCCTGAAACGAGCTCATGCGGTCGTAGCGCAGTGAGTTGATCATCTCGTTCATGAACTGCTCGCTGGAGATGTAGATAACTTTGATATCGCGGTAGTTGGCCTTGAGCTCGCGGCCGATGGCCTGCATCAGGTGGGTCTTACCCATTCCCACCCCCCCGTACAGGTATAGGGGGTTGTACATTCTGGAAGGATTGGTAGCCACAGCCCGCGACGCAGCGTGGGCGAACTGATTGCAGCTTCCCACCACAAAGCTCTCAAACGTATACTTGGGGTTGAAGATCGCCAGAGCCGCATCGAAGTTGAACTGGCCCTGAACCGGTGGCGCCCCGGTCGCCACCCCGGGAACCACCTTGACCTCTTCTGCCACGAAAAGCACAGATTGGAAGTCCATGGCCAGATGCCGGGCCGTATCCAGGATTTGGGTTAGGTACTCATTCTCCAGCCATCGCCCCGCCGCCTGGTTGGGCACCGTGACAAACAGGGACTTCCCCTCGATATGGCTAAAGCGGGTGGGCTCCAGCCAGTTGCGATAGCTCTCCGGGCTCACCCGGTGCTGTAGTTGGCGAAGAATTTGCTCCCAGGCGTTCATTCCGACACTACGTGCCTCGACCCCAACATCCACAGCTTGGAAAACCTGTGGAAATCCAGCCAGTTTCCTTGGTAAACAGTTGAAAATAAAGGCTACTCGCCCTTCCCGGAGGGAGGAAGCGCAGCCCCTGTGGCCCGCCCCGTCGCGTGCCCTGGAAAACGCACTATAACACAAGTCTACAACTTTTCACAGAATTATAACTGACTTTATATCAATCAGTTACACTGTGAAAACCAGAGAACAGGCCTCCCTTCCAGTAAGAGTGCTTCCACGTCCGCTCTTGGCCATCGCCTGCAGCACCCCCTTAGCCGGCGGCCGAGCGGCCCGCGAGCCAGCGTCGAAGAGACTCCTGCGTTTCACCCGATCGGCGACCGGCCAGGAGGCTTTCGACACTGATATGTTCATCCAGGCCCGGCCAGTGTATTCCTTCGCCGCTTCCAATTGAACGCCAGTTCGCTCGTTCTCCCCGACTCCCGTGTGCCAAGCGCGGGAACCAAGCGACCGGTACCGTGATCGTCCGGCCATCTGCCAGGTCCACGACCAAAGCGTCCTCGCTTACGGTTACGCTCTGCGCCACCGCTTCCCTAACTTCAGTCCCCGAAGTACTCATGCCATGCCCTCAGTAAGCTCACTGCGTTCTCTGTGACCAAGCCTCTCGATCCGTCCGGTTTCGTTGAGTTACAGGACCAGGATAGCCGGGCGAAGCAACCCTTATATCAGTCCGGATGTGGCATGCGGCGTGCACCGGTTTTCGGCGGTGGCGCCGATCACCAAAGGAATCTGGCTTTGGCTGCTGCTGTTCGTAGCAGCTTCGCCACAGATGTGTGGCGAGATTCGCGTCCTGGCCGTGACCAGCTCAGCGGGTTTTGCCAGGGGATTTCCCCGTCCGGGGAGCCTGGCCACGCTCTTCTGCACAGGGTTAGCGGGGATCAACGGCGTGTTCGCAGCTCCAGGGGCGCCGCTTCCGAGGACGCTCGCCGGCGTGCGAGTGACGTTCTTCAGTGTCGACCCGATTCAGGCGCCACTTCTGGCGGTGGCAGATCTCGGGGGCTACCAGCAGATCAATTTCCAGGTTCCCTGGGAAGTTGGCCAAAGGGCAGTATTCCCGGGGGGTGCCCTGGTGACCGTTTCGCAGGGCGACAACTCCGCTGTGGTCTCAGACGGGCTGGCGCCATGGGGTCAGTTCTTCGTGGACCCGGCTGGTTACGTGATCGCGCAGCATGCAGCCGATTATCGGCTGCTCACAGCCGACAACCCGGCGCGGCCAGGCGAGTGGATCGTCGCCTATGGATCGAACTTTGGAGCGGCGGTCTGGCAGCCTTCGACGGGCGAGCCAGCGCCGCTCGATCAGCTCTCGCCGCTGGATCCCGGCGTTCCGGCTCCGTGGCAGTTCAGCCTGTTCCTGAGACAGCCCGGCGGGGACATTCGTTTGGCAACGAATTTCATAGGACTTGCTCCAGGGGCCGTCGGTGTGTATCAAGCGAACTTCCGGATGCCCGACGCTATTGCTTCGGGGGATGCTCCCTTCTACGTGCAGCGGTTCCGCGACTGCGGCTTCTTCTTCCGTCAGGACTGCGGCCGGGGCATCACCCTGGAGATCAGCGCGCGGCCGAACCTACACATCGGCGGCTCCGGATCAGATGGGCGGTAAGTTTGGCCTGCTCGCCTATCTTGGGGTCCCAGCCGGCGGGCGGATGGGTGAGGCGTTCCACGTCGGCCAAGTCTTCGGCGTTTCCTACCAGATACAGGGCGCGGAGGGCTTCCCAGGCGTGGCCGGCGCTGGGCTCGAGCTCCGCGATGGGGTCGTTCGCCTGGACCCGTCGTCCTTCGGCGGCGGCCTTGGGTTGGACCTTGCCGGGGAGGGGGAACGGATTTCGTCGCCGGTTTCGAGACTGGACGATTAGGCTGTCGGGGTTCACCACTTCGCGGACCCGGATACGGTAGCGGAGGACGCCGTCGCGCGGGGCAGTTACGGTGTAGGGCCGGGCCATGACGACAAGTGGGGCGGGCGGCGGGATGGGCGAAGCGGGTGAGCGAGAGGGCGGAGATCCCGCTGGCAGGAGGAAAGCAAAGCGCTCTGGCGACCCCCGCTTCTGGTCTGGCTAACGACCTGGCGTTCACCGGCGCGCCGTCTTTTGGCGCGTCCGGTGCAACGCTTCGTTAGGCGACGGCCAACCCGATCTCTCGACGAAGCATTGAGTCGGCGTACTCGATGTGGAGCACGCGCCTCAGCACGGCTGCGGTCGACTTTGCCGACGAGTGCACGATCAGAGGGCGCATCACCAAGACCCCGGCTTTCCCAACGAGGCACTGCGTTTCGGGGATTTCATCGGGTAGGCGATAGACGGCTTCGTCCGCCAAAACACCAAAGCGATGGGATCCAGGCAACACCCGAAGCGGGCCGTTTTCTGAACTCGACTCATCAAGATGAGCTCTCAGGGCTACGACTCGACTGAGAGCCCAGTCCGGAGCATGCGCATAGTGAATACCGGCTTTGATCGACCAGGGGCCCCAGCCAGGGGCGTCAAAGCGCTGTTGCAGCGGCAGAGCCGTGTCTTGATGCCATACGACAAGCCAATTTGCTTGCTGGCTCTTCTCGAACAGCGTTGCCCGGAAGGCGACTGGGTCGGCACCGAGAGCAGCCCGTGCGACGTCGGCGAGCCGGTGGTCCCCTGCGAGTTTTGCTACCTCGGGGATTGACATGAGATGGCGGGCTCCCGCCTTACTCCGCTTGACATCCGGTTGCGACAGGCGGCGAATCAATCCGTCACACTCCTCCGTAGTGAGCACATTGGCAATCACTTGGTAGCCCTTTTCGCTCAGTTCGGTTCTTACCATTTCAGTCACCGCCGCCTACTCCTAATTGACCCGTCTGCATAAAACCGGCCCCGGCGGCCTAAACCGGAACCGCTGCCGCTAGTCCCGACTGATAAGTGCTTATAATCTAACCACTTCAGCCCCATTTCTCAATTCACCTCTGCCGTGTTAGGCCGCCCGGCCGGTCGGCCTAAATCGCCTCGCTCGCTCGCCATGGGTTTCCGCAGCCGGTCCAGGGGACTCCGGACCCCTCGACCGCCACGATTCAGTACATGGGTGTAGATCATCGTCGTCTGAACATCTTTGTGCGCCAGGAGTTCCTGGACGGTTCTGATGTCGTAGCCGTCCTCCAATAGATGCGTGGCGAAAGAATGCCGAAACGAGTGGGTGGTCACGCGCTTCGCCAGCCCCGCCCGCCGGGCCGCCTCGTGCACCGCCTTCTGGATGACCGATTCGTGCAAGTGATGACGATGGGTGCTCCCGGTCGTTCCGTCGACGCAATGGGACGACGCCGGGAAGACCCATTGCCAGCCCCACTCGCGGTCGGCCCGAGGGTACTTACGGGCCAGCGCATGCGGCAGGGGCGCCTGGCCCAGGCCACCCTTCTCATCCGCTTCGTGCTGCTTCCGTACCCGGCGCAGGTGCTCCTCCAGCGGTCGATGCAGCATCTCTGGCAGCGTCGTAACCCGGTCCTTTTGGCCCTTTCCGTCCCGCACCCGGATTTCAGCTTGGCCGAAGTCGAGGTCTTTGACCCCGAGTTGGAGGGCTTCCAGAAGTCTCAGGCCCGAACCATACAAGACCATGCCAACCAGGCTGGGAACACCCTCCAACTGGGCCAGGACTTGCTCCACCTCAGCGCGGGTCGGCACCACCGGCAACCGCTTCGGCCGGCGGGCCCGGACCACTCCTTCGATGCGGTTCAGCGGTTGTTCCAGCACGTGCTCATACAGAAACAGCACTGCCGCCAAGGCCTGGTTCTGTGTGGAGGCGGCCACGTTTCTCCGGACGGCCAGATGGGTCGGGAAACGGTTGACATCGCCCTCCGCCAGGGCGCGCGGATGTGCGCCACCG
>Ga0180069_1000079_pt1 | contig 20731 bp, 13 predicted proteins | sample EasRivERM_16_10D_2_FD_121793 | JGI IMG/M metagenome (GOLD analysis project Ga0180069, IMG submission 121793) | Soil microbial communities from meander-bound floodplain in the East River, Colorado, USA - East River metaG ERMLT231B'_16_10D | ecosystem: Environmental > Terrestrial > Soil >...
CAGCCCACCGCCTCTATCGTGACCAGATCCTGCTCTATCGCAAATTAGCTGATTCAAACCCGGACAAATTCCGCCTCATCGCCTCCTCAAAGGAACTTGATTCTGTTATAGAACATTGGTCCAGGCCTCTGCAAAATGACGAAGGCCATCCCGTTGGCTTGATCTATCTCATGGAAGGCGCCGATGGTATCCGTTCGCCGCACGAACTCGCCGAATGGTGGGAAATGGGCTTGCGTATGATCGGCCTGGCATGGACGGGTACGCGCTATTGCGGCGGCACAGGTGAGCCTGGTCCTTTGACCGACGAAGGTCGTAAACTTCTCTCAGCCATGCGCGACTACAACTTCATAGTAGACCTCAGCCATATGGACGAAGCCTCCGCGCTCGAATCGCTGGACCGCTACGAAGGTCCGATCATGGCAACCCATGCAAACTGCGCGGCCCTGATGCAGGGCTCAGATTCAAACCGCCATTTATCTGACCGTGTGATCCGGGGCTTGATCGAGCGCGGCGGAGTCAATGGTGTTCTGCCGCTCAACTCTTTCCTGAAAGCAGGTTGGAATCGTCAGTCCGGCAGCCGCCGTGAAGAGGTACCGCTCGATGTGTTGATCGCGCACATTGATCATATTTGCCAGTTGGCAGGCAATGCTGAGCATGCCGCCCTCGGCTCGGATTTTGACGGAGGCTTTGGCGTGCAATCCATTCCTCCTGAGTTGGATTCGATTGCCGATTTGCAGGTCATCGCATCCCGATTGATCGCGCGCGGCTATAGTGAGTCTGATGCGGAAAAGATCCTGGGCGGCAACTGGTTAAGATTCCTGCGGGAGCATTTACCTGCATGAGCGTTGAACTTGGTTTTCGGGTCTCATATTTGCGTATTCGCTTCAGCCTGATCACCGTTACCTTTGGGTTGTTCGTATTTGTGGTTGGGTCCAAACCCAATTGGTTTAGCTGGGACCGAAGCCCCGTCGTTGGTTTTATTCAGATTGCCGTATTCCTCATAGGATTGGCGTTGATCTGCATTGGCGGATATGTAGGGCTTGTGGCAATGTGGGGCAATGAACAAAGAAGTATCATGGCTGATGTTGGCTTGCGACTGGTCGGCACAGGTTATGTCATTGCGATCTTTACCGGTATGGCGGATATTTTTGGTTTGGGTTCGCAACCTTTACCGATGGTTCCTTACTTTGGACCCTGGCAGGCCGTCGGCGTGTTGATTGGTCAGATCATAATAGCCCTCGGTTTATTAATGACCATTCCATATTCTTTCCTTATTAAGGGTGGAAAGAAATAGATGTTGCCTGAATAGGTGGGACTGTTGGCTAGGATATTTGGGGATGTTTGTTGGTTGTACCGAAAAAGGCCCTGATCAATAAAGTATTCGCCCTTAGAAGTTTATTCCCAAGCCTTGAGGCGATTTTATCCAGCCAGATCAGCAGGAAGGGCTTTCTGATTGCAAGCAGCGCAATGGTAAATAGGATCAGGAAAATCACATACACCAGTACCCTTGTAAGGAAAATTGAAGTATATGTGAACAAAAACAGGGGCCATGTAATCGGGGCGAGAAGGATCGCGCTGAAATGAAAATCACGTTTCAGCGGGTCGTCGGGAGCGCGTCTCATATTGACGCGATAAGCATGGCCTGCACATAGGAAAAGTATGAACATGAGCACAAGCAGGCTCTTACATAAAAATATGGGGTTATTTTCCATGAATAACATAACTACCCCGACATTGAATCCTCTTCTCGTATTTTATAACGGAAATGGAAGGATGTATACAAGTAACAAACATCCCGCGTCTGTGATGACACGGGATGTTTGGTTTTGTAATGGTTGTGCGAATAATAGCTCATGTGTAAAGAGTGTGTAGGCGGTGGGTTGAATGCCGCGCATTCAACGAATGCCACATCAGAATTCAAAGGAAATATATCCAGTGACAGGAGAAGCAAGAAAATCAAACTGAGACAGTGCAGGGAAAGTTGTTCGATTCAGACTCTATCCCCGAAGCTGCCGCGAATCTGTTGACGAATAACGCGCTCGACCACAGGCGTTGATTCCCGAGTTCAAGGCTGCGCGGTGCAGGTGTTTCCCGCGCAGGAGGATGAGTTGGCGCATCCTGATGTGGTGGTACAGAGGGGATATATTAAATTGTCATTTGTCATGCTATACTTTGGGCATGAAGAAAGTGAATTCTTCCGAGTCTCATAAAGTGTGCGAATGAACGGCTAAGTTTTGCATTGATGATCTGGTCGCGTGGTTGAAAGAGTCCAGAGTCGCAAGGTGAAGCTTACTGAAGGGAAGTTGTTGCAAAGCATATGCAAAATTATCAAAATTGAATCACAATGAATAACTCCACTAAAGAACTCATCAATCAAGCTATTCAGCAAAAATTAAAACTGGTCGTTAATTATGATTCGCGCGGCGGAGTTCGCTCGAATGTTCTCCTTCCTTTGCGCTGGACAAATTCCGGGGAACTCTGCGCATTTTCATTTGAGAATAACGGTGAGATTTATATCAATCCTGCCGTGATTAATAAATGTGACGTATACGATGGCATCTCTCGAGAAGTTGAAATTTCCTCATACAAAAAAGCAAGCCAGCCATCCCAATCGCCTCAGTCTAACCAAAAGCCAAAAATACAGGACACTGAATTACCTGCTTTATCAGAAGAACAAAACAATTCCGCGGATTATCCGGTTTCTTCACCGCGATTGAGCCGAAAGAAAGAAATCCGTGAGGATTTAGTTGCAGGAATCGAAGAAATTAAAACCCATGAGGATTGGCATCACCTGTTGGATTTTTACCGCGAATGTATCATCCACGAAAACCGTCAGGATTTTGTCATTGAGACTTCCAGAAATCAATTTCTCTTTTTTGATGCCCAACCAGACCAGCTTGAAGCATTTCTAAATGGGCAGAGCTATCTATCATTCCATGAAGAAAAAAACCGAAACATCTATAAATTTGTCACATCGATCCAGAAAAAGAATAACCAACAGCTATATGTAGGTTACCCGATCTTTGTAGCGGATTCGTCCCGGCTTGCGCCTGTACTCATTGCCCCGATCACAACCAGGGAGGATAATAACCAGGTGATTTTGGAAGCGGAGGAGTATGAAGTAAGTTACGCTGCACTTGCCAGCCTCGGCTTGCGTGATGAAGAAATACTATCTGTCATTACCTCCATCTCAGAGTCACTTGCGCAAAAAGCGCAGTTATCCATTCAGTCTATGGTTGAAATGGTCATTCAAATGACAGGCGAGTTGTTGGGGGAGGACCTGAACCGTTTGATAAGCAATACCCGTTCTCTTACACCGAATACATTTGAATACCGTCCCTGCCTGTTTTGGGCGAGCCCTGGTAGCTTTACGGCGAGTCTGATCAAAGAATTGGATGCCTTGGGCACTTATTGGTCTTCGGCACCCGACTCCTTGAAAAGTCTGCTTACTGTAGTTCCGGAACATGCATATCCAGAAGCCGCGATTGAATCCAAGGATCGTAATATTTTTGTAGCTCCGGTATATGATCGCCAACGGCAGGCGATCACAGCCTCACTTTCAGAGCCTGTCACGGTGGTAACTGGACCTCCAGGCACGGGGAAATCACAATTCATTTTGAATTTGATTGTCCAGTCTGTGTTGCGCGGCGAACGAGTTTTGTTTGCCAGCCGAAATAACAAAGCTGTGGATGTAGTCATGGATCGACTGCAGGGGGAAGAGATCAAGTTCCCTGGTGCAATTCGTACAGGAAATAAAGATCAGCGCCGCCGCGCCACTGACCAAATTTCCGCACGATTGCGGGAGCTTTCTAGTCCCAGCCAAAACCCCGACGATATGGATGCTCTTCAAGAACGATATTGGCAATTTCACCAACGTTACCTGGAAAAACTTGACCTACTCAAAAAAATCCGCTCAAAATCCAGTTTGTTGGTATCCCGTACGACAGAGATGAACGATCTCCGAAAGTTGATTCCATCCGGAACACTTTCAGTCACAGAGAAGCTTGCCTTTTCATTTGGCACTGATGAGTATGAGTATCTGCAATCCTTTCTTTCTAAACAACGTATGGAAGGACTGGAACTGAAATCAAGACAGGAATCACTTGCAAAAGAGATAATCAGGCGTTTAAGCCAGGATAGTGAAGAACTTCCATTTGTCGCGTTTCTTCGAAGTTATGAAGACCAGTGGGGCTCAATGGGGGATGACTTGTTGCAGCCTAAAGATATTGATTCCATAAAAAAGATACAAGATTTTTTAGATTTGTGGCTAGTTTTTCTCGATGCTTTGGAACAGCAAATCATTTTGAATGCGTTATCAGCAACCCACAGAGAACAGAAAGCAGATCTGGAAAAAAAGGAAACGAACCTTTCTGCAAATGAACTTGTAGAAGTCAGATATCTGGCAGAGAAAATTCGGCTGGATGATATTTTGATATTAAGGAAGAAATCGAAAGAATATCTTGGTGAGTCTAGAAAACTGCAGAAGCAGCGAGGCAATATTTGGTTTCGTCTCTTAACCTGGCTTGGTATTCGCAATCCAATCCGAAATCTGGCAAAACGCTTAACGGAATTACAGCTGAATTTCCAAAATCCGGTTTCGATTCCTGAAACTCCAGGTTGGCAGAACCTGGAGGGATTACATAAGTCAGCTTTGTCTTTTGTAAATATTTTGGTAACAGCATATGCGACAATACAAGTCAATCATACGAGAGAAAAATTAGCGGATGTACGTACTGGTTTGGAAACCGCGACTGGTAAACTACCCAAGTTAATTGTGGAAAAAATCAAAAAACTCAACCCTTCCCAACAAGCGATTGCAACAACAAGGCAGGGATTTAATCAGTTTGTCGAGGAGGTGAGTGAACTCAGTAAACTCGCCGAGGGTTTAAGACTCCAAATTCAGAACAAGTTGGATAACAATTCTGATGAACTAGAAATTTTGCAGTCATTAAGGAATACAGAGATGGTCTATCCATTTGATTTGTGGGTCAAATTGTTGGCAGCTGAACCCGACTCTTTGGTCAGTTTTTTATCCAATTGGAGAAATGTTCTTTCGTTTTGGAAAACGTTGGATGTGATCAAAGCTCTTAAAGACGAATTGCAAATCACTCCAACCGAGGATGTCGTGGCTCCTGAAGCGAGAGAATTGGGTGACTCCTTATTCAAGTTAGGTGCAAAAATGCTTACGGCACAATGGAAAATAAACGCCTGGCGGCAGGTTTCCAGTACATTCCAACAAGCAGAGCAATATGTCTCTGCCGTTCGACAACTGCTGGAAAAAGATTCATCACCGAATTATTCACAGCTTAAGAGAGCTGAAGAGGAATTCCTTCCGGCGATAATGAAACTATTTCCGGTTTGGGCAACTACCAACTTATCGGCAAAATCCAACTTCCCGCTGTCATCTGGATTGTTCGACCTTGTGATCATCGATGAGGCTTCCCAGTGTGATCTCCCCTCGGCATTGCCTTTGCTTTATCGTGCCGGGCGCGTGGTCATTGTCGGTGATGCCATGCAGCTTCGACATGTGGCAAGAATAATTCCAAAAACGGAGCAGGAAGCATCACAAAAGCATGGTGTGTCTCTAATCAAATTTTCATATTCTCAGTTTTCATTGTTTGATATTGCGCGTCGCAGCGTGCATTCAAACCCTTCAACAATTCTTCTTAATGAGCATTACCGATCCGACCCCCAGATTTTCGGTTTTTCCAAGGAAGAGTTCTACTCTGAAGAACTAAAAATATATACGGATATATCCATCTTCTCTTTGCCTCCGGATTATGTCAAGGATGGAACAGGCGTGTTTTGGATTGATACGCCCGGAATGACCCAACACCCAAGTGGGGGAAGTGCATATAACGATTCGGAGTTAAAAACAATTTCCGAACTAATCCCTAAATTGTTAGGCTACTTTAAGCGTCGGAAAATGAACAAGATCAAACTCGGGGTCATTACGCCTTATCGTGAACAGGAAAAACGGATTTTGAATTGGTTAGAAAGTTTTCAGGGCTCAAATGCAAACATCCAGAATCACATTACCGTCGGCACGGCTCATAAATTCCAAGGGGACGAGCGTGATGTTGTAATATTTTCACCAGTAATATCACAAAGGATAAAGGAAAACAGTCGAAAATGGTTAGATGATACTTCCAACCTGCTGAATGTGGCGATTTCGCGTGCCAGAGTTACTATGATCGTAGTCGGTGACTGGAAGTATTGCCTATCTTTGGATAAAAATAGCAAGTATCATAAGTTGGCTGAATATATTGCAAGGCATCCAAACCGGGTTGTTAATACGATAGATGCACTTCCGTTATTCAAGGGTTTGCCCCTTGATATTATTGGTGTTCTATTGGATCGCCATAATCGTGACCGCAATCGTCTCACTTTGCAAAAATTGTTGCTAGCTTGTGATCAATTTGTGTGGTGGATGGATCCTTTTATCTCCAGTGGTATTTTCGATCTGTTTATGGACATCGCCAAACATCCCGAATTTAAACTTAAGGATATCCGTATTCTAACATCTCAGGAACAAACACAGGATGAGCGCAATCCTATTAATCCGAAATTAGTAAAGAATATTCGAAAGGAATTTGCCAGAAACGGTGGGTCGATTCAACTTGGCTTGCTTCCCAAACGCGAGATGCCTCATGATCGCTATTATTATAGCGTAGGGTATGCGATCAACATGCCGCCGTTTAGTGGAGCTTATGGCTATGGAAATCATACAATGGTCAGTGAATATACTGAATCAAAAACGAAAGCCGAGTTTTTTGAAACTTATTGGTCAAAGGCCGAGAAATATTAACTTGATGCAGTTAAATTCTTCTAAATTTATAATATAGTACAAAAAATTGTGTGATGGTAACTGATGTAAACGGTCTTTTCGATGCGCCCCGTCATGCGCGGTCTCCTTGGAGGGGATTATACAGGAAATGTCAGAGACCCTAAAGGCGTCGCGTGGCACCGTGGCGACATTTCTTTCATTTACTCGCGCCGCGTCTGGTGGGATAACCTGACATAACGAGACGAGTGTCAGCGTCGAAAACCTTTAGGGTCTGAACAGGGCAGTTCTGTGGCAAAAGACTTTCGCAAGGCGCGATCTATTCCAGAAAGCGTTTGGCGGTCTCGGCCAGCATTGCCGTGCCGATCGGCAGGGCACGTTCATCAAGATCGAATTTGGGGTGATGAAGCAGGTAGTCTTCATGTCCCTTCTTCTGTGTTCCCAATGTAAACATCGCGCCGGGCGCATATTTCATGAACTCTCCAAAATCTTCCGCTCCCAAGGTCTTTTCATATTCACCGACACCATCAGGTCCCAACAGATCTTTGCCGGTTTTTTCAATGACCTCCGAAACGTACTTGTCGTTGATCATTGGTGGTCCGCCGATTTCATATCTGATTTCATAATCCCCACCCAACGCTTTAACGATATCAAAGGCTCGTTTAATTTCCGCATGAATTTGTTGATGTACGCTCTCGTCAGTAAAACGCAGGGTTCCCGTGATTTTCAGATTTTCAGGGATTACATTTTCCGTCTGCCCGCCATGGATGGAACCAATACTTATCACAGCCGGGTCGAAAGGATTCAGCCGTCGTGAGACGATGCCATTCAATGCCATGATCACATGTGCCAGCATATAGAAAGGATCAATGGTCTTATCCGGATGCGCGCCATGCCCACCTTTACCTTTGATCACCGCATGCCACGAATCGACCCCGCCTGAAGCTGGACCGGCAGTGATGCCGATCCTTCCAACCGGCATGGCTGGGTCCACATGTTGAGCGATCACATAATCCACACCATCCATCGCACCTTCTGCCGACATGCGCTGCGCGCCGCTTAAACCTTCCTCGTCGGTGGTTTCTTCACACGGTTGGAAAAGGAAGCGTACACGTCCGGGCAGTTTTTCTTTTGATAATAATAACGCCGCGCCAAGCGCCATGGCAGTATGTGAATCATGTCCGCAGGCATGCATGACTCCTTTGTTTTGCGAGACGTATTCCGTGTCGTTCATTTCAAGGATGGGGAGCGCGTCCATATCCGCACGGATGGCGACCACCTTGCCGCCTTCTCCGATCTCTGCGACGACGCCGGTCTTTCCGACCCCGCGCCTGACTCTATACCCCATCCTTTCCATTTCATCCGCAACGATTTTCGATGTGCGCTGGAGTTCGAATCCTAATTCAGGGTGCATGTGAAAATCGCGCCGCCACTCGATAAGTTCTTCTGATATTGCATGTGATTGTTTGAGCATGGTTTCTCCATTAATAAAATTCTTCGTCCTGAGCGGAGGGCTGAACGCTTTTGTTCGTTGCGAAGCCCGTAGACGAAGGAAAGTGTTTCAAGTGATTTAATATTCATCTCAAATGGCGCTTCGTCTGTGTTCGGATGGAAAAGCTGTCCTCACTCCGCTCAGCGCGAATAGTTACTTTCTAATCTTCACCGTTTCCTTCTCAGCCGCCGCAAAGATTCTATCCAATTCCATTTCCTGTTGCGGTTCCAGTGGCGGGACGACATGTTCGCGCAGGATTCTTTCGGCCTCATCAATGGCATTATCAGCCATTTGCCTGCGATTGAGCTTTTCCTCCCACGTATCCCATGAGTTGCGTTCGGCGAGTTTTGTGAGCGCCATTTCACCGGCTCGAATATGTTTAAGCGTGTGCTTCTGACCAAGATAATTGCGCGTGCCATTCATCACATTACCGATGATCTCAACTGCCAGATGTTCAACGTCCGCAGATAAGCCTGTGCGTAAGCGTATCACACTTGCGGCAAGTTCATTATCCAGAACCATTTGGGCAGGCGAACCCATCACACCGGCTTCCATTTCACCGACACCGGAGAGTTCATCCGCACCCGCCAGCGCTGGGATCGTCGCGTTGAGTCCGCGTTCGAACGCGTTCTGCGCGTCGAGCGTATGGGCATTCGTTGAAAACCCATACACGTTGACAGCGAATCCGTAATAATGTCCGAGTTGAACCGTGGCGGCGGAGGAAAGGCCTAATTCAACACCACCCCAGATCAAGCCTGTGCGCGGTTCCAACATCCCCAATCTGCCGCAATAGATGACACCACAGCCCGGGTTGATGAGTTGCGCCAGCACAAGCGGAGCCAGTGTCTCGGCGCTTTGTTGGACGATACTGCCTGTCATCGTCATAGGAGAGGTCGCGCCACCGGTTGGCGCGGGTAAATTGGAATTGACCACGCCCGCTTTTGCCATCGCGATAATTGCCGCCGCCGCCACATCATGCATTGTCAATGGGCTGACGGGGGAGAGGGATAAAGTTAATTCATGTGCCGGTGTGCCGACCACATTAGCCATTTCAACCGCGTACTTGACTTCATGCGGAAATTGAATACCGGGACCCTGCACCGGTTTGGTGGTATGCGGCAGCGTATGACGATACATATGCAACGACATCATTTCATTGGCGATGTCTGGCGGCGTGAAGAAGGGTGTCACTGTATGGCAGTTGGGAAGCGCATCGAGTACGCGGATCGCATCGATCCCATCCTGGTTTGAAGCGGGTCTGTGTGTGCCAGTCCTCGCGTCAAAAATATCCCGCGCTCCGCCGAGGTTATGGAAATACAAATTCCCATCACCGAGCTCGTTGGCTTTGCCATTGCGCCCGCGGATCATGGGACGTTTATTGGCTTTGGCAATACTGCTTTCAACCAGATCAGGAGGAAAACATAGACGGTTATTCTTGATGGTGCAACCTGCATCTGTCAGAATTTCCCGGCTCTCCTTGTGAGTCCATACAAAACCCACCTCATCCATGATCTTCAGTGTGGCTTCGTGCATGGCTTTGATGTCATCGTTCGATAAGAACTTTAACGGTTCCATGATTCTCCAGTTATTTCATGTCATTGCGAGGAGCGCTCATGCTCTTTGTGACGAAGCAATCCCCAATTTGGTCGAGAGATTGCTTCGGGCGGAACATCACCGCCCTCGCAATGACATGGTTACTGTTCCTCCAGCACCCTCGCCAAAAACTCCATCCGCTTGATTTCAGAATCAAGTATATTCTCGATCTTCAAAAACAAATGACCTTCATCTTTGTATAAAAGAAAATCCACTTCCCTGCCTAGCGAGACAAGTTTATCACGCGCATCAATCGAATCGCTCGCCGGGCAGCGCGGGTCAATGCCGCCGCAGATCAATTGAACCGGCGCATTCACTTTATCCAAAAAGAAATATGGCGAACGCGCGAGCCAAAGTTCCTTGTTCTCTTCAGGGTCGCCCATGTTTTCGATATTCCAATGCTGTAGATCTTCACGCGACTTGTTGTGCGACTTTATCCAATTCAGAAAGGGCACAACGGCTGATCCCACCGCAAACAACTCGGGATACATCGTCATGCAAGTCATGGTCAAATATCCGCCGTGACTGCGACCGGTCACACCGATTTTATTTTTACCCGAAGGGGCGAGTCTGTTTTCAACCAAATACTTTACACCCGCGGCACAATCATCCGTATCCACGCCGCCCATATCATAGCGGCTGGCGTTTCGCCACTTTTTTCCATAGCCGGTCGAGCCGCGATAATTGGGTGCGAGCACAGTCCAGCCGCGTGAAGCCATATAGCTCATGATCGGATGCCATAAAAATTGAAAATGCCAATTTGGTCCGCCGTGAATGTTTATCATGGCAGGCGAATCAATGTTTGCGTTCTTTGAACAATACAATAATGCCGGTATTTGGATTCCATCTTTGCCCGCATACCAAACTTCTTCAGGCGGAATAAATTCCGTGTTACGTAATTCAGTGGGCAGTGAATTTGTTAATTGTTGGATCGAATCGTCGGCAAGATTTATTTTCCATAGATCACAAGGGTGACTCGGATCTTCATACAAAATTACAACGCTATCAGATGTAAACTGCGGATGATGGTGGACGCCCGCCCCAACCTGGATCTGCTTAATATCAGCGCTTCCTTCACTACATTGGAAGCTGGTTCGTGCCCCCTCCGCATGGACCCAGCCGATACGCTGCGCGTCCCCGCTCCGTGACCACGCTGGTTGCGTGTCATCCCCAGCAGATTGATTGACCCAGGTGATTTCCTGAGTCTTCACATCGAACAAGCCAATGTCGTGCCATTCGCCATTCTCGCCGGAGAATGCTAAAAATTTTGAGTCAGATGACCATGCCGGGTTCTGCGCATTCAATACTTCACCTTTGATCTTCAATTGTGTAGTAGCGACTTTAGTCGCTTTGCGTGGACGATTGATTGGTATAACATAAATGCTTTTGTCACTTGCTCTCGACTCCGCTTCGAGCGCGAGCCATTGCCCATCCGGTGACCAGATCACATCCCAGCAGGGGTGAAAGACATTTTTGAGCAAGCGCCCCGGAGTGCCGTCCGTGGGAAGCAAATGCAATGCAAATTGACCGTGCCTGTCAGAAAGCACAGCCATCATTTTCCCATCCGGTGACCAGGCGAAGTTGGGCTGGTGGGCGTAGGCAATATCCGGCGTGAGGTCGGTGGATGTATTGGTTTGAAAGTTATGGATGAAGATGTGATATGACTCACTGCCATCCGGGTCGAGGGCATAAGCGAGAAAATTGCCATCGGGGGAGAAGCGCGGTGAGAATTTTGCGCCTTGACCCGTCATTGCGAGAAGCGTTTGTTGCGACGAAGCAATCTCCTCGTTGTGTTGGGGATTGCTTCGTCGGGAAGAGCGCCCTCCTCGCAATGACATGCCCCACAACTCCCACGTGCCAGTTTTGTTCCATGAAAAAACGATTCGACTCTGATCAGCTGAGATGTCGAATCGTAGTCCGCTATCAATGTGTGGGACGCGCAGGAGTTGGGTGAGGTCCAGCATACGATGATATGCTTGGTCGGGGTCTCAGACCCCGACCGAACTGGCGGTAACTTCAATGACAGGCAGGGTATCGACCCCGGCTTTTTTGGCAAGATCAAGCATGAAGGCATGCAGCGCTTTTTCTTTAGCCTCATCAAGCACTGGCTTGGTGTATGAGGCGAGCAAGTCCTTTACCATTACTTTGGCGCGTTCGAACGTATCCAGCGATCCGGCTTTTTTCCAATCCCGCATGGAGGCTCGATCAATGACATCGCTGGGCAAATGCTGTTCCTTGCGGAAGAGATTCATCGTAACGCGCTGTTTGAGAAAATCGCCGCCCTTGAAGTTGATATTTTTATCGTAGAACTCGGTTGCCAATGTTTCGGTGCGAAGTTGCACGCCTTCGAGCATGCGCTTTGCCATCGAGATACCTTCGGCATCAATGACAAGTTTTTCGGCGCTGTGACACGAGAGGAAGTCCAACATGCCTGAACCGGAGATCATGTTGATGCCGCTCAGCGCGCCGATCATGGCGCTGATGCCGCTTTCGAGTCCGGATTGCGCGTCGACGAGTTTTGAGTCTGTAGCGCCGAGGTAGGTGTGCGTGGGCATGTTGAGGGATTTGGCGACCTGGGCATACGAACAATCGAGCATAGCGGTTTCGACCGCGCCCATGGGCGTTGCGCCTTTTTTCATATCGAAGATGCAGGCGGCTCCGCCCCAGACGACCGGAGAACCGGCTTTGGCAAGTTGATGGATGGTGATGCCGGCGAGACATTCGGCGGTATGTTGTGTGACGGTGCCCAGCATGGTCACAGGGGCGGCGGCGCCGGATAACGGAACAGATACAATTTCAGCAGGGATGCCCGCGCGCGCGAGGGCGATCAAATTGCCTGAGGCAAAGTTGCTCCAAATGAGAGGCGGGGCGGGACAGACATCGAAGATGGCGCGTGGTTTTTCACGCGCAGCATCCTGTCCGCCTGCTAGAATGGCGAGCATATCGATCATCTCGGTGACGGTCTTATTCGTGAATGCGCCAGTGACAATTGGTTTTTTGGAATATAACAATGCCAGATACAAACGGTATGAATCCTGAATCGTCTGCGGCACATCATGACACACCACTGCCGTGGATTGCGCGTCATATTGAGATAACTGTTCGGCGACTTTAATTAGTTTAATCAGATGAGGAGTTTCAGTTGTATCGTGCTCCAATGTTTCGGGGTTGAGCATGGCGATGCCCGAGGAGCCGGGGTCAAAGTGGACGGCGTCGCCTCCATATTTGACCTTTGGATTGCCTTCATAGTCATAGAGGTGGAACTCGCGCGGTGTACTTTCCAATGCCTTATGCACGATCTGCTGGGGGATCTTGACAACATTTGTTTCCAGATCCACCTGCGCGCCAGCCGAGGCAAGCAAATCCCTGGCTTCCTCATTGTTAACTTTGATGCCAGGCTTCAAGAGGAGTTGATAAGCTTCATCCAAAATACGGGCGATCATTTCGTTATCAAGGAGTAAAAGTTTGGGTTGCATGATTACCTCTAAACTTTCTCAAAGCTAAAAATTAAACACAAAGTACACGAAGTGCACAAAGGAAAGATTTTAAAACTTTGTGTTCTTTGTGGTGAAAATCTATTCTTTTCCAACCAAACGTTTTGCGAGTTGCACTGCGCCGACGGCATCTTCAGAGGTGCCATCCGCCTTGATCTTTTCCGCCCAGTCCTTGGTGATGGGGGCGCCGCCGACCATCACCTTGATGCGCGGACGTAAACCTTCCTTGTCAAGTTCCTCGATCACTTCGCGCTGGCGAACCATGGTAGTAGTGAGCAACGCGCTCATGCCGATGATCTGCGCGTCGATCTCCAGCGCCTTCTTGATAATATTTTCGGCGGGTTGATCCACTCCCAGATCGGTGACTTCAAAACCAGAGGCGCTTAACATCGTTCCAACCAACGTCTTTCCAATTTCATGGATGTCGCCTTCCACAGTCGCCAGCACTACGCGCCCCATGATTTCACGCGCTTCACCAAGTTTCAACAACTCGGGTTCAAGCACAGCGACCGCGGCTTTCATGGCTTCACCAGCCATCACCAGTTCAGGCAAAAAAGCCTCACCCAAACCGAACTGGTCGCCGATGTAATTCACGCCCACCACGAAACCTTTTGTGATCGTATCCAACGGGTGCATATTCAATTCGATGGACTTCTTCGCAAGTTCGACGGAGATGTCAGAATCGCCGTCAATGATGCTTTGCGCCATTTGTTTATATAGTTCTTCGGTCATATTACAAGCTCCTTATTTTGTATTCTTCATCAGGAAAGATACCTGGGCTTCTTTTTCACGCAACAACTTCGCAGGGATGCCGAGATATTCCTCCAGCCACTTTCCCGATTCCATCACGTGTTCAATGGAGCTCTGCGCGGCTTTGTTGCCATCACCTTTTTTGAGTGCATCCACGATCGCGATATGATCACGGTGTGTGTCTGCCATACTGTCGGCCAGGATTTCAGGTTTGCGAAATAGCGCCTCATACAACAACCAGTCCGGGAAGGCGTTCGCGACAACAGCATACAACTTGATCAATAGATCGTTCTTCGATGCCTCTGCGATGGCGCTGTGGAACTCACGACTCAATCTGCGGGCGGTGGACATCTCTTTTAGCGAATTATGCTTTTTCATCTCGACGATCATTCTTTCCAAGCTCGCGATCTGCCCAGGCGTTATATTCCTCGTCGCATCCTGGGCAATGACCACTTCGAGGATCAGACGCAAACCATAAGCCTCCGCCACATCCTTGGCGGACATTTCACGTACCCGCACACCGCGATACGCGACACGTTCCGCCAGCCCGGAAGAGACCAGTAAATCCAGGCCTTCACGCACGGGTGTCATGCTTACACCAAGCTGGGTGGCGATGTCATCCTGCCGGAGCCAGTCCCCGGGCTTGTACTTGCCTGAGATGATCTTTCCATGCAGAACGTCAAAAATATCCTCTTTGAGAGGACGCTTCTGAATTAATTCGGTTTCTTCGATTGGTGATGAATTGCCAGCCATTGCACTCCTTTATTTCCCCTGATTATAAATTATATATAATTTTTAGTACAGGAGATTTAATGACATGAGGGTGCGTCGCACTCGATGGATAGATACACCCCATTAATCAGGTAAGTCATCACGGAAGAAGTATTGGTTTAAGTCAGGTGCGAGATACTACGCAGTTAAGTTATTGGTTTCTCTTTCAACATCAACGCCAGCGGCGAAGCGAGCAGAACCAATCCGGTGGTTATGATGAGCACGGTAGGGAAGCCGTATTTTTCTGCGATGGGACCTGTGAGCAACATTCCGAGCGCGCCCGATGAAAAGATGAACCCGAGAATTAATCCCGAAGCCAGCGCCATGCCGCCAGAGATTATGCGTTGTGCCAATACGACCATGATGCTATGCACAGAGCCTGTGAACGCGCCTGCCAGCGGAATCAACACATACAACCAGGGTGACCATCCGATCTGGCTCATGATGTAGATCGGTATCGCAGATAGAAAAAGTGCGGTTGCCGCGACCTTGCCTTTGGTGAATCTATCGCCAAAATGTCCACCAATGACATTGCCCAAAGCCGAGCCACCCATGAACAAGCCGGCGATGTTTCCATACGTTCCGGCGCTGAGGCCCATATCTTTGAGGTACTTGGGCACAAAGGCGATCATGTTCGATTGCGCCCAGGATTGTAAAGTGGCAACGATGGATAGTAGAACGATGAATCCTATACTTGCCTGCAGGCGGATCCTGTCATCGCCATCAGTAGATTTCGGATGTGGATGGTTGTGTCTTAATTGGTAGGCAAGTGAGAATCCGATGGGGATGGAAACCACCGAGAGAATCACCAACCAGGGTAGTCCCAACCACATCAGAATTAAGCCTGTGATAATGGGACCGATGAAGTGTCCCAATTGACCGGCCGTGAAGAAGAGTGATGCTGCAGTCGTTTCACGCCCGGCCATGCGATGCCGTCCCTGCAGGGTGGCTTGGGCTGTGCCAACAGGATGAAAGGAGGAAGAGCCGAGCGCGGCAACAATGAGGCAGATGAGTCCGCCAGTCCCAGGTATGAGCGCCGCACCTGCATAAAATATCGTCATCCATAAAACACCGCCTGCCGCAAGCCAGCGCGGACCGATGCGGTCTGATGCCCAGCCGAAGAAGGGTTGTGTTAGCGCCGAGGTCCAAATATAAATTGTTGAGATCAAGGCGATCTGTGTTTCGGTGAGACCGAGATAAGTCAATAAAACGGGACGACTGCTGTTGAAGACATCGACCATAAAGTGGCTCAACGCGATGGATGAGAAGAGGGCATCAAAGAGTAAGGACATGAATGTTAGTGATATAGATGATGCTGGTTTATGTATTCGTACACTGATATTGGAAGATAATAACGGGCTGACCGCCCGCTTGAGATTCGATTCCTGATCTCATGCGACGCGATTTCGAGAAGCGGCGCATCCACATAGTGGACCTTGGAACTGATCCCCGGCAATTCGCGTTCCAGCGCTTCGAGATTGGTCTTATCACTGGGACGGCGCATCACCCCGATCCAGTGACAGGCGTAAACCAACTCTTTAGGTTGATGCCATGTTGGTAAATCGTGCAGTGAGTCGCCGCCGAGGATGGGGACAATATCTGCATCGGGGTTTTGCTTTGCTATGAGGTTGATCGTATCGAGGGTGTAATGTGGACCCGGTCTATCCAGCTCGATGCGCGAAAGTTCAAAGGCTGGATTATCTTTGATCGCAAGTTCCACCATTGCGAGCCGATGTGCAATCGATGTGATCGGCTGATCTTGTTTGTGAGGCGGCTCTGGCGTGAGAATCCAAAGCAGGCGGTCGAGTTCCAGTTGCGATTGGGCTTCAGAAGCGAGGATGAGATGTCCAAGATGCGGGGGGTCGAAAGTGCCACCGAAAAGTCCGATGCGAGAGGGCATGGGAGAAGTATATCTCAATAGCGAACGTTGAGCAAAAATAAATTCGAGCGGCGGAGATCATCTCCGCCGCTCGACTGCGTTGTATGAGTTGGATTACCTCATTATGGTATCGTGAAGTCCACAACTAGGAAAGCATTGGCTTGATCCCTAGCGGTTGTTGTCATTGGATGTTGCTAAGGTCCCGCTTGAGACACCAAGTGGGCAAATGCTGCACCAATCTCCCCGATGGTAAAGTTGCAGTGACCATAGCGCGCGACTGGAATGACCGTCAGGAAGTTGCTGCTGCCAGCCTGGGCCGCCAGACCGCCATAGATGACTTCGTGCTGGAAAGGCACCACCGGATCATACAAGTTATGAAGCGTCACGAGTGGACGCTGTAATTCGCCGTTCGTCTGATAGAAGCGGCGCATGTAAGCCTGCGCGCGTCCATCAGACTCAACGCGTTCGACTCCGGCATTCAGAACGATGTCGTTGAATGAGCCAACGTAGAAAGTCTCCTGGTTGTCATACGGCATTCCACCGGCGGTGGCGATCAGATCGTTCGTGCCCCAGATGCTGTAGAACAAAACGCTCAGCGCAGTGCGAACTGTCGAGGTTGGATCCTGCGGATCGAGCGCCGCGCCAGTTACGTTGTAGAGTTGAGTCGTTGCAATGGGGTCAGAAGCGATCGCGAGGGGAATCGTCTGTGTGGAGTAGGTTCCCCAGTTCAGAAATGCATTCGCCGGGACATCCGCCGCGCCAAACGAAAACACGTTCGGGAACAAGTAATCGAATACCACCCGGAAATCGCTCAGGTATTGGACCTGGTAGGGACCCCCGCCAATCGGCCCGCACATCGCCAGCGCGCCATCATACTTGTCCGGGAAATGTTCGATCATCAATGCCGCGATCTCGCCTCCCTCCGATGCGCCGATGAGGAACGCCTTCTGCAATGAACCGCCTGGTACCTGGGTTTTGAAGTGTTTGATCAGGTCATTCAAATCCTTGCGCGCCTGCTCAACGGCATAGCCGTTCTTGTGATAACTGGTGGTGGCAAAGGCAAAGCCCTGAACCAACAACACGTTTGGCATGAAACTGCCATCCGGTAGGGTGAGTTCGGCAAGTGGCAGCGCCAACGGGGCCTGTATCGGTACATAACCATGAGCATACATGACCAACTGACCGTTCCAATTGGGCGGAATGCAAACGAGGATCAGTTGATCGGCTGGGTATTGTGGATCGTGACTAGGCAGTAAGCCTTCCTCGCAGATAGAGGGCCAGTGTGATTGGGCGCGCGCCAGTCGCGGCGCGCCCAGACTCAGGGCAATCACGACGACAAGAACGATGATTCGAAGGAACTTATCCATGCAGCACCTCCTTTCTGTGAACATGGACTGGTTGTTGATGGAACTACTTCATCCCCCCTGCTGTGAAAACTGCTCCCATAAGTTTAATGTCTGTGCCGTCACCTCCTTTTTTTCTTCTGCTGATATGAAAGGATTAAGGTTGTCTCCGGGCTTCAAGGATACCCAGAGTCATTATACGCTTTTTTCATCCCAAGTGGACAGGAGAGATCAATTCAGGCGGTGAAATTAACGACAAAGCGTGCCGTTGTTGTAGTTGACAAGTTGCTCTGCAAGTGTTTTGGCGGTACTAACATCCGGGTTAGCGAGTGGCGGACCCAAATAGCCTTTCGTGCCATCAAAGTTCAGAGCCAATAACAGCAATTGCGCCGCGCTGACCGCCTGATCTGATGCCGGGCAATACTCACTGTTAGTAGCCAGGTTGAGTTGCGCCGCAAGCAATTGCGCCGCCAGGGCATATGCCGCGTCGTTCTTCATCTCGGTGCCTTGCAGGTTCTTGACCTGCAACAGACTCACTCCTTGTTGGCAGGTTTCGATCTGCAGTGTACCGATCAGCACGCCCGGGTCAATCAGCAGATCATCCATGATGATCCAACCAGCCTCCCACCCCCCATTGGCGCGCGCAGTTTCTGATTGGTTGGCCTCGGCGCAAGTGTTCCAGATCAGCCAATAGGCAGGTGAGCGTGGTTCACCGCCACCGTTGCTTTGCAACATGGGATCCTGTGCCGGGCCAATGGTAGGAGTAGGAAGCGGGGCCGACGATTGCTTAGGAGGCGCAGTGCAAGCAATTACGAGTATGCTTGCCATAATCAAAATGAGAATCGACAGCAGTTGTACTTTCATTTTTAAGAGGCGGTTCAATAAATGGGCGGCGGAGATGTCTCCGCCGCCCAAAAGAACTAAACTAATTTACTCACCTTTCTACGGCGTGCATAGCAAGCCGTTGTTATACTGGTCGAGCGTGTACGCCAGAGCAGTGGCTTGATTGCGCAAAGTCTGGTTACCTCCCTTCGACGGCAAGTACGAGCCAGTTCCCGTGAAGTTGATGTTGAAGAGCAATGTTTGTGCACTGCTAACTGCCGATTGTACTTGGGAGCAGTTCTCCGCGCCAGCCGCCAAGTTTAGTTCGGCAGCGAGAAGCGCCGTCGCCAAATTATAGGCCGCATCGGAAGCCATCTTCTTGCCTGTCTTGGCATCGCTCTTGTCGAGGATCCGCACTGCTTCGACACAGTCATTGTGTTGCGGCGAGTCGAATTTGAACTGGTCATCATTGTAGACGCCGTTAAGGATCATCTTTCCAATTGTGAATCCTGGGTTGTTCAGCAGGTCGTCAAGAGTGTACCAGCCAGCATCTGGGCCGCCGTTCTTGGCCGCTACTTGAATCTGGTTGCCACCTGTGCAGGCGCTCCAGTTCTTCCAGTAGCCGGGCGTTCGAGGTTCGCCGCCGGGGAACGAGTTATTCACTTCGAAAACCAACGTTCCACCAGCTGTTAGCTCATAGCTTGTACCTGCGCCAAAGTCGAAGCAGCGGTTGCCGATGTCTTGAGGCACTGCGTCGTCAGCGTTGGGATTGTATGGATTGACAATCGTGTCGGCAACACCATCATTGTCCGTGTCGATCTTCCACTCTGACGTCCAGCCTGCTGGGACGTTCTCTTCGCAGATCGTGTACGTTAGGGTTGGATCAAGATTGTAGTTGCCGAAGTCCATCAGGGCAGGTGGGGTGGAGTCGGATGCGAGCAAAGTCCCAACATCGAATCCGTCTGGCCCACTATAGAGTTTGAAGGTCCAGACCATGGCTGGGTCTTCCAGTCCATCCGTCAACTTGAGAACGTTGACCCGACTGCCCACGTCACAGGAACCACTTTCCTCGAACTCGTAGCTGTTATCCAGCTCGTACTTTGAGGCGAGGGTTACCGTGCCGGTGACTGTGTTGTCCACAGTGGCTTGACCTGAGAACGGCCCGGTGACCGTGACCTCGAATGACTTGGTCTCGCCAATCGCCAGGTTGAAGGTGCCAATTCCATCGTCAGCGTTGACGACCAGATCAGCGTCACCTGTGTTCGTGAAGGTGACAGTGAACTTGGCTGGCCCTTCCTGCGGAATGGGCTCTGTGTCAGCCTTACAGACCTTTGAGACTGTGAAGTCTGGGTGGAGCACATCGCTACTGTGCTGAGCGGAGTCAGCGATGTCGTTACTGAACCCATCGGGGTTGAAGTTCGCCTCGACGGTGTTCACGAGCGGATCCGCGTCACTGTCCTGCGTGACGTAGGTGTATGTGACCGTGCAGGACTCGCCGAAAGCGAGCGACCCATCACAGGTGCTTGACACGATGGCCGCGTTACCCGGGTCGAGCAGGTCGCCAACGAGGGAGTCTGTCAGCGTGCCGTTCACGAGCTCGGGCGTGTCGAGGCTCGAGGTGTTCGTGACCGTTATAACATACGTGTTAGTGTCACCGACCTTGGTGAAGTCCGGCCCAGTCTTGTCGATGGTGATCGAGGGTTGGAAGAGATTGACCGAGTCAGAGTCGGTGGCATCCACATCGTTCGTGAAGCCATCGGGATGTGTCTTGACGGTGACCGTGTTCAGGTATGGATCGCTGGC
>Ga0180069_1000080_pt1 | contig 20655 bp, 14 predicted proteins | sample EasRivERM_16_10D_2_FD_121793 | JGI IMG/M metagenome (GOLD analysis project Ga0180069, IMG submission 121793) | Soil microbial communities from meander-bound floodplain in the East River, Colorado, USA - East River metaG ERMLT231B'_16_10D | ecosystem: Environmental > Terrestrial > Soil >...
ATGAGACGGAATAATAAAATTTTCAGGCGATATTGGTTGGAATTATGGTTTGTGCCATTTTCAAAATACCCCATCTGGAAGCATAGTTCTGCCAAAACGGCAAAACTATGGGTATAGTTACAGGAGGGGAAGCAGGGAATAAAAGTGCTCCGTTCGGGGTGAGGGGGGCACCCAAAACGGAGCAACCTCATTCTTACACAAAAGCCGATACTTGGCAATGAATATACTCTTCAGGTTGCCGCTTTTGATTGACGCGCGCCTCTATTCGTACGATAATCAAGTGACTGTACCAGAAAGAAGAAGAAAATGTCCACCACAGTCGAAATACGGTGTATCAATAAGAGCGACCAAGTCAATCCCTATGAACGCATCCTCAATGTGGGCGGCGTGAATGCAGACGGAACCCGCTGGAAACTGTCCCAAACCGAAGCGATCCATTGCATTGTCGAAGATACTTATCTATTCTATGTCAGGCAAGAAGGCAGGATCATTTATGTGGTCATCGCAAACCAATCGGGATGGAAATACTTAAAAACGACAACCGACGGCGATCAGCCTGATCATTTGCTCAGCCTGCCGGAGTGTCCGCAAGGATTCTAAGATTGAGTCAATGGATGGGCAGTTGATAAATTGGTCTTCCCATTTTGGGACGATATCCCGCTCCCCCTACAAGCGGGCTAATGCGAACTCGTAAATTCCGAGTAAAATATGGTTACGGTATTACAGTAAGCGCAAACCCGGAGGGTGGATTGGGATAAATCCGCCCGATAAGTTATCATTTTCTATCTTCACATCGCCGCACACCAGCCTGCAAATTAGATTTTTGCATTCCAATTTGCATCCCACCCTGTTTTAGAATTATGATGTCACCTCGCATTAGCACCTGTGCAAGCCTGCCCATCGAAAGATAAGAGGTTGTATGAAAGCAAAACTTACCCGAGGCTTATGATGTCGCCGTTGAATCCGCGCCTCCTGGCTTTCCACCGTAATGCCTCGCGTGCAGCCGGTGGAGTTGTTTTAACAATCGGTATGCTTGTGCTGGCAGGCTGGCTCTTCGATATCCCTGCGCTCAAGAGCGTTCTCCCGGGCCTCGCCACCATGAAGGCGAATGCCGCCCTGTCTTTTATGATGTCGGGCGCCTCGCTGCTGCTGACTGCTCTCGGGAATAAAAACCAGCGAATCGATCTTCTTTCAAAAGCCTGCGCAGGGATTTCGCTTTTGATGGGCCTGCTCACACTCAGCGAATATATTTTCAGCTGGGATCTTGGCATTGACCAGTTGCTTTTCAAGGATACGTTAACCACCGCCAGCGCGCACCCCGGGCGAATGTCGCTGGTCACTGCTGTGAACTTTTCGCTGTTGGGCTTATCGCTGCTGCTTCTGGACCGTCGTCAATATCGTCGGATCGTGGAAGCATCTGCCATCATTGCGTTACTGATCTCCCTGCTGGCATTTATTGGTTATGCCTATGGGGTTCCCTCCCTGTATCAATTTTTCCCCTATTCATCCATAGCAATACACACCACCTTTACATTTTCCATCTTATGCCTGGGCGTTCTGTCGGCACGCCCCGAGCAGGGACTAATGGAAATTTTCAGTAGTGACAACCCTGGAGGGGTGATGGCGCGCCGCCTGATGCCAGCCGCCATCGTGATTCCCTTCCTGTTGGGCTGGCTGCTGCTGACCGGGCAAAGGATGGGGCTGTACGACAGCACACTGAGATTGGTGCTGTTTGCAGTATCGAATGTCATCATCTTTGCCATTCTGATCCTATGGAATGCCCGTCTGCTCCAGCGATTGGAGGTCGAACGCGGGCAGGCGGAGAGCGCATTAAGCCTGACTGAGCAACGTTCGCGCGCCTTAATTGAAAACAGTTGGGATGCCATTGCCTTATTTGGCGCCGACGGAGCCATCCTGTACGGCAGTCCTTCCACCGCCCAAATCCTCGGTTATGCGTTGGACGAGTTTGTTGGCAGGAATGCATTTGAACTGATCCACGCAGAAGATCAAGCCCTCGTCACTGAGAGTATGACCCTGTCGCTCCAGCAGCCTGGTGCGCATGTTCCCGTATATGCGCGCGTTCGTCATAAAAATGGGGAATGGCGGTGGCTGGAAGGCGTCTTCACGAACTTACTGGATGAACCCAGTGTCCGGGCGATTGTCAATAATTATCATGACTTTACCGAGCGTAAAGAGGCGGAAATAGCTTCACAGCAAATGAATGAAAGACTGGAGGTGCAGGTCCAAGAGCGAACCGCAGCCTTGTCACAGGCGAATAGCCTGCTCCAAATGATGCTCGATAACATGCCTGACCAGATTTACTTTAAAGATGCGCAGAGCCGCTTTATACGGAATAGCAGGTCCCAAGCCACGGCGCTCGGATTGAGTGACCCCGCCGAAGCGGTGGGCAAGTCGGACTTCGACTTTTTTCCACATGCCCAAGTGTCTTACGAAAAAGAACAGGAGATCATACGCTCTGGCAAGCCTTTGGTCGATGAAGAAGAGCGCGTCGTTTGGCCGGATGGCCGGGAGACCTGGGTCTCGACGACGAAAGTTCCGCTCACCGATCAGACCGGCGAGATCATTGGCACATTCGGGATTTCCAGGGACATCACAGATCGAAAACGGTCGGAAGTGGCGCTGCAAAAAGCCAAACTGGAACTCGAAGCCGCCAACAAGGAACTGGAGGCCTTCAGCTATTCCGTCTCTCATGATCTGCGCTCGCCCTTGCGCAGTATTGATGGCTTCAGCCAGGCGTTGCTGGAAGATTATGGCGAGCTGCTGCCCCCTGAAGGCCGTAATTTCCTGGAGCGCGTACGCAGCTCTGCGCAGCGCATGGCAGAATTAATTGATGATCTATTGAACCTCTCCAAAGTGACACGCGCGTCGATGAAATCAGTCCCTGTGGACCTCAGTCAACTTGCGCAGGGCATTGTTGCGGAACTTCAGCGCACCCAGCCTGAGCGCAGGGTGAACTTCAACATCGCTCCGAATCTGAAAGCGCGCGGTGATCCGAATCTTATACAGGTTGTTTTGGAAAATCTTTTGAATAACGCCTGGAAATTCACCGCCAAGCGGGAGCAGGCCGAGATCGAATTCGGATCGAAACTTGAAAACGATGAAACAGTTTATTTCGTGCGTGACAACGGCGCGGGTTTCGAAATGGCATATGCAGGTAAGTTGTTCGGGGCTTTCCAGCGTCTGCATGCCATGACAGAATTCTCAGGGACTGGCATCGGTCTGGCTACAGTTCAACGGGTCATCCACAGGCACGGCGGGCGCATCTGGGCGGAAGGTGCGGTGGATCAGGGCGCGACGTTCTTCTTTACCCTACCCTCTTTGGAACGCACCAAACCTGAGGCGGCTATGCCACAGGAAGAAGATTCTCTTGCCAGGCGGATAAGAGAAATCATCTGATCGGGATATCAATATGACGAATCAGTCCACATTATTATTTAGTGCTTTCTTCGCTATGACTGCCGCCGGCATCTATGGCTACGTTGGCTGGCGCTTGAGCAAGCGCGTTATTTCTTCCGCAGAGGCCAGGCTGGCTTGGTGGTCATTTACGGTATGGTGGTATGGACTGGCAGTAACAACATTGATAGGAGGTTTCCAGAATCTGTTCGGTGTGGTTGGTCTGACGAGTCTCCCACTCTTCGTCACCGCGACCTATATTAATATGCTGGCGATCTGTATCGCACTTTGGGGTCTTTTGTATTACCTGATCTACCTGTTCACTGGGAATAGCCGATCGCGCGTGCCTTTGGCCATCTTCTATATAACCTACTACTTCATGCTTGTTTATTACATCACGACCAGTATTCCCAGCGATGTAAGCGTGAGCCGTTGGAACACGACGCTTACCTATCGCGCTCCCCTGACAGGGCCTTTCTTTGGCGTGGTAGTAGTTTTGCTCCTGTTGCCACAGATCATTGGCGGCCTGGCTTACTTTACACTCTACTTCCGCGTGCCAGAGGTAACACAAAAGTACCGCGTTCTTTTGGTATCCTGGAGCATCATTATCTGGTTCCTAAGTCCTCTTATCGCCCTGGCTGGAGGAATAGGGCAACAAGATTGGTGGCAGTTGGCAAGCCGCTTCATCGGGTTGGCTGCCGCTCTGACCATTCTCATGGCATATCTGCCGCCACGTTGGCTGAAACAACGGTACGGTATTATTTCCCTTTCCGATGAGAGCCAGGAAGGCTGAAAGGATGTACTCATGGAAGACAAAATGATTTTGCTTGTGGAAGACAACCCGGATGATGAAGCATTGACTTTGCGTGCACTCAAAAAGCATAATATCGGAAATAAAGTCTTCGTGGTACGTGATGGGGCGGAGGCGCTGGATTTCCTGTTTTGCACGGGCGCATATGCGAACCGCGACCCGCACGACGTGCCTCAGGTCACCCTGCTGGATTTAAAGTTGCCCAAAGTGGATGGCTTGGAAGTGCTCCGCAGCCTCCGCGCAGACGAGCGCACCCGCCTGCTGCCCGTTGTGATCCTCACCTCCTCCAATGAAGAGCATGATCGGATTGAGGGTTACAAAAATGGGGCAAATTCCTACGTCCGCAAACCTGTGGACTTCAATCAATTTGTTGAGGCTGTGCGCCAACTGGGCCTGTATTGGCTGGTGTTGAACGAGGCGCCTCCGCTTCAGAAGGATGAATAAATAATGGGGAAACCACTACGCGTACTGATCGTCGAAGACTCTGAGGATGATGTCCTGTTGCTATTGCGCGAACTTCAGCGCGGCGGCTTTGACGTGGAGTTTGAACGCGTCGAAACAGCCGTGGCTATGCAAGCAGCGCTGACGCAAAAGACCTGGGATCTGATCCTCAGTGATTACACCCTGCCTGAGTTCAATGCGCCGCAGGCGCTGGAGGTAATGAAAGCCAGCGGCTTGGATCTGCCATTTATCATCAGTTCCGGTACGATCGGTGAAGAGACCGCAGTCGCCGCCCTGAAAGCCGGTGCAAACGACTTTCTCGTAAAGGGTAAATTTGCCAGGTTGGGACCAGCCATAGAACGTGAACTGCGCGAGGCTGAAACACGCCGCCAGCGCAGGCAGGCGGAGGCCGCCCTGGCAGAATCAGAGCAAAAATACCGGACGCTGGTCGAATCGGCGGAAGACACGATTCTGCTAACAGACTTAACCGGAAAACACCTTTTTGCCAACAGCGCCTACTATACCAGCCTCGGCTATGGGGTGGGCGAAGTTCCAAACCAGGCTGGTTTCGGCAATGCCCATCCGTATGACCTGCCAGAGCTGAAAGCCAGAATGCCTGAATTGCTCAAAAGAGGCTCGCTTATTACGGAATATCGCGTCCAGCACCGCAGCGGTAGATGGTTGTACCGTTCCGCAAAATCCACGGTGATCAGGGACCGCGCTGGTCAGCCAAATAGTATCCTTGCCATTATCAGTGATATTACCGAGCGCAGGCGGACCGAGGAAAGACTGCTGGCTTCCGAAGTGCGCTACCGGCGGCTCTTTGAGGCCGCGAAAGACGGCATCCTCATTCTCGATGCCAGCACGGGCAAGATCGTGGATGTCAACCCATTTTTGATCGAACTGCTTGGTTATGATCATACAGAGTTTCTTGGCAAACAACTCTGGGAAATCGGCTTGTTCAAAGATATCGTTGCCAACAAAGAAGCCTTCCTGAAATTACAGGAGGAAGGCTATATCCGTTACGAGAACCTGCCGCTTGAAACCAAAACCGGGCGTCGCATCTGGGTGGAGTTCGTGAGCAATGCGTACGCCGTCGGAGACCGCCAGGTAATGCAATGCAACATTCGCGACATCACCGATCGCAAAAAGACACAGGAAACAATTCAACGTCAACTTCGGCATCTGAATGGTTTACGCATGATCGATACAGCCATCAGTTCCAGTTTCGACATCCACGTCACATTGGATATCATACTGCAACAGGTCCTTGCGCAGTTGGGCGTGGATGCGGCTGCCATTCTCGTGCTCAATCCTCAGATGCAAACGATCGAATATGCAGCCAGCCGGGGCTTTAGCTCCAACTTCCTGCAACATACGCAACTCAAATTGAGCGAAGGCCATGCCGGCCGCGCCGTGCACGAACGCAAAACGATCTACATTCCAGATTTATTGGAGGCTGGCGGCAAACTTGCGGAAGTCATGCAAGCGGCAAATGAGAATTTTGTTGATTACTATGGCACACCGCTGGTCTCCAAGGATGGGATCAAAGGTGTCCTCGAAATCTATCATCGCTCATCGCTGAACCCTGACCCTGAATGGCTGGATTTTCTGGAGACACTGGCAGGTGAGGCGGCCATCGCGATTGACAACGCCCAACTGTTCGAAAACCTGCAGCGCGCCAACGCCGAACTCGAACAGCGCGTGGCACAGCGTACTGCCGAACTCAACCAAACCAATCTCGAACTGGAACATGCCAACCGCGCCAAGGATGAGTTCCTGGCAACCATGAGCCATGAATTGCGCACGCCGCTCAACAGTATTTTGGGGTTATCAGAAACCCTGCTTGAACAAATGCGTGATCCACTGAGTCCGCATCAGCAAAGGTCACTACAGATCATTGCATCGAGCGGACAACACCTGCTCGAATTGATCAATGATATTCTGGATCTCTCCAAGATCGAGGCGGGCAAGCTCGATCATTACCCGCAAATCATCGGGGTCGATGACTTGTGTCGGAGCAGTCTGGCTTTTGTGAAAGAACAGGCGATCCGAAAATCCATCACCATGATTTACCAACCAGACACACCTGTTTCCAGAATTTATGCCGACCCGCGCCGCCTCAAACAGATCCTGGTGAACCTGCTGACCAATGCGGTCAAATTCACACCGGACAATGGAGAAGTCATTTTGCAGGTGGAGGCCGATGCAGAACAGGCCCGCATCCGGTTTTCCGTCATTGACAGCGGTATTGGCATAGCGTCCGAAGATTTGAAAAAGCTATTCCAACCCTTTCAACAGGTGGATAGCCGCCTGACGCGTGAGTATGAAGGCACGGGTCTGGGGTTGGCATTGGTTCAAAAGCTGGCTGATCTGCATGGCGGCAGTGTGGATGTGGAAAGCGAAGTGGGCAAGGGCAGTCGCTTTACGATCAACCTGCCATGGCGGGAAGATATCGTGGAACAACAGGCAAGCCTTGAAGCCGACGGCAAACCGTCAACCGACAAGCCAGCAGACGAATCAGGCAGGCCTTCGGAAAAAGTTCTAAAGCGCGGGCTGGTGCTCCTGGCTGAGGATAATAAGGCAAACATCCTCACGATCGGTGACTATCTTGAAACTCATGGATACCAGCTCGTGGTCGCGCATGATGGACTGGAGGCGCTTGCCAGGGCTGAAGAACATCAACCAAACGTCATTTTGATGGACATCCAAATGCCAGTGCTGGATGGACTGGAAGCCATGCGCCGCCTGCGAGCTGATCAGCGCTTCGCCTCCACGCCGATCATTGCTCTTACAGCCCTGGCCATGCCCGGCGACCGCGAGCGTTGTCTCGAAGCAGGCGCTAACGAATATATGAGCAAACCGGTCAGCCTTAAGAGACTGGTTGAAAAGATTCAGGAATTGTTGGGTCAGGGCAAATGAACCTTCTTCCTAAAGAAAAACCTTGATGATAAAAATGCACCCGATCCGGATTACAGGAACATACATAACAGCTTCATCGTCATCTTTTTATGATGAAGCCTCGAACTCAATTTTTCATGATAATTGGTTTAATAACCCTGATCCTTGGCATCACCTGGTATAGCTTCTCAAAGCGGGCTCAGGAGCCGGTGCAATTCTTCCCTGCCACAGTTAACCGCGATTGCGGGCCGTGGGATGGATCTGCATTTACAGTGTCCATTCCGATGGATGCTGGGACCAGCATTGATATTTCCATCTGGCAATCGCCGGATATAAAATTCCCGAAGACCTTTTCATTTCCTGATGATAGCGGTCAGGTTGGGAGTGCGCTGTTTCGATCCCGCGCTGGGGAGTATGAAGTATTGAGTGGCGAGGTGCGGTTTGAAAGCGTCAGCGAGGCAATGCCGCTCGCAGGCCGATTCAATTTGAAGTCCGCAAGCGGCGGGGAGTATATCGGTCAGTTTACGGCGGAGTGGGGAAGTCAAATGGTGTTTTGTGGCTAGCGTTGAAACCCGCCTGGAATAAAATTTTTCGGCAATGTATAACAAAATACGCCATCCAGGTTTTTATGATCCGGTGGCGTATCTGATCTTGAAGAGGGCAGATCTATCTCTGCATGGGCGATATAAAACCAATATCTTTTACAGCCTCAATGGGTTTCGAGCGTAAAGCCTGCAACATCTTTTTATGGTCTAATTTTGCCAAAGCCAGCGCCGCTTCCGCTTCATGCAAGATATCGTCCACTGAGGTGTATTCTTCACCGCACAGTACAATCCCGACATTCGCCCGCACCTGTAATTCGTTCTCCATTTTCGCCAGGTATTTCCTGACCTTGTTTTGTACACGGGCTGCAACCAGAATGGGCATGTCATGATTGCCAACATCCTCGATCAAGATCGCGAATACATCCCCGCCTAGCCTTGCCAGGGTATCCGTCGGACGCAGGATGGTCTTGACCAAAGCAGCCGATTCTTTAAGTACGCGTTTGGTATACTCAGCCCCAAACAGATAATTTATCTTGGCAGATTGCCCCAGATCCAGATAAATAACTGCAAATTTATTCTGCCGAAGTTGTTTTACACGATCCAGCGCATACCTTAGACGTACCATAAAGAACGAACGGTTATAAATGCCGGTGAGCGCATCCCAGGGGAGGCTATCCATTGTTTTTTCAGTTGGGCAAATTCGTAGGATGAGTTTGGTCATCTGTTCGATATTTACCGGTTTTATCAAGACCAGCTGAGGTTTCACAGGCAAAGTCTCAACCAGATGTGCGTGAGCCGTGATCACAACGACAGGGACACTTTTCAGGCGCTCATTGGCATTCATCATCCTAAGGATTTCAACGCCCGAAACGCCCGGCAGATTCAAGTCCAAAAGAACAATATCTGGCGTACTTTTAACTAGTTGATCCACGGCAACCGTGCCATGCAACACAATTTCCGTCTTGTAACCCGCCAAATCCATAACGTGCCGGAATAGGGCAACAATATCCCGATCGTCCTCAATGATCAAAGCAGATGGTTTTTCCACGTAAGCTCCTCTTCGCTTCTATTTCATGACGGGCAAAATTTATGATGGTTACACATTATCCAGGCATCGCCTGGTTCAACTCCCACCAGTGTCGGTGTGATCTCAGCTCTGCAACCGGAATTGCCCTGCACATGGAGGAGGATGGCATGGGTTTCTCCTTATGAAGCCACCCGCATCGTAATTTTGTTTTTACAAGGTGGTGCTATACTAAAAATTAAATGGACAACCTGAGCGTGGATGTATCACAGTGAATGAGACAGAGGATCAAGCGATGAAAAGTATTCCGATCAATCAATTGATGATGTTCAGTGTGGAAGCCATCATTATTGCCCTGCTGGTGTTATTTTTGTTTCGCACACGGTCGCGCTTTGGTCTGGCACCGCTTTTTGTGACGCTTGGCGTTTTCCAGCCCATTCAGGTGCTTTTGGCAGCCTCCATTTATGCGGAAATCCTGCCGGGTGTAATCGTCAGCCCGGGGTCGGTGATCTTGTTCACGGCAAGCCTCTTTGCCATTTTATTGGTATATATCCGCGAAGATGCGATCGAAGCCCGCAAAGTTATTTACGGGATTATGCTTGCGAATATGACCATGACCCTGCTCCTGTTCATTTTTGGATTGCAGTTGACACTTCCCGATACGCTTAATTTCCTCAACCTGTCACGCGATATATTCAATCAAAATGCCCGGGTGATGTTCACGGGAACCATTGTCCTTTTCGGGGATGCCATATTGATCATCTTTGTCTACGAAGCGGTCTGGCGGTTAATTACCAGGAACCTGTTCCTGCGCATCTATTTGACCATGGCTCTGATTCTTACTTTTGACAGCCTGGCTTTTGTCACTGGAGCTTTTTACGGCCAGTCAAACTATGTCACCATCCTGACTTCTGGAATCATTGGCAAGCTTGTCATGGCTACGTTCTATGCCCTGGCACTGACCATTTACCTGCGTTATGCCGACCTCATTGATCGCGAAGCCCAACCCTTTGAAGATATTTTTTATGCCCTGTCCTACCGCCAGAAATTCGAAATTGAGCATGCGCGCGGACAGCAAACGGAATCCTTGTTACGTGAGAGCGAAGGCAAGTATCAAACCCTTGCCAGGGTTTCTCCTGTAGGGATTTTCCGTACAGACCCGAATGGCTTTACCAACTATGTCAATCCAAAGTGGTGCGATATCTCCGGGTTGTCATTTGATAATGCGCTGGGAGATGGATGGCTCAACGCGGTTCATCCGGACGATAAAGAAAAAATAAACAGAGGCTGGCAGGAATCAACCCAACTTCATAAAGCGTCTTATTCGGAGTATCGTTTTGTGCGCCCGGATGGGACGAGTGCCTGGGTGATTGGACAGGCAGTTCCGGAAATGGATTCGGAAAATCAGATTGTCGGTTATGTTGGCACGATCACCGACATCTCTGAGCGCAAACAGACGGAAGAGACATTGCGCGCCAGCGAAGAACGCTATCGTTTGATTACCCAAAATGCCGAAGACATCATCTGGACGGCGAACATGGAACTTCGGGTTACCTATGCCAGCCCATCCCTTGAACGGGCGCTCGGTTACACCACCAGGGAACTCATGGCATTGCCGCCCGAACAGCTCCTGATGGCAGAGTCATTCGCCAACGGCCTCAAAGTCTTCAGCGAGGAAGTGACAGCCGTTCAACCCCAGCCCGATCCCGGTTATGCCCGCGTTCTCGAAATGGAATACCGCCGCAAAGATGGTTCAACGTTCTGGGCCGAAATGAAGTTCAGTTTCTTCCGTGACCCATCCGGGAGGCCCACCGGTGTTTTGGGCGTCGGACGCGATATCACCCTGCGTAAACAGGCGGATGAGAAATTACGTGAAAGCGAGGAACGCTTCCGCATAATGGCAGACAGCGCCCCAGTGCTGGTCTGGATGTCGGGAGTTGATAAACAATGTACCTACTTCAACAAGGGCTGGCTGGATTTTACCGGGCGGACAATGGAACAAGACCTTGGGAATGGCTGGACAGAGGATGTATATGCTAATGATCTCGAGCGTTGCATGCAAAACTACGTTACAGCCTTTGACGCGCGCGAAAGCTTCGAGATGGAATATCGCCTGCGCCGCTATGACGGAAAATATCGCTGGATTGTAGATATTGGCGTACCGCGCTACCTGCCCTCCGGCGAATTCACCGGTTATATCGGTTCCTGTATTGATATCACCGAGCGTAAACAGACGGAGGCAGCATTACGACGATCTCAAGAGGAATATAAGATCCTGCTCAACACCATTGATGGAGTTGTCTGGGAGGCGGATGCGAAAACCTTTGTGTTCTCCTACGTAAGCCAGCAAGCCGAACGTCTCCTGGGGTATCCTATTGAACGCTGGACGAGTGAGCCAACATTCTGGAAAGATCATATCCATGTCGATGATCAAAATTGGGCTGTCAATTATTGCATCGCCTGCACACAGGCCAAGATTTCACATGAGTTTGAATATCGCATGATCGCGTCAAATGGGCATATCGTTTGGCTTAGGGATATTGTGACCGTAATCGTGGAAAATGACCTGCCGGTAAAATTGCGCGGGATCATGGTAGACATCACCGAGCGCAAGCAGGCTGAAGAGGCCCTGCGCGAAAGCCAGCAACGCCTGAGCCTGTTCTTTAGCCAATCCCTGGACGGATTCTTCTTTAGCATGCTTGATGAGCCCATTGAATGGAATGATGCAAGCGACAAGGAAAAACTCCTCGATTATGTCATCACTCATCAAGGCATCACCGAAGCCAACGATGCCATGATCGAGCAATATGGAGCAACGCGAGAAAGCTTCATCGGGCGCACGGGCGGCGATTTCTTTGCCCACGATCTCGATCAAGTCCGAAGCTTTCGCAGAAAACTGTTCGACGCCGGACATCTACATCTGGAGACCGAGGAACGCAAGGATGATGGCACACCCATCTGGGTCGAAGGCGATTATGTTTGCATGTACGACCTTCAAAAACGCATCACCGGCATGTTTGGCATCCAGCGTGACGTAACCTTACGCAAGCATGCGGATGATACATTACGCACGAGCGAAGACCGCTTCCGGACCCTGATTCAGGATTTGCATGTCGGCGTCCTGTTACAAGGCCCGCAGACGGAAATTCTGTTAAGCAATTCAGCCGCCCTGGATCTGCTTGGCGTTACAGAAGATCAACTGCTGGGACGTAGTTCCTTCGACCCGCTGTGGAACGTGATCCACGAAGACGGCTCAATCTTCCCAGCAACTGAGCACCCGGTTCCCCAGGCCATCGCCACCCAACAGCCCGTGCGCGGCGTTGTGATGGGGGTTTATCGTCCGGCGGCCCACGATCGTGTCTGGTTGTGGATGAACGCCGAACCGCAACTGGATGGTGATGGAAATATCCAACATGTCATTTGTTCATTCAGCGATATCACCGAGCGCAAACGAGCTGAAGCAGTCTTACAGGAAGCCGAAGCAAAATACCGCAATCTGGTGGAGCGCTTATCCCAGGTAATCTACACTTCAGAATTGGGTGATAGTAGTGTTTGGTCGTATGTCAGTCCACAGATTGAAAAACTGCTGGGTTTCACCCCCCAGGAATGGATGAATAATCCGGGGTTATGGTATCAGCAGATTCATCCGGATGATCGCGATATACAACTTGAGCTTGAAGAACGGGCCTTTGCCCGAAACGAGCCGTTTGAATCTGAGTATAGGATGTTAACCCGAGCCGGCAGTTGGATTTGGGTCCGCGACTCGGGGCAAATATTCCCGCCGCAAGGTTATGGTCCACCCATCGTTCAAGGCATGCTGATGGATATTTCAGAACGCAAGCGCGCTGTCGAGGCGTTGAATATACGTGATGCCCAACTCCTTGCCAACCTGAACACCACGCCCAACGTGGCCATCCAATGGTATGACAAAGATGGCCGGATTCTGTATTGGAACCCTGCCTCAGAATCATTGTACGGATGGAGGTCCACGGAGGCCATTGGCAAGACGCTTGACCAACTCACCCATACGCCGGAGGAACAGGCAGAATTCATGCGCATTATCGCAAAAGTTCAAGAGACAGGAAAACCCTTCGGTCCCTATGAAGTGCGAATTCGCCACAAGGCTGGTGCTGAGAGCTGGGTATTGGCCACAACATTTAGCCTGCCCATGAACGATGACCAGATCGGCTTTGTCTGTATGGATGTGGATATTACGGAGCGCAAGCAGGCCGAGGAAAGAATACAACAGCAACTCAGGCGGCTCAATGCATTACATTCAATTGATATGGCGATCAATTCAAGTGTTAATATACAGATCACATTGGAGGTTTTATTAACCCAGTTACTGTCTCAATTAAAAATGGATGCCGCGGACGTATTACTATTCAACCAACCTGCCCAAACGCTCGAACTGATTGTCGGCCGCGGTTTTCGTTCGAACATCGCCCTGCAATCGCATCAGCGGGTCAGCGAAGGCTTTGCCGGTCAGGTCATCAATGAGCGCCGCACAATTCATATCTCAAACCTGATGGAAGCCGGCAAAAATCTCAGGCAGATGCTTCTGCTTGCCAATGATTCCTTCACCGAATACTTCGGTCTGCCGCTCATTGCAAAGGGCCAGATCAAAGGCGTTTTGGAAATCTATCAGCGCACTGCCCTGGAGCCCGATGAGGACTGGCTGAACTTTCTGGAAGTGCTGGCAGGGCAAGCCGCCATTGCCATCGACAATGCCCAATTATTGCAAGGCTTGCAACGTTCAAACATGGAGCTTGTCCTCGCATATGACGCAACCATTGAAGGCTGGTCACGCGCCATGGATCTGCGCGATAAAGAAACCGAGGGACACACCCAACGCGTCACCACCATGACTTTGGATCTGGCGCGCGCCATGGGCATTCGCGAAGCGGATATCCTTCACATCCAACGCGGCGGCCTGTTACATGATATTGGCAAGCTGGGTGTGCCGGATAATATTTTGCTCAAACCGGGCGAACTGACCGCGGCAGAATGGGAGACCATGCGCCAGCATCCTGCCTACGCGTTTAATATGCTGGCAAATATTCCCTACTTGAAACAATCGCTCGATATCCCATATTGTCATCATGAAAAATGGGATGGCACCGGATACCCACAAGGCTTGAAAGGCGAACAAATTCCACTATCTGCCCGCATCTTTGCCGTGGCCGATGTTTGGGATGCGTTGACCAATGACCGCCCCTACCGCAAGGCATGGACAAAAGAGAAGACCATTGAATTTATCAAAGAACAGTCTGGAGCCCACTTCGACCCCAAGGTGGTGAAAGTATTTCTAACGATGATTTCCAAAAAACTACAGGAGGCTTTCGAGTAAAATCACCCCTTATGAATAGAGAAAACATAGATGCGCTAAAAAAACACCTTCAGGAAGGTGCGCGCTTTAAATATAAACTCAAGAACGCAAATGTATATGTATCTGCGAATGGCTTTCACTTCATAGACTATCTCGACCCTCTGGAGGAGATTTCCCCAAAAATTGATGCATCGCAATTGACGGATGCTGAGTTCGCATATATCGAAACCCAGTTACAGGCGAATCTCAAGAAATTCAAGAACCAAGCTGAGATCGTCGCGAAACACCTCTCCCTCCAAAAAGCGAAGGTGCTGGATATCGGATGCGGTGGTGGGTTGTTCTTATCACTGTTGAAACAAGCAGGCACGGAAGTTATCGGCATCGAGTTAAGCGACAGCCGCGCTCAATACGCAAAAACGAAACACGGTCTTGAGATCGATAAGCACCCCATTGAAAATGAATTTTGGCAGAAGGGTTATGCAAACCATTTCGATGCAGTCACACTGTGGGATGTGATCGAGCATGTCAATTATCCGCTTGAGGCGTTGCAATCCGCGGCGAATGTGTTGAAGCATGGCGGACTTTTATTGATCGACACGCCATGCCGCGACAGCTTCTATCATCAGTTCGGCGCGCTCACTTACCGTTTATCAGGTGGCAGATTTCCAACTTTCTTGAACGCCATGTATTCATCACATTTATATGGGCACAAACAAATATTTTCGACAAACGAAATGAAAGAATTATTCGAGTCGGCTGGGCTTGAGGTTATTGACCTGCATAAATTCCACGAACTGTCTTTCCCGTATGAGTTCTATCTCAAGAAACTTTTCAAATCAGAAACCGTCGTTCGGTTATTATTGCCAGCGGTGCGGGTCTTTTTCAAGATATTCAAGATCCAAAATAAGATGCTGGTCATTGGAAGAAAAATATAAGCCTCGTCATTGCGAGGAGGGCGTTAGCCCGACGAAGCAATCCCCTTTTCGGTGAGGGAGATTGCTTCGGGCGAAAGAACATCGCCCTCGCAATGACAAAACACATGATAGGAGAAATTTTATGAGTGACGAATATATTCCCAAAATTGCCATGAGCATTCAGGCGCATCCTGACGATCAGGAATTTTCCATTGGCGGCACGCTTGCCAAATGGGCAAAAGCCGGTTGCGAAATTATTTCCGTTGTTATCACCAGCGGCGACTCGGGCTCAAATGATCCGACAAAAGATGGCAGCTATAAGCCCATCCTTGCGGCATTACGCGAGCAGGAACAACTGGCGGCAAATGCCATATTGGGAATCAAGGAGACGATCTTCCTTCGTTACCCAGACGGAGAACTGGAACCGACCATCGCACTCCGCAAAGACTTGACCCGCCTCATCCGTCAATTCAAGCCTGATACGGTTTCGACAGGGAATCCTGAGGCCTGGCTCTACGGCAATGAATACGTCAACCACCCTGATCATCGCGCGGCAGCTCAAGCCGGATGCGCCGCCGTATTTCCGTCAGCAGGGAGTCGGCTGATGTTCACCGATCTGCTATCGGCTGGGTATGAACCGCATGATGTCAAACGCTTATACGTCCACGGTACGGAAAAAGCCGATACGTGGGTTGACATCACAGAGACGCTGGACATCAAGATCAAGGCATTGCAACAGCATGTGAGTCAGATCCCTGTGGATGAAGTTGGCAAGTGGATGACCGAGTGGGCGGAGGAGGAAGCGAAAGACAAGGAAATGAAATATGCCGAGGCTTATAAGGTGATGGTCTTGAAGAAGGATGAAGAAAGTAAATGAGTTTTACAAGCCAGGAGTTTTGGCTTTTCTTTGCAGGCATCGCCGCGCTCTATTGGTTGGTGCGTGAAAAACACTGGCAAAACGGTCTCCTATTAATCGCAAGCTATGTCTTTTATGGGTGGGTTCACCCCTGGCTAAGTCTGATGCTGGGCGCTTCCACACTGGTGGATTTTTGTCTTGCCAGAGGGATGAGCCGTTTCGCCACCCGTAAACGATTTTTTATGATAATCAGTTTACTGCTCAACCTGGGGGTTTTGGCATTCTTCAAGTACTCTGATTTTTTCAAGGAAGATCTGGCAGGGCTTGCAAGTTCATTGGGAGTGCAGAGCGATCTTTTCCTTACGATGATCCTGCTGCCTGCGGGACTTTCGTTTTACACCCTGAAAAAATTGGGATACATGATCGACGTAGCGCGGGGCACGCTTCAACCTGTGCATACGCTGGTTGATTTTGCATTGTACGTTTCTTTTTTTCCGCAAATAATAGCGGGACCCATAGATCGCCCACAAAAGTTGTTGCCACAGATCGAGTCACGACGAACGTGGAAAACGGAGTATTTTTATTTGGCATGGCAGTTGATCTTGATGGGACTTTTTAAAAAGATCGTCATTGCCAATAGTGTGAGCCCGTTCACTGAACGTATTTTTAATCTGGAGGAGCCCACCCTTTTGCTCGCCATCACGGGTGCACTTGGCTTTACGCTTCAGATCCTGACAGATTTTTCAGCATATGTCGATCTTTCCCGAGGGGTCTCATTTTTACTTGGCTTTGATACTTCTGAAAATTTCAAGTCGCCTTATCTTGCACTAACGCCAACCGAGTTTTGGAATCGCTGGCATATCACGCTCTCGGCCTGGTTGCGGGATTATGTATTTTTCCCTGTGCGCCGCTGGTTAATGGGCAGGCAGGGAAAAATACCCGCATGGTTGGGGCAGACAATCCCTCCGATTACGACCATGCTGGTTAGTGGAATTTGGCATGGCGCAGGCTGGACTTACCTCCTGTGGGGCTTGATGTACGGCATCCTAATCGTCCTCTACCAGGCTTTTGGAATGGGGGGAAATTGGAGGCCGAAAAGCAGGTTGTCCGCTTTTTTTGCCTGGCTGGTAATGTTCAATTTTATAGTGGCTGGCTGGCTACTCTTCGCCGCGCCCTCGCTTGACTGGGTTTTGGGTATTTTCTCAAACCCCATCAGCGGTTCCATTGAACAACAGGTCGTTGCTCTGATCGGGCTTTCGCTGGCGGCAGCGTACTCGATACCAATGATCGCAAAAATACTCATCGATCGATATACTTCTGAAGACTCCATCATACGCTCTGGTTACTACGCGCTGGCAACGGCAGCCATTCTCGTTTACAGCAATTCATCGACGCCCGATTTTATCTATTTTCAGTTCTAATCGAACAGGATCATGGAAAACCATTTATGAAATTCTTTCGTAATTACCTGGCAACAACCATCCTGCTGTTCGGGGTTCTGTCTTATTACGTCCCTATTCGTTACAACACACCGTATCCAAAAACTATTGGTCCGCAATTCGATAATAACGTCAGAACAATTTACATTGATAGTCTCAATGCCAAACGACCGGAATTCTTTTTGCTTGGAGATTCAATGCCTGGGCAGGCAATTGATGAAATAACCCTCAGCACACAACTTGGTAAAAAGGTGGAACTAGTCAGTCTTCCGGGAACGGCGTCCACGATCTGGTATCTGATTATCAAGAACAATATCGTTCTGGCAGAGCACAAGCCAAAATACCTGGTAATATTCTTTCGAGACAGTCTGATGACGGTCCCTGGTTATCGGGTGACCGGCAGATACTTCGAACTAATCGATGAATTTGCGACGCGGTCCGACACCTTGCTCGTCGAACGGGCATACATTAATCAGATGGGTTTTTTCGAAAAATTCATGGAAGCCCGTCTACCCCTCTTTGGCTCACGCTGGACCATCCGTAAAAGCATTGATTATTACATCCGATACCCATTGGGGCGCACTCTCCTCGATTGCAATACTGCCTGTATAGACCAAGCCATGGGAGTTGTTTTCGAACAAAGCAAACTCGATCTGGTCTTCCTGAGCGAAGCTCTCAATGCCGCGGACGATTACCTTTACAAGAGAAAAACACTTAATTTTGAAGAGCAAATCGGCACTTCGTTCCTTCCGGAGATCATTCGCCTGTGTAAGGAAAACAATATACAACTCGTTTTGGTCCGAATGCCGATATTGCGTTTCAATGACCCAGGTATGCAACCACCGGGGCTGGATGAGTACATCCAGAATTTGAGCGCATATCTGGCAGAGAACCAGATCCCATTTCTGGATTTCGACCGGAAGAATATGCCAGTTGAATATTTCACTGACGCGTTACACCTGAATGAACAGGGAAAAATGTTTTTTACGCAGGAATTGACCAAAGCGCTAAAGACCCTAATCAAATGACTGGTGGCAAAAACACCAAATGCCCAATGACCGCTGAAATCACAGTGAGCGTGATGTTATCAATATCCTTGAATGGCAAAGATTCGACAAGCATTGCGCCAAGCGCGATCCACATAATGGGAAGTAGGTACATAGTGAATGGAGCCGCAAAGACACCCACGCTGACATAAATGAACAAGATTAAAGCTGTCAAAAATGCGCCGCCGGCGAACACGCTCAGAGAACCCGCGACACTTTTTTCACGCGACCAGAACAACTTCGGTGATCTGACGCGCCGCCCGACAATATCAGCGATCCCATCGCCGCCGCACATCATCATCAAAGCAGTGATCCCGATCGGTGAATCCTTCCAATAGAGAATGGTGAGGACGACAAACATAATCCCATAAAAGAGTGGCCCACGTAGAATCTCTTTGGGGTTACCAGTGCGGGTCATGGCTTGGACAGCGGCGTCATCTTTCATGATCCCTGTGCCAACCAAAATGAATTGAACCGTAATAAGTAACGGAACCAACGCGGCAAGATAACGGGCAGAGGGCACATTGGGAAACATCAGCCAGCACAAAACAAATAACGGACCCGTGCCAATGTGAATGAACTTGCGACTCAACTTGCTTTCAATGAGTCCGCGATGGGCGAAGAAATCCATAAGGCGGAGGAAGGCGATGGCAATGGCGAATGTGAGCAGGGTGGCGAGATAAGGGTTCATAGGCTTATCCTATGGTGAGCTCCAATGTATTAACACATAATATCAAATTTCAGCACGAAAAGCGCAAACTTTATTGCGATGGCACCCAAAGCTCTAATCTAAATTTCTTTATGGTAAAATGACGTCCGCCTCCCGAGAATCGTCGGGACCTTGGAGGGATGGCCGAGCGGCTGAAGGCGCATGTCTTGAAAACATGTTTGGGTCACACCAACGTGGGTTCGAATCCCACTCCCTCCGCTGTGGGTTGCATGTTAGAATGTTCGAAAGTTTGAAGATTCATTTAGCACGAGTTGTGGACATGCCATCTCGGAATCTTCAATTCGAAATACGGGGAGGTGCCAGAGTGGCTGAATGGGCTCGCCTGCTAAGTGAGTGCCGGGGTAACCTGGTCGCGGGTTCGAATCCCGCCCTCCCCGCCACAAAAAACGCGTTCCGCAAGGAGCGTGTTTTTTTATCTGGTCGCGCGTCCCCACAGGGGATAATATTCAAATCCTGCCCTCCCCGCCACAAAAAAACGCGTTCCGCAAGGAGCGTGTTTTTTTATCCGGTCGCGCGTCCCCACAGGGGGATAATATTCGAATCCCGCCCTCCCCGCCACAAAAAACGCGTTCCGCAAGGAGCGTGTTTTTTTATCTGGTCGCGCGTCCCCACAGGGGGATAATATTCAAATCCTGCCCTCCCCGCCACAAAAAAACACGTTCCGCAAGGAGCGTATTTTTTTATCTGGTCGTGCGTCCCCACAGGAGGGATAATATTCGAATCCCGCCCTCCCCGCCACAAGAAACACGTCTGATTTATTGGACGTGTTTCTTGTCACGCGTCCCCACAGGGGGATAATATTCGAATTCCGCCCTCCCCGCCACGAGAAACACGTCTGAATTATCGGACGTGTTTTTTGTTTGGTCGCGCGTCCCCGCGGGGGATGATATTCGAATCCCGCCCTCCCCGCCACGAGAAACACGTCTGATTTATTGGACGTGTTTTTTGTTTTCGAGCTATGCTATCGAAAGATATTTCTTCGCGAACAATTGCGCGGGCAAATCATTCTCCGCGTGACATGCGGCGATTAAGCCGTCTTTCATCACAAATTGCAGACTCTGTTTATCCGCCAGCGTGCGCAAATCCTCCAGCGGATTTTTATCATGCACGATCAAGTCCGCGACCTTGCCTGCTTCGAGAGTCCCCAGCCAGGAATCCCAGCCGAGGGCGCGCGCCGCGTTGCCTGTCGCCGCGACAATCGCATC
>Ga0180069_1000081_pt1 | contig 20627 bp, 19 predicted proteins | sample EasRivERM_16_10D_2_FD_121793 | JGI IMG/M metagenome (GOLD analysis project Ga0180069, IMG submission 121793) | Soil microbial communities from meander-bound floodplain in the East River, Colorado, USA - East River metaG ERMLT231B'_16_10D | ecosystem: Environmental > Terrestrial > Soil >...
GTTCTTGCCATTTTGCACTCCTTTTTGTCTGGCACAGTAGTTTATCTTGTTTAGCGCTACTGTCCAATTTTTGGGGTGCATTACAAACCATATCGTCGATCAAAGCGTGAGCCAACGATTTGCGAAAACACCGGATGTGCTGAATATGCTTCCTGGAAACATGATTTGCCAGGTGATCAGATAAGGGTCGCGGAATTCAAGGTAATCAGGCTTATCTTCCAGTACTTGCGTGTCCCCCGGCAATCGGGCCCGAGCCTTGGCTATTTCATCCACGGGCATTCTGAGACCAATCACGTTGACCTGTCCTGGGGGCGCATCGCCTTTGAACAAAGCCAATGCAAATTCATCCTTTCGCAGACCAACCATGTCCAATTTAATTCCCGCCGCATCGGCCTCATCCCAACCCTTATCGAAAGGAAGCGTGTACCACAATCCGTCCGCAAGTTCAGCCTCGCGCCCAATTAACTCCATGTCGAATGTCGATTGGTAATAATGTTCAGCTATTCGCAGATCGGGGACAAACAAGGCAATATGTCTCAAAGAACTATTCATTTTTACCTCGATAGAATAGGTGCGGGAGATCGAAACCAAGGTCAATAATACATGAGCGGTTGCCAAACGATTATCACTGGCATACAAGGGGTTGAACTACCGAAAGAATATTCAACGGAAATTGATTATCAGGGACCTCGCTAAAGACCACGAATGTAGTTCAGTATAAAGAAGAAAGAGGTTATTACTCCAGCAATGGCACCTCCCACGAATGCAGCCTTACGATTTTCCCATATATTTCCAAGGATCAACCCGCCAATGCCACCTGCAGAGATGCCAAAAAACAATGCCCCAGGGATATTAATGATAAGGGATGGAATAACCCCGTTAAGCCAGTTAGACCAGCTATCATGATTTGCAGAAACTTGAGCTATTTGCAACACCACAAAAGCTATTGCACTACCCGCTACTGCCCCACTCCGTATTTTTATGAGTGTGGCTTTGACGCACTGTTTAGTAACTGAACTTCCCCTTACTGTTCTGAACGAGCCATAAACTATGCCAATTCCACCCAGGAAGATAAGTGGCAAGATATATGATTGTCGCGATATTCCCACCATATAAGAAATTATGCGATAAAGAACAACCTGGCAAACCGTGATAGCACCAATTATTAGCATTGCAGATGCCGACCTGTCAGGCCTGGTTTCGTCCAATTTGGTTTGCCTATTCTGTAAACTCATTTTCATCTATAGGGTAGCATGAAACCGCTACTCATCTCAATTATTGTACACTCATATCGTAACAGACCAGTTCGACCAAATTACCTTCTGGATCAGGGATATAAAGTGATCACCAGTGCACCCATTCATGTTCCTGGGTTTCTACATCCAGGCCGAGTTGTTCCAGTCGTTCTTTTTCAGTCGAGAAATCGGCGAGGCTGATCGCGAAAGCAATATGATGAAGCGTGGTGGTATGAGCATTCAGTCCGGTAAATCGACGTGATTTATGATCTGGAGGCAGTGACTCATCGAATAACACCAATTCCTGAATGTGGCCTTCGAAGCCCGCGGCAACTTTAAAGAAAACAATGTTTTCAAACCGTTTCATTAATTCAAGACCAAGGATGTTTTCGTAGAATTTCTGCATCAAATCCAGGTTTTTTACCCGCAGGGCTATTTCACCAAGTGCTTTGATTTTTGTTGTTGCTTTTTCCATTGGATCCTTCCATTGTCCACATTTCCATGTTCATTACAGTAAGAGGATACGTCCCAGCAAGATGCACCAGGTGGGGTAAAGAGCAAGGTATCCCAGGGAGCTTGCCCACCAAATATAATTGAATGTCGTTAATTCGTACGCTTGGGAATCAATACCGCGGAATATCCCAGGAATTGTCACCAGACCAAGCGCCAAGATCACGCCGCTAATGAGCCCGAAAATGACCAGACTTTGAGGAAAGGAATTATCTCGCAAGGCAGAGTAATTCAATCCCAGCAACCACAAACCAATCATCGCATTGCCTGCCGCCATGTATAGTCCAGATAGAAACCAGCCTTTGAGTCCAGAGATGGCAAGCGCCGTGCCAACCATAACAAGAATCGCGCCCAACATTGCGATTACGAACGTAACCTGGCTGAGGAGTGGCGACCGCGCGTGATGCCCGGGGTATAACATCCAAACTAAAACCACGCTCAATATTACTGTCAGACCAATGCAATAGTCATTAATAGTGCCAAAAGGCTGACCAACGGTGAAGAATAAAATGATGAAAGCTAACCCAAGTAGCCCCACAATACCCGTTGCAATTGCTACCCAACCAATTGTAACTAATGAGAAATTGTTCGTAAACATAACTGCTCCCTTCTGTTGCCGAATATACTATTAAGAGAAAATGGCAGCCGCCGCAAGCTGCCGAGGACGAGCGCAATGAGTCGGGCTGCATGGGGTTTGGGGTAGCAAAAGACAGGATGGTGTAATGACCACAACAACGATCAAAGCTTGAGCCAGCGGTTCGCGAAATCCCCAGGTGTTCTGAATTTGGCTTCAGGAAGCACGATCTGCCAAGTGATCTGATATGGATCGCGAAATTCAAGGCTATGAGGTGCATCATCACTTACTTGCGTTTCCTGCGGTAATCGAGCTCGAACCCTGGCTATCTGATCCATGGGCATCTTCAGGCCAATCAGATAGATCTGCCCCGCAGGCCTATCGCCTTTGAACAAGCCCAAACCAAAGTCATCCTTGCGAAGAAAGAGCATACCTAGTTCAATGCCTGCCGCTTCTGCCTCATCCCAACCTTTGTCGAAGGGAAGCGTGTACCACAGGCCGTCTGCAAGTTCAGCCTCGCGTCCGACTAGCTCCATATCGAATATTGATTGGTAATAGCGTTCAGCCACCCGCAGATCCGGGACAATTAAGGCAACATGTCTAACAGAACTTTTCATTTTTACCTCCAATAGAACAAGTTTATCGGTTGCCTTGTTCCTTGGCTGGGAGTGAGCGAAGAAAAAGGAAGACCGCTTTGAGTTCTTCATCATTCATTTGACCCAATAGTTTCCATGGCATATACAGGTTGTTGAATTGATGACCGCTGGGCGTCACGCCAGTATGCATGGTGTTGATGAACATTTCCTCAGTCCAACTCTGCAACTCGCCGCCGGGAGTCAGGTTCAAGGCTGGTGGCCACTCGGGGGGCACCATAGGGATGGGGCCGCCGGAAAATCCAGGACCATGACAACTGGTACAGATGAGGGCGAGATACTTGCCATACTGGACCGTCGCGCCCACTTCCGGGGAGATCGGTCGCGGGGCGGTCTGGTCAATAACCTCGGCAGGTATTATGACCACATCCATAAACGTCATGGCCACGCGAAATAGGGGCCCTATTTTGTTGGCTTGCAGTTCGTTATCAACTGGCGGGAGGCTCTTCACGTAAGCAATGACCGCGCCTAAGTCGGCGTCACTGAGATAATAGTATTCTCCTGCCGGCATAATCAGCAAGGGCTTGCCATCTGGACGAACTCCGTGGCGAATGGCCTGTACCCAATCGGCGTCGCTCAATACACTGCCTACACCGCCGTTGCCGGAGGTAAGGTTGGTCGTAACAATACGCCCAATCACTGGATTATCGAGGAACACCCGTCCGGCCAGGTTAGCCCCATGACAGTCGATACACAGCCGAATCACCGCCACATGCTGGCCGCGTTCGATAGCGGCAGCGTCGGTTGGGATGGATACGGGTTCAACTTGAATGGTATAGGTTTTATTGAGGCGCGCCTCGGTGATAGCGTACACGACCCCAAACGCCAAAACAACTAATCCAACCAAAAGACCGAGAATGATTCCGATCCATTTCAATACTTTTTTCATGATGTTTGCTCCCCATCAGCGGCATCTGGGTCGTGCGCGATCAATTCAATCGTATTCCCGTCTGGGTCGTCGAAAAACACCGAGCGCGCCTGCAGCCAGGCGTATTCACCCTGCCAAATGCGTTCGGTCAGTTCCAACCCCACTTGCTGGAGTCGCTCCCGCTCAGTTGGATACTGTTCGAGCGAGATTTCGAAAGCGAAATGATCAACCGTGGTCAGCGCAATATCGAGCTTTACTTTTCGATCAAACAATACCAGGAGTTGTGGATGCCCGCCGCGACCTAAGGGCGAATCCAATTCACCTGTTTTGAGAAAGACTATTGTCGGATAGGCGCGTACGATCTCTAATCCAAGAACTTCCTGATAGAACGCGACTGCACGAGGTAGATCCGTTACACGTAGCCCTAATTCAGCGATGTGCATTACTCGTAATGTCATTAGGTTCTCTCAATCTTCCAGCCACTCGGTGATCATGTGCGAGATTGGATGGATATTAATACTGCGTAGCGGCGCCTTGCCTGAGTTGACGAATTTATGGGGAATTCCAGCTGGAGCAATCACGATCTGACCTGCAGTTGCTTCAATTTTGGCACCGCCGACCGTAAAGGTGACCTGGCCCGCCTGAATGACAAAAATTTCCTCATAGGGATGCGAATGTAGTGACGGTCCGTCTCCTGGCGGCGCATCGATAAGAAAAAACGATACATTCGTGTCACCATACTGAGAACCTTCGAACACTCGCGCTGTCTCACCACTAAGGCGGAGTTCTGTCATGTTAATTAGGAATGTCATGCTATCATCTCCTTCTTAAGAAATTTCCAGACATCCTCAATCTGAATACCAAAACCAATTTCGATGAACGGCCCACAGGGGTTGTCTGCTTGCCGTATCATCGATAAGTGTCACTGCGTCTGGGCAACCTTGGTTCAATGACCTGACGGCGGCGGAACGAGGCCAAGCTGCTGCATTATGCCCATCGTATCGACCTCAGCCCAATGTTCGACGACCTTGCCATCCACAATCCGGTTGATGTCGATAAAAGACCACTTCACGCGCTTGCCAGTCGGCGGAGCGCCCATGAACATCCCTTGATGTGTTCCCTCACAGGTCATCCGGTCAACGACTTTATCACCCTCGGCAATGATGTCCTCAATGGTCGCGTGTAGATCCGGGAAAGCCGTGAAGAGCATATTGAAAAACAGGCGCGCACCTTCGGTTCCCTGCGGCATTCCTGGACGAACAGAATGGTCGACAAAGCTCGGGCCAAAATGGGCGAGGGCACCATCTACATCCTGTGCGTTCATTAGTTCACCGTATTTGCGAACGATGGATTTGTTTTGTTCAATTGACATGGTAACTCTCCTTTTGAGTTGTAGATCTGGGCTTCCCTTCTTCCAGTGATTGGGAATAACTCATCTCATTTGTTAGTCTGAATTCTGACAGAAATACCCTGAATTGTCATGGGTGTGCGCACCTATCTGCATACCTATTTTGCATTATTGGGTAAACAAAAAGCGGCTGTTCAGAGTTGAACAACCGCTTGAGGCATCCAATTTAGGTTGGGAGTATTAGGAAGCTTATTTCGGTGTCTTTATTGGACCATTTTCCATGGCCCAGCGGACGATTTGCGCTCGATTCGTAAGGCCAAGTCCAGAGAGAATGTTGGCGATATGATGTTCGACAGTTCGTTTGCTGAGAACTAATTCATCTGCTATCTCGCCATTGGACAGACCGCGCGCGATCAGGGTCACGACTTCGCGCTCGCGCTCAGTCAATTCCTGTGGTGCCGCGATGCCTTTCTGTGAGGGCTTCGGCGGCCCGAAGGGTAGATTGAGGGCGTACGCAATCGCTTGCTCCATGGATAGAGCGCACCCTTCCGCCTGCTCATCCTCGAATTCAGCATCGCTCAACCTGGCACGCGCCAATCCGATGTAATGTTCATATTCGAGCTTTTCCAGCGTCCACAGGCCCGCAGAGTCTACTCCTCGGCCGTTGGCAACAGCCGCCGCATATAAGCGGACGCTCTCAGCCGCCAATCCGGTCGCCGAGGCCAGAGCGGCATGGCCCCGCAGGCCTTCTAAAATACCATCTTGATTGGCCTGTGCGCGCTGTGCCTCCAAACTTTCGTAAAACAGAGCATGTGCCCGTTCAATGTCACCTTGATACAAGCAAGCGTAGGCCAGGTTGTGTAGCGTGGCTGGAAGTTCCTTCGTCGCACCAAGTTCGCGCAAGATAGATAGACTTTCCTCATACGTGGATTGCGCCTGAACAACCTGACGTTCACTACGGGCAAGATCGCCCATATAGTTGAGTGTTAGTGCAATGCGATACTTGTCGCCGGCTGCACGGGCCAGGGCCATACTTTCTTCGAGCAGTAATCGGGCCAAATTGTGTTTACCCAGCAATACGGCCATTCCACCTTGCATCATTATCCCGGTTCCCAGCGAAACCGGGTCATCCAGCTCACGGTACAATTCGACGAGTCGCTTGCCGATCGTATAAGCCGTTTGATAGTCACCTGCCGCGGTTGCTCCAGAAGCCACGCCGATCAGCGCGACGGCCAACAGCGGTTTACCCTCCTCGCCAGCGGCCTCACACAAGGCAACCGCTTCCTGCCCGCGAGCCGTTGCTGCAACAGCGTCGCCAAGGAAACTAGCCATGACGGACGACCAGGTCAGGGCGTTCACATGCACCGCTAGTGGAACACTATCATCTGTCTGATGCAGAAATCGCTCATACCAGGTGTACCCTTCCCGGGCATAAGCGCGTGTCTGCCAGAACGGGTAAAGGGCAGTGCCGATCCGCATTCCCACCTCGATGCGCTGTTGTTCCAGCGCCCAGGCCAGTGCTGCTCGAATATTGTCGTTTTCAGTTTCCAGCCAGTCAAACCACAACTGCTGATACTGTTCTCGCAATTTCGGGGCAACTTCCTCAATCAAGCGCAACCAGCATGCCAGGTAGTGATCATGCGTTGAAATCCATTCCCCCGAAGCTCTTAGCTTTTCCTGTGCGTATTGGCGGATTGTCTCCAGCAGGCGATAACGTGCTTCGCTGCCCTGCAGAGTCTCCGCTACAACCAGCGTCTTGCTGACGAGAGATGACAACAAATCCAGAACGTCTTCACGCTGGATCTCACCCCAGGCACACGCAGATTCAGCGGTGCTGAGGGCAAATCCGGCAGTAAAAAGCGCAAGTCGCTGCAACAGGAGTCCCTCTGAAAGGGACAGCAGATCATAGCTCCAATCAATTGCAGCCCTCAGAGTACGATGCCGCTCATCGGCGCGCGCTGTCGAGATGAGTAGATCAAGGCGGTGGTCGAGACGTTCTTGAATTTGTTTCACGTTCAGGACACTCACGCGCGCACTGGCGAGTTCTATTGCTAAAGGGATACCGTCGAGATCGCGGCAGATCGTGGAGACAATCTCAGCGTTATCCAGCGTCAAGCCGAAGGTGGGGAGAATGCTCCGAGCGCGTTCGACAAATAACTGCACCGATTCCACCCGTTTGATTTCGTTAATAGAGAGGTGGGCTACTGGAAGGGCCAACGGTAACACCGGGTAAAGCGTCTCACCGATAACGCCGAGAGGTTCACGGCTCGTTGCCAGAACTTTTATATTAGGGCGATCTACGAAAGCTTCTACCAGTTGAGCACACGCTCCTAATAAATGTTCACAGTTATCGAGCACGAGTAAGATTTGTCTGTCACCGAGCAAATTCAATAGCGTGTCCATCAGTGGATTCCCGGGCTGCTCAACCACGTTCAATACTTTTGCGATGGCTTGGGGAACCAGCGTCGAGTCCACCAGTCTCGCAAGCTCTACCCAATAAACACCATCACTATATTGGTCACTGAGTTCCGCCGCCACCCGAAGGGCAATGCGGGTCTTGCCGCATCCCCCCGCGCCAATCAGCGTGAGCAGACGTGTGCCGGCGGCGAGCGAGTCCGTCACTTCGACGAGCTCACGTTCGCGCCCGATGAAACTCGTCAGTGGGATAGGAAGGATAGCGCGAAAGGTATTTCTTGAATTGAGGTGTGTATTTGTTTTCTTGTTCATCGTTAATCGAAACTCGAAATGCAATTCGATGAATGAATAGAAGTATGTGGCTGATTAATATTGGGACTTTCAGAGTTTTACCGCATCTGCTAACCAATGTTGGGGTACATGCAGACTAACAGTTGAGTTCAGCCGCGCCCCACGAACAGGGCGAATAAATCAGGTGGAGTTGATTGCATTTCTCAGACCAATTCTCTCAATAACAAAAGGCCGCCTGCAATTGACGCAGGAGGCCCGAAGGTAAAACTGTATCAACTACACTAAGTTAATGGACTTCTTGTTTTTAGTATAGCACGCAACCATCGTATGGTTATGGCGACTCTCTGGGAATTGCCGTGCTTTAGCCGTAAATGGTGGTGGCGGCAAATAAGCGATAGCCGTGCAAGTCCAGGTAGATACGCTGAAACAAATGTTTGAGGTTGAAAATGCCGTAACAACGCCGCTTGAGAATTTTAATCTTGTTGTTGAAACCTTCCACAAAGCCACTATTCTCGCGCTGGATGAAGTAGTTGGTAATTTCCTCCCACCAGGTATTGAGCAATTTTAGGAAATCATCGAAACAATGCAATCCACGTTTTTGAATGTTTTGCACCCAATGCAGAATTTTAGATTGGGCTTGTTTCTTGGACAGGTTCATGTTGAAGACCGCAGTCAGTTGTTCGCGCAAGATATAAGCTTGTTTGGCAGAAGTGGAATGCTCGAAAAAACATCTTAAGCTTTTCCGTTCTTCCTTGTTCAGGTCTTTAGCATTCTTCCGAAAGGCTCGAAAACTTCCGTTGAGTTTTTGATATTCTTCTTTCGATAACTCTTTCTTCAAACGCTGAAGCTCTTGTTTCCTAACCTGATCTGCGGCGTGGCGATAATGTTTGGCAACATGAAAACGGTCTGCCACGATCCGTGCGTTTGGGAGTTCCTCCCGTGCGGCTTCTGTATAGGCTTCCCATAAATCGCAACAGACGCTCTCCACCGTTTGTATGATTCTGAGTGGAATCAAACGTAAAAACTCGAGCACCTCAGCTTTTTCATGCCCTGGCAGAACACCCAGAATTATGATCTCGCCATCACTCAACCGCCCAGTCACCAAAGTTACATAATCACGGTGTCCTTTTTTTAACGCAATTTCATCCAACCCAAGCGTCTTTATTTCCGCAATCTCTGCCCAATCTACACTTGCCTCAATCCGCCGTTCCAAGGCTCCTGCCATTCTTTCATAAGCAAGCCCTTCCTTGATGCTGACATCTTCCACGGTCGAATTCACGACCTGCAACAGAATGTGATTGTCGTATGAAAAGCTATGTGGACTATTCGCATCATGCCATTCCAGGTCTTGGGTCGTCGTGGGTTGACCTTCACACTCCTGACATTGATACCGACTGGGTCGATAACGCAGGTAGGTTGGACGACCAAAGGCTGGTAAGTGTCTGATCGTTACCCATTCATCTCGTCCGTGTAGTTTCGTGACCCATTTTCCACATTTACGACATTGCGTTCCTGCCTTTGTGCTTTCAAGGGTTATGATGATTTCTCCGCGTTCACTCACAGAAGTTTGCAGAACCCGAACATCTGGAATATCAAGCGGTACCGTGATTTGTGCTTTGGCCATGAGATTATCCGTTTTTGTCTCTGATTTTATCTCTTTTGACACCCCCATATCTGCTGGGTATCACGGCAATTCCTACTGAACCTCAAAATGCTATACTTCGTTTAAGAACCTTATAGAGCTTTCAAATGAAAGTCGTACAATTTTCTCCGTCAGATTCTCCTGAATTGCCTGTCAGGTCAAACTTTCTTCTAGGGCGGATTGTACGAAGTCAAACTATTTTCTCTATTAGAGTCGATTGATCTTACATGCCAACCTCAAAAACTAAAACTTCTCTGAGTAATCTACCAACTGCACTGAGTAGCTTTATTGGCCGCGAGCACGAAATTGGGGAAGTGATGCGCCTGCTTGCATCCCATCGGCTGGTCACATTGACCGGTCCGGGTGGCTGTGGAAAAACGCGGCTATCACTGCAAGTGGCTAACGAACTATTTGAGGAATTCGAGCAGGGTGTCTGGTTTATAGAACTTGCATCAATATTTGACTCTGCATTCATCCCTCAAACAATTGCCGCGACCTTGAGTATCCGCGAACAATCAGGGCGCTCCATCACAGATATTCTTGTGGATTATCTCTCAGTGCGTCGGATCTTACTCGTGGTTGATAATTGCGAACATTTAATCTCGGCCTGCGCGCAATTTTTGGAGACCCTGTTGCAGAGATCTCCGGGATTAAAAATCCTCGCCACCAGCCGCGAAGTATTGGGCGTGACAGGCGAAGTGACCTGGTCAGTACCACCGCTGTCTTTGCCCAGTCAACAGCCGTGGACCGATCCCGCCAGCGTACAGAGCGCGTTGGGTCCTTATGAAGAATCTGAATCGGTTCAGTTATTTGTTGCCCGCGCAACCGAGAACGCGCCTGATTTCCACTTGACCGCGGAAAACGGCGCATGGGTAGCAGAGATTTGCCGTCGCCTGGATGGGATGCCACTGGCTATCGAACTGGCCGCGGCGCGCCTGCGGAGCCTGTCGATTCAGAAAATCGCTCAACGGTTGGATGACCGCTTTCATTTGCTCACCAGTGGAAGTCGCACCGCCCCGCCTCGGCAACAAACCCTGGCCGCGGCGTTGGATTGGAGTTATGCCTTGCTTTCAGAGGCAGAGCAAAAAGTTCTGCAGCGGCTTGCAGTTTTTGCAGGTGGTGCAACGCTGGAGGCAGCAGAGGCAGTCTGTGGTGATGATGCAGCCAAAAATGTGAAAGATAAGTTGGAAGCAGCGACTTTTTTTCATCATTCCGAAGTCCTCAACACCTTGTCTCATCTGGTGGATAAAAGCCTGGTAACCGCAGACAGGCCCGAGCGTGGGGAGACGCGTTATCGCCTGCTTGAAACGATTCGTCAATACGCGCTGGAAAAACTGGCGGGGTCGGGTGAAGTGGAAGAATCCAGGAATCGTCATCTGAAATATTTCATCCAATGGGCAGATGATACAGACCTTCACCTGAGTGATGCCGAACAACTGCAATGGCTCGAACGTTATGAGTCAGAGCGCGATAATTTGCGCGCCGCCCTGGAATGGTGTAATGCTGACGAGCAGCAAGCCGAGGCAGGTCTGCAACTGGCCGTGGCTTGCGGCCGATTTTGGCGTCTGCGCGGTTATCTGAGTGAAGGACGCACACATTTCACTTCTGTTTTGTCGCGGGCCAAGGCGCAAGAAAAAACCGAACTGCGTGCGAGAGCATTGTATTGGAGCGCATCCTTAGCTTATCTTCAGAGTGACTATCCAGCGACCCGTTCGCTCGGTGAAGTAAGTTTGACCCTTTGGCGGGAGTTAAATTCCAAAGATAAAGCTGGGCTTGCCGATATACTTGACCTGCTGGGTGAGCTGGCAACCGAAGAAGGCGATTACACCACTGTCCCCGCGTTGTTTGAAGAGGCCCTGGAAATATTCAAAGAGTTGGAAGACCCACGCGGTATCGGGGATATGCTCATGCAACTCGGTTGGGCATATATGCGCATGGGCGAATATGACAGGGTAGCCGTCTACATGGAGGAAGCGCTGGCCCTGTTTCGGGAAATTGGTCACGTGTCATTGCTTGGCTTTACGCTGTCAGGATTGGGAGAATTAGCGATTCGCCAGGGTCAGTATGCGAGGGCGACGAAACTCCTGGAGGAAAGTCTGGTAATCCGCAAACAGCATGGACACAAATGGGGCGTTGGCGCGGTGCTGGGTTCGCTGGGGTGGGTGGCATTGCGCCAGCGCGATTACAAACGCATGAGAGACTACCTCAGTGAAAGCCTTGCCATTCGCACCGAGATTGGCGATAAAGGCGGCATTGCCTGGTGCCTGGAGAAACTGGCGCAAGCGAAACACGAGCACTCGCAATTTGAACAGGCTGCAAAAATATTCGGACATGCCGAGTCGCTGCGCGCTCCCATCCGATCCGTGATAGACCCGGCTGACCTGCCCGATTACAACCGCTTCATCTCCAGGCTTCAAGCTGCTCTCGGTTCCGACGCGTTCGCGGCGCTGTGGGCGGAGGGCAAGTCCATGCGGTTCGAAGAAATCATGGAGTGTGCTTTATCTGAACCCGAGCCTGCATCTGAATCAACGCGCGCCGAAAAAGAAAAATTTGGCGGGCTGACCGCACGCGAACGCGAAGTCGCCGTATTGATTGCACAAGGCAAATCGAATCGCGAAATCGCGGAAGCGATGACCGTTGGCGTGAAAACAATCGAGACGTACGTCACGCGCATCCTCAACAAACTTGGATTTGACTCGCGCGTGCAGATCGCAACCTGGGCAGTGGAGAGGGGATTAAAGTAAACCAACACTTCTTGATAATGTCATTCTGAGCGAAGCGAAGAATCTCGCCCACGGGTCAGAGACTCTTCGCCGCAAAGCGGCTCAGAGTGACATATACAAATTGTAGGGGTCAGTATAGAGTTTTCCCCGACGACATTCAATTGATTTTCCAATATAGTGTGCGTATGTTTGACGCGCGTCACTTCAAAAATCAGATAAGTTCAAGGAGAAAATATGTCAAAGTTTATTTACGCTCGCTGGCTGATCACAATCCTGGTGCTGGCTGTATGCCTGTCCTGGCTGGGCAGTTCACCAGTCCTGGCTGCCACGCCAACCTGTTCTGATGTGCTCGAGATTGCCAACCACGGTCAGCATATCGTCGGAGATTACGTTACCGGCATCGGACACGACGAGCTCGGCTGGTCACCTGCCGGGCAGGTCGGTGAGGCGATTGCTGGGGAGGGCGCGGCAATACCCGGCGGTCCCGGTCCGGGCTTCCACTTCCCCAATGACTTTGCGCCCGGAGCATCGTTTTGTAATTCGCAGTCACAGGCGCCAGGTTTTCACGTGCCATAAACCAGAAGGAGAAAATATCATGACCCGCTATTTAGTTGAACGTACCTTCCCCGATGGCCTGGCCATCCCGGTGAACAATGAAGGCGCACAAGTCTGCCTGACGGTTGTCGGTAACAACGCCGCGGACGGAGTGACCTGGATACATTCCTACGTCACGCCAGATAAGAAGAAATCGTTCTGCATCTATGACGCTCCCTCGCCCGAAGCCATCCGCACTACGGCAAAGCGCAACAACCTGCCGGTGGATACCATTACAGCGGTAAGAGTGTTGGATCCGTATTTCTATCAGTGAACCTTCATTGCGCGGTCTGGCATATTCGCAGATTGGCATCCAAACGATTCCTTTCCACAGCCTGAATCCCATATAATAACGAAAAGAGAACCCATGTCATCCCATGGGTTCTCTTTCTGCCTGGTTCTTCAGCCAAATTTTTGCCTCTCCAAAATTCGAGCACTAACTAATGAACTTTATGGCTCATCGGGACATTGCTCTACATGCAGATACTGCTGGCATTCCTCAGCCGTTAGCGTGCGCGTTACACGCTGTTTGGCAAGTGCGATCAGAGCTTCGATCTTTAGAAGATAGATACGAGCTGTGCCGTCACGGCTGCCAACCGCTACTTGTGAGCCATCCGGGCTGAAAGACACACTAGTGAGGCCATCCGGAGCATGCAGCGTAAGCAATTCCTTGCCCGTAAGGGCGTCCCAAAGTTTTGCTGTCTTATCTCCGCTGGCAGTCGCGAGGTATTTGTCATCCGGACTGAAAGCAACACTCAACACACCAGAATGGACGAGGGTTAGCAGTTCCTTACCAGAAGCAGCGTCCCACACTTTGGCAGTGCCATCAAAACTCGCAGTCGCGAGGCGCGTGCCATCCAGACTGAAGACGACTTGCCGAACCGTAACGGCATGACCCGTTAAGGAAAGTAGTTTTTTGCCTGTAGAGGCATCCCACACGATGACTGTGCCGTCCCAACTAGAGGTGGCGATGCGGGAGCCATCCGGGCTAAAGGTTACACTTGCTAGCCAATCTGTGTGGCCAGCAAGTGTCAAGATTGATTTGCCGGTTCCAGCATCCCATATTCTCGCAGTTTTATCAAAACTGGCAGTAGCCAAGCGCGATCCATCCGGGCTGAAGGCAACGCCAATAACAAAGTCATTGGGAGGGGAAACGGATAGTGTCAACAATTCCTTGCCAGAAACGGCATCCCACACCTTAGCGATTCCATCCCTCGCTCCCGTCGCAATCCGCGTTCCATCAGGGCTGTATGCAATGAAATTTATACCATCGGTATGTCCGGCCAGGCTTAGCAATAGCTTGCCAGTCGTTACATCCCAAACCTTGGCTATTGGGTCAGAATAAGCGACTGCAAGTCGGGTACTGTCCGGGCTGTAAGTTAGTCTTGCTCCTACCGGGGATGCGATCACCGGCCCATTCTCCAGCGTTAGGAACTCCCTGTTGTGGGTAACACTCCAGACCCTGGCAGTTTTGTCACCGCTGGCGGTGACAATGCGGGTGCTGTCGGGGCTGAAAGCAATGGTATTACTCCCGTGCCCCGCCAGGGCTAATAATGCCTCCCCTGTGGCGGCGTCCCAGACGATTACCTGATTGTTCCCGATAGCCGTAGCTATGCGCGTGCCATCCGGGCTATAAGCCGCATTCGTGAAAGAATCACTATGGCCATAGAATGTCAACAGCTCCTTGCCGGTATTGGCATCCCATATTCTGGCCGTTCGATCATCACTGGTTGTGACAATGTGTGTACCATCCGGGCTGAAGGAAACACTTCTCATCCATACATTTTGATGAGGAAGACTAAGAAGTTTTTGACCTGTAACCGCATCCCAAATACTGGTCCATCCCTCACTCGTACCTGCGAGATTGACAACGGCAATCCGCGCACCATCCGGACTGAAGGTAACCCATTGTGGCTCACTCTCATCCTCGTCGATTAGAGTGAGTAATTCCTCGCCGGTGAGAGCGTCCCACACTTTTGCAGTACCATCAGTGCTGATGGTCACCACGCGACTTCCATCTGGACTGAACTCGATATGATAGATTTGCTGTGTGTGTCCCTGTAGGGAAAGCAGGTTTTCCCCGGTCGTTGCATCCCAGATACGGGCAATGCTGTCCTCGCCAGCAGTTGCCAATAATTTTCCAGTCGGGCTAAACGCGGCATACCAGACGATGCCATACGTGGAACCTTTCACAGTTAGTGTTTCTTTACCAGTGGTCGCATCCCAGATCTTTGCCGTCCCATCGGCGCTGGCTGTCGCGATCCGTTTACCATCCGGACTGAAAACTGCACTCCAAACAACATCCGCATGACCGCGCAGGGTCAACTCCACTCGCGAGGCCTGCACTGCGCGATGCAGCGCGTCTTCCGCTTCTGGCAGAACGGTGTAGTCTACTTCATACGTTTTGTTCACAGCCTGTAATGCAAGCAAAATACTGCGTTCAGGATCAACCTCTAGGTTTAGGTTTGCTGCGCTGGATAGTTCACGGACGGATGAGATCAATGACTGTTGTTGTGCGCGGCTGGCAAATAGGGCTGCAAAGACGGCGGCAATCATTGTTAAAACCAAAGCGCCAATGAGTAGGACGGCGCGTTGACGTAAACGTTTTACCGAATGAGCCTGCTCTTCAGCGCGGGCTTTCTCGGTTTCGGCGAGTTTTTGGGCGGCTTCGAGTTCGCGCTTCTGTTGCTCTTCCCGCTCGCTTGCTTCGTATTGTTCCAATTCGTTTGAAGCATCCAGGAAAGCTCTCTCTCCCGTGTTCAAACTATTCGGATGCAAGGTTGCCCATTCGCGTGCTTGTGCCAGATGAGAGCTGCGATACAACGCACCCGCGTCGTGTTCAAGCAATTCCCACTCATGCACGGCTTCGGTAAGATGACGATGCAAGCGTAGGCTTTCGCGATCCTGATTCAACCATTCGCGCAGTGTAGGCCATTCGCGGATCAACGCCTCATGCGCGACCTCGGCCGTGTCCTCGCCCAATGTAACGAGTCTTGCTTCAGCCAGGGTGTTCAACACAGAACGCGCTTCGTCAGCATTTTCTATATGCGATACCAACTCGTCAAAGGATGCCCGCCGCCGCGTGTCTTCGGTGCCTTCACCCAACTCGGTGAGCCGCAGAAAAATATTCCGTGCAATCGTCTGTTCCTCAGGCGAAAGGTTTTGATATACGCTCTCGGCTGTGTGGGCGATCGCGCCGCGCACGCCGCCCGCATCGGCATATCCTTTGAGCGTGAGTGTGTGGCCGGCGCGTCGTTTCCAGGTCTCGAGCAGTGCGTGAGAGAGCAAAGGCAGTGCACCTGGCTCATCACCTACATCCCGCAAAATCAAATCCACGAGTCCCGGCTCGAATGCCCAATGCCCCCGTCTAGCGGGTTCTTCCATGGCGCGCCGCAGTTCTTCCATCGTCATCGGTCCGATATATTCCTGTTGCTTTGCCACCGCCTCCCGCAGTTCGGGATATTGAGCCAGATGCGCGTAAAAATCGGCGCGTAAGGTCAGGATCAGGGTGATATTCCCTTCGCTCTGGTTAAGGGTCGTGAGCAGATTATCAATGAAGGCCTCACGCTCAAATTCATCGCGGCACAGGGTGAACAACTCTTCGAACTGATCGAGCACCAGTAATGTATGTTGCTTTGGATTTTGACGCGCAAGAAAGAGGGACAGACTACGCGGATCTTGTATCAGATCATCCATCAGTGTGGCAGTTGCAGTGACTGATTCCGACCCACGCGTCAATTCAGTTGCCAGCGCCTGGAGTGGATGAATAGTCGGTGTGATGACGTGGACCTTCCAATCCGCGCTACCTTGAGGAGGCTTCGTCCCATCTGGAAGCGTCTCCCCTTTTTTGAGCGCAGGGATCAATCCCGCCCGCACCAGCGATGATTTGCCGCTGCCCGAAGCGCCAATAATGACTGAAAGAAACCTCACCCCCGATCCCTCTCCTTCCAAAGGAGAGGGGAGTCTGTGTAATCGATTCACTAATTTTGCAGTGAGCAGTTCGCGCCCAAAGAACAAATCCGAATCCGCCTCATCAAAATATTGCAAGCCCTTGAACGGCGGCTCGCCCGGAGTGACTGCTTCAGCGCCGGTGAACTTGGTTCTCAGAGGTGGGAAATCAAAGGACAATCCTTCGATAACCAATTGATAGATGGGGGTTGGGAATTTCAAATCCTTGAGGCGGTGTTCACCGAGGTCGCGGATGGTCACGCCTTTGGGCAGATCGTGCATTACCAATTCACGCGTCGTTTGTGACAACAACACTTGTCCACCATGCGCCGCATCGCCAATACGCGCGGCGCGATGCACGTCCATACCTACATAGCCTGTCGAAGCGATCAATGGTTCGCCTGTATGTAAGCCCATTCGCACGCGCAAGGGCTGGTTATGCAACCAGGCATGTGAGGCAAGGGCACGTTGCGCCTCGGCGGCAAACTGAACAGCATCCAGCGAACGGGCGAAAGTGACAAAGAACGCGTCGCCCTGTGTATCGACCTCGCGACCATTCCACTTCTGAATAGCGGCGCGCAGAATCTCATGATGCTCTGCCAGCACCGTTGCGTATTGATCACCCAGCTTGTCAAGCAGATTGGTTGACTCCTCAATGTCGGTAAAGAGAAAGGTGACTGTGCCGGAGGACTGTACGGCGCGTGAGGGAGTGTGCGCGCCTTTCAGTAAACCATCATACAGTGCGCGGGTCTCAACAGAAGGTTCGAGTCCAAACTGTTCATTCAGTTCCTCAATACACCGCTGGTATATGGAACTGACTTTTGCCATATCGCCGCCTGCGCCGTAAGCGAGCATGAGGGCGCGATAAGCAGGCTCAAGCGTGTTACCCAGTGAAAGCCAGCGTTCTGCCTGTTCCTGCACTGCCGTCCAGCGTTCAGCAGCGATGAGTTGCCCCAGAAGTTGTTCCATTTTGGTGTCAAAGATTCTTCGGATGCGTTCACGCTCCAATACGATCCAATCCTCATAGAAACCTGGCAGGAGTTCACCCTGATAGAGGGAAAGATTGGATATGAGCGATCCCAGATCAAGCTCTGGTCTTTCCATTTGCGCCGCGTCAAGCCAATACTCAGCCTCACTATTAAAGGCGATCGTGAATTCCTCGGCAAGGAGATAGTCAACCGTAGTGGGTTGCTGTGCAGAGATGGCTTTGCGGATACGCCACAATTCGTGACGCAGGTTTTTGCGCGCGTTGTCATCGGGGAAATCCGGCCACAAAATACCTGCCAGTTTTTCACGGCGATGGGGAGTCCCGGCTGTCAGCGCAAGATAAGCCAATAACGATTGAGCAGGCCGCGACGGAATCAGGACGCGCTTGCCGTCAAGACGAACGTCAAATTGTCCAAGAAGTCGAATTTGGAGCATCGCATCCTCCAGCGCTGAAGACTCTGAACTGAAAAGATAAGGAAACCGGGAACAAGTTGAGTATAGCACTTCTCATGCCGGGTACTTTATCTTTGGAGCGTCTATTTTACGTCTCAGAAAAATTGGGTGAGTTAGCGACGAAAAGGGAACGCCACCATGCAACAATGCAGACAGAAATCGGGACAACCATAGTTCCCGAACCGATTCAAAAAGGAGATCGAAATGTTTTCTAATCGTTTGTTCAACCTGTCTGTTGCCATTGCTTTATTGGTTCCGATTGCAATAAGGGGATTTTGGTTGGCTGCATCTCCACGTACGGAAGCAAGTGGAACCTTCATCACTACATCGACGATCACCAGCGCCACTGAGGATAAATTCAATACTATCGTTGACCTGAGCAGCATGGCCACTTATACCGGTACGCTCGAGGGCACCTCGACCCTGCATGGCACGATGGTTGTCCATCGCGATGATAGCGCCACTTTCAGCGGTGTGGAGACCTTTACTGGGTTGGTGAATGGAGTTCCCGGCACGCTTACCTTCAAGATTGTAGGAAACAATGATGTATACCAGTCGATTCAGCTTACCAATACCATCACGGACGGCACCGGTGAGCTTGCCAGCCTCTATGGCGTGCTTTCAAAGGTTGGAATCGTTAAAGACAATGGCCCTGTTGGTACCTACACAGGGGAAATCAATAACCAGTAGACCACTCACTTCTTAACTGTGTTATCCCAGAAACCAATTTTTGAGAAAGAGGAACACAAAATGACAGAGGATGATCGTTCTTTCAATACATACCTGGTTGCTGTATTTGTGATCACGGTGATTGTGCTTTTATCTGTTTTTATGGCTCAATCAGCAGCAGGATAAGTTGCTGTACCGATGCACCTTTTTATCAAGGAGACCCACATGTTTATGCTCAATAATGACCGCAACTCCAACCTGGATGTTTTTCTAAACATTGTTATCACGCTCGTCATCATAATCACCCTTTGGCCCAGTTGAGTTTTAGCGGTATTGAGGAGACAAAAATGAATATTGATATTCTTGCCGTCGCATTGTTAGTCATTGCCCATGTTGTTTTCTTCACCATCGCATTGAAAGAATCTGACAATCTGCGTCCCGATAATGATCCTGAACGCGAAGCCGCCTTCATTGATTTTTTCCGACCATAAATTTTTCCGAAGGAGACACACTATGCTTATCGCCCAAATATCCCAAAATCAGATTTACTATCGACTTATGAAAGGAAGTACAAGATGAAAAAGACACTTATAACCATCACAATTGCCCTGGCACTCGTCGCCACACTGGGAGGAGTGGCATATGCTGCCACCGGCATCACCGATCCGCAGGTTCTGCAGGATCTGGCAGCTGTGCGGCAGGCAACCGTAAAGTATCACGATGTGGAGGTCGCACTCGCAGATGGGTTCATCCGCACACCGCACTGTATCGAGGAGCCGGGATTGGGTGGAATGGGAATCCACTTTATCAACCCTGCCCGTATCATGAATCCAGCGATCAACTTCCTTGAACCAGAGATCCTCTTGTACCTCGAGACCAACGGTACAATGAAACTGATTGGTGTCGAATACATGTTCCCCATCGGACGCCCGGATGGACCGATTCCCAACCCGGCTCCTCCTGCCCCAGTGCTGCTTGGAAGAGCATTCGATGGTCCGATGCTGGGACACGAACCTGGAATGCCGCCACACTATGATTTCCACGTCTGGGTCTGGGAGGCAAACCCGGAAGGCATATTCACTCCGTTCAATCCCAACGTGAACTGTCCATAGCCATCGAAAAAAACAAAACTAAAAACAACTCAGCCTGTGTCAGATTACTCTGGCGCAGGTTTTTGATTCTCAAATTGACATCCATGCCCGCCTCATGTAGACTCTCTCCATGGACATAGACCTTGACTTGTACCGTCACGAAGTGCGCGTTTCGACAAATCCGCTGGTCCATGGGACTGCTTCGATTGTGAGGCTTTCGGCGATTGAGGTTTCGCGAGCGTATCCCCACGTTTCCTGTTCGTGAGGTAAATCCAACATAATATCGGAAGAGAACCCACTTCCAGCGGCGGGTTCTCTTTTCATTTTGCTCTTTGGTTTACCCAACCGAAATGCTATACTTTATCTGAATACTCGCCAAAGGAAAGATATGTTGGAAGTCAGCTTGCTTGGCTCGTTTGATATCAAATACAAAAAGAAGCCAGTTAGTATTGCATCTCGTCCTGCGCAAACTTTATTTGCCTACTTGATCTTAAGCGCGGGGACTTTACATCGCCGCGAAAGATTGGCGGGACTCTTATGGCCTGATTCTTTGGAAGAAACTGCCAGAGATAATCTTCGTCATGCGTTATGGCGGATACGAAAGGCTCTTCCCGCAAAGCAAAAAA
>Ga0180069_1000082_pt1 | contig 20566 bp, 12 predicted proteins | sample EasRivERM_16_10D_2_FD_121793 | JGI IMG/M metagenome (GOLD analysis project Ga0180069, IMG submission 121793) | Soil microbial communities from meander-bound floodplain in the East River, Colorado, USA - East River metaG ERMLT231B'_16_10D | ecosystem: Environmental > Terrestrial > Soil >...
AGATAATGTTCCGCTCCCCTCGTTGAGTGAGGAAGAGTTTTATGACGGGTATCGTAAACGTCTTGAGACCAAACTAAAGCAGAAGGTGACCCAAATCACACGCGATGAACGCCTGCTTGAAACCCTGCCAGAGGAGGAGAAAGCTTCGTTCAAGGTGTCGTTAAATATGGCGGTTGGTGAGCGGGAAGAAATACAACAATTGCTTAATCAGATCCGTGAGCAGGTTGAAAATCCAAAGAAGCCTGACTAACTTTTTCTCCAACGACATCCACTTGTGTCACACACGTGGATGTCGTATTTTTTTATCTCTATTTCTGATCCATGACCAGCGAACAACCCCAAAACCAATTACATGGGATCACACTTGAAATGATTCTCAAGCATTTGGTGGAGAGATATGGCTGGGACGAATTAGGCAGTCGTATCGCCATCAAGTGTTTTACGATTGACCCAAGCATTAAGTCCAGTTTGAAGTTTTTACGTAGAACACCCTGGGCACGCAAGAAAGTGGAAGACCTTTATCTACGGTCCTTGCACTGACAGGGGATTATTAGAATATGGTCGTCTGCGTAGTGAATTACTCAATAACAAAAAGCTCCGAGTCCATCATGGATTCGGAGCCTGGTCCTTAAGTCACTTCTATCACTTGAGGTCTTGAATTTGGCACACGGCGGATTTCGCCGCGCGCCTCCATATCCAATTTTACAGTGGTGTAATACCACAAGACCGAGCCATTGAAGGTGGCATGCAATTGTTCCTCCACCAGCGCGCCCAATTGCGTAAATGTCATCGGACCGTACTCGCGCAAGTTATGGAAGATCGCTTCATGCACCGCGGTGTATTTGGCAGTGTCAATGTGCACGCCTTGTTTCACCGGCTCGGGGTGTATCGTGAGAAAGAGATCATCACTTGCCATGATGTTAATTATTTGCGGGATTCATACTCGTATAAAGCGCAAGCACGTTGCCGGTCGGGTCCTGAAAGACTCCGTACCAACCCGTCTGTGGAATCTCGGCTTTCTGGTGAAGTACCGTGCCGCCAAGTTTTTCCACTTTCTTCAGATCAGCCTCGATGTCATCGCTGTGGATATAAACCAAAACTTGACCAGCCGGGTTCTCATCCGAGACTTGCGGGAAACCACCATACTCATCTCCATTGCCCGCTTCCCACATTGTGTAATTCATCTCGGGCACATGCTGGAGTTTCCATCCAAATAGTTCCTGGTAGAACTTTCCAGCCCCTTCCACATTCGTGGCGGGAATTTCAACATGGACAATATTGCGTTTGGACATAAGATTCTCCTTTTACGAAATTGGATAACGATGCTCTAATTATAGAACACTCGTTCTAGCATGTCAAGCGTCAGATGTGGTGAGGTTGATGGAAGAGGAACAAAATATGGGGGAAGAAGAATCGTCACTCGTATTTGAGAGCCAGCACTGGAATCATCGTCGCGGCTCGCAAGGCTGGATAGAGTCCCGAAAGCATCCCGATAAAAGTTGAGAAGACCAATGCGAAGATCGGCAACCAGATTGGTGTGTACACAGCCACACTTGGTGGCACTCCGCCCTGTTGACTGGCTTGACCCGCAAGATAAACGATGGCGATGATGTTGATCGCCTGACCGGCCAGCCAGCCCGTAATGACTCCGCCCAAGCCGCCGATAAAGCCAATCCCTGCCGCCTCACCCAGGAAAATCGCCAGCACATTACGATTGGTCGCGCCAACCGCTTTCATCAAACCGATTTCACGTGTGCGTTCGAGAATGGACATTGCCATCGTGTTGGCGATACCAATTGCCGCGACCAGCAATGCGATTGCACCGACTCCGCCAAAGATGATTTGCAATATCTGATAAAAGTTATTGATGCCCTGTACAAAAGATTGCGGCGTGAAGGCTTGAAAGCCCATCTCCGTAATTTGCTCGGAGATCGCAAGTACCTGCTCTACATCGCTTACTTTGACGATCACCTGGCTATAGCCCTCTTTGTTGTAATTGATGCGGCGGTTCATCGCCCACTCGTTGAGCAGTTTGATCTGATCGAGCGGCATGTAAATCGTCCAATCGGATTCGCCGCGCGTCTCTTTGAGAACACCTACGACACGCAAACTTAAGTTTTTGCGAATCTCTTTTCCTTCCACATCCCACTTCGAGACGATCATCTGAATCTGTTGATCCATCAATTCTGGCGGCAGTGGCGGGTCTTGTCCCGGGCGCAGGAAGGGATCATAAAAATTTTGCGGCACCATGACCCCGATCACAATGGTTCCGCGTCCCAACACAGTTCCACCTTCACTAGCTTCTATACCAAGGTCAGCCAGATCATTGGTAGCAATGCCAATAATGTTTACACCGGCTTCCAGTTTTTGATACTTGATCATGCCGCCTGTCATCAAATATTCGCGCGGGATGACAGACTCAACACCTGGTATGGCGCGCAATTCATCCAGCGCAGAGTTGGTGAGCAGGCGCGGTTCATCGAGTCCGCCTCCACCACCGCCACCTCCCCCACCTCCGCCCGGTCCCATCATCACCATTTCACCACCATAGGATGGATTAACTTGAATCTGGGTCAGGTCGCCGATGCCAAAAAGTTGTTCGTTCGCACTTCTTTGCAAACCGATCGCCAACGATACAAGGATCACCACCGCAGCGGTACCAATGACCACGCCAATCGCGGTCAGTGCTACGCGCGCCTTGCGACGACTTAAATTTCCAAAGATCAAGCGCAATAAATCAAATGGCTTCATAGTTTGTAAAAGTTTACCCGCCTTCGCCACCCAAAGGTTTGGAGGGCGCAGACTGTTCGAATTGGGGTTGCTCAAGCCCACCCGGCGCCTGCCAAACGGGCCAGGAACTATCCAAACCAAATAGACCTTTAATGAACCGAAAAATTTTATGCAGAGTTGTTTCTTCCTCGATAAAAATTTCGCCACCTCCACCGCCCCCACCTAGCGATGGATCGGGCATCTCCTCGATAAACCCTCCCTGCACTTCGATCTCCAATGTTTTTGTGAGCGTGCGTGGCTGATTAAAATCATCCACATATTCGATGGTGACAACAAGATTTTGGGTGCCGGATTGTTCTGGAGTGAACATGGAGTCGACTGTGAAATAACCGCCCGCATCAAGCGCACCGACGAGGCTGGTCCCGTTTTCGATAAACCCGCTACTCGCTGATAGTTTGAAGTTTCCCAGCACTGATGAACGTCTCCCGGTGTTCACAACCTGGATCGGCAACATACCGGGCTGACCTACAAAGAATGGATCAGGAGGACGATAGAAACTTGCATCCACATTCGGCAGGCTATAGACAAGCAACGTGATCACCTGTTCATCATTGACCACTTCATTCTTATCGTTCAAGTAAGAGAGTGTGATACGCATTGGATATGCGCCCGCGCTGGTATTCACATTGACGATCAGATTTTGACTCGCTTGAAGTGCTTCTCCTTCCGCAAGATCACCAAGCGATTGCACATTTGATGCTCCAACTGGCGCAAAGTTTGCGAAATCTCCACTGCCACCTGAAACACCCTCCGGCTGTGGTGTGCCTCCGCCTGATCCGCTGGAGCCGCCACCTACGATCAGCGTAATGCGCTGGGCTTTGGCGTTGCCCACGTTTTGCACTGTTAGTTTGAGTGCAAAATGCTCGCCGGGTTGAAGTGTATCAAGATCGGTGGAATAACTCGTGATGACCAACTGCGAACTCTTCACGCCCGTTGGCGTGGCAGTAGCCGCCGCAGCTCCGCTATAAACCACGCCACTCACAGGGACTGACAGCGTAAACTTATCTGAATAGGCTATACCTTTGTCGTCGTAATAATTGAGCGTTAGGTCAACGACAATGATACTTTGTCCATAGATCTGTGCAGTGACATAAAAGGTTTGGCTAATGTCAACTTCATCGTCATAGGCAACGGCACCTAGCACTTCAACCCCTCCGGTTTTCGTGGGCACAAGATCGGAAGAAGTAAAAACTGCCTGGGTATTATACGCAGTTGCCTGTCCTGCATTTTCGACCACGACATTCAACTTGAATTCTTTCCCTGTTTGTATACCACCCACCGCCTTCGTTGTATGCACAACAAATTGTGGACGCGTAAACAGCAATGGCACTGTGGTGTTTGTGGGCACAGGGGTTGATGTCGGAACCGGATTAATGACAGTAACACATGGAGATGCGCACGAAGCTACATCCACACCCATCGTAACGGTGACAGCATAACTGCCTGCCGTGACACCAGCAGGGACAAGCGCGGTTATTTCCATTGGGCTTTGAGTTAATCTTAACAAGGGTAAACTGCCCAAAGCGACCTCTGAAGTTGCATCAAAGTTTGTGCCTGCAATTGTGATGGTCGTATCAACATTATTAACTATTTGCGCTGGTGTAACTGATGTAATCGTATGCGCCGCATACACCGGCACAACAGGAATAAGTGCCATCATCAAGGCGAGTATGAGTGAAAAAGGAATTAAACGTGAAAAGTTAAGTTTCATAATTCTCCATTGCGCGAGTGTGTCGCACCATGAGGCAGGTTCATCTCAACGAGTCAGATGCGATATTATGCCCGGAGGATACGCATCGTCATACTTCCGCGGTTTCCAATGCGGCGGATTGATATTCCGCTTCACTGACCAGTTTTCCATCCAGCAAAAAGATCTTATGTGTGGCATAACGCATCATGCGCAGGTCATGGGATACAACCAGGACTGTGCGACCTGAACGATGCAGATCAGAAAGTAATTGCATCACCGCAGTGCCGCTGGATGTATCGAGGTTGCCAGTAGGTTCGTCAGCGAGGATCAGGCTTGGGTCATTGACCAGGGCGCGGGCGATCGCGACGCGTTGCTGTTGTCCACCGGAAAGCTCGGAGGGGCGGTGATCCGCACGGTTATCCAATCCAACTTGTCCGAGTAATTTGCCAGCGCGTTCGTTGCGCTGCGATGATGCAACTCCGGCAAATTGCATCGGGAAGGAAACATTCTCAAGCGCGGTCATGCTTTGGATCAGGTTGAAGGATTGAAAGACAAAACCCATTGTGCGACGGCGGAAGATGGCAAGCGAGTTCTCGTCCATAGCGGTGAGACGTTCGCCACCAACCAAGATTTCACCGGAGGTGGCGCGATCCAATCCGCCTAGCAGATAAAGCAATGTGCTTTTGCCGGAACCCGAAGGACCCATCACCACGGTGAAGGTGCGAGCCTCTATTTCGAGGTCAACGCCATCCAACGCGCGGACAACCTGCCCGCCCATTTCGTAGTGCTTTTTCAAGCCAGTGATATGAATAAACGGCTTGGTCATTTTAGAACGGTCGTTGAACTGCTGCGCCACCCAAACCAGCGATCATGGTTCCTATGCCTGCTTGAGCGGCGAGAAGGAGTAAAACAACAATAGCGACGCCAACGAATGCCTTACCACGCGGTAAACCATCTGCAAGGGAAAAGCCGATGATCAACAGGACAGTATTCCAGATAAGAAAAATATCTGTGCGCGCCAGAACTTGCGACAGGAACGCGCTGGTTGCAAAACCTGAAAGGCTCGGGCTGGTGATCGCATGGCTTGCTGACAACATATATGCGACGCGTAAAACATCCCGTATCGCAAATGGCAAACTCGCCCATGCCGCGACGTTCAAAGCGCTTTGCATCGAACCGCGTCCGCCGAGGAGGGTTGAGCCGAGATGTAATAAACCAGCCAGCACGACCCAGCCGACCCACAAGCCACTCCACGAGGTGACTAGCGGAATGACATACATAAATACTGTACCCTGTGTGAGTTGTTGCGCCTGCATGTATTGATCTTGCATGTCAGGCGACCAATATTGCCAATCTTGCGGCAAAGGGATTTCTCCCATCATCGCGGCGCGAGTTCTGAAATACCCGCTGACCAGTACAACCAGCAACGCTGTAAGACTTAACACCAACATTGGCGTAAGCCAGGTGGAACGCGACTCGGTGGTTGTCACTGCAAATGCCTGACGCGGACGAAGCAAAGCGGATAATATCTGCTGAAAGTCGAAGCGGCGGACAGGTCGTTTTTCAAGCGTAGTTTCAGTCATGGAGGATTTACCTTTTGAAAATCTGCATGGCAAAGATGATTTCTGTTCCCATACATCTCAACTCGAAAGATTCTAACATGCTTAATACATCTTCATTATACGTAAAAGCAACAGAATTTGTTCCCGGATCCTGCTCGCCAGAGCGTCAGAATGGCTTGAATACCATCAAGAGCACGATCACCACCAACATAAGGATTTCAAATTGATGCGCGGCTTTCACAAGCTTGTCATCCAAATGGGTTTTTAGCTCAAGCGTTACTTCTCCTTTTTGGATGGCATCTGCCAACAGTTTTTCATATATCTTTCCGCGTGGCAGGAAGACCAGTGGAACATTCAGACTCCCTAAAACCAGGAGCACATTCGTAAGCAACAACCAATTCTTATCAGCGCCTTGTAAGAATCCAAATATGGGTGCCTTAATCATGACTGCAAAAATCACGCCAAATAATATCGTCGCAAAATTCCCGGGGATGACCATCAGACTCTCAATTTTACCTGCGGCAGAGAAGTAAGCCACAAGCGTGTTGATGTCACCTGATTTTTTACCTTGTGATCGAATGACCTGCCGGGCGAGGATTCCACCAATGAAAGCGATGGAACTGAAGATGTGTAGAAAGCGGATTATCAAATACCAATTCATAACTGTTCCTTCTAAAATAGATAAAACAAGTTTTTTCTATGATTATACCCACTGGTGGCACGGAAGCAGCATCGGTCAGTTTCGGTGTTGCATTTGGAGAATTGGGTGAATTCTGGTAAAACTTAGTCACATATCGGCTATCGCTCAGGTTGGAGAATATTTTTTGGGAACATTACCCACTGGCACCGTCACCTTCCTCTTCACCGATATCGAGGGCAGTACAAAACTCGCGCAGGAACATCCAGACGCCATGCCCGACCTCTTAGCGCGGCACAATGAAATATTGGATCGAGCGATCCAGGCGCGCAACGGATTTGTCTTTCAAATTGTAGGCGATGCGTTTTGTGTCGCCTTTCATCATGCGAACGACGCGGCGACCGCAGCCTTGGACATGCAACGCGGCTTGTTCACGGAAGCCTGGTCGCCCGCGCCGATTAAAGTACGGATGGGAATCCATACCGGCGCGGCACAGTTGGTCGAAGGCAATTCAAGAGAAAGTAAATATTCAGGTTACTCGACCTTGGCGCTAACGCAACGCATCATGTCTGCGGGGCATGGAGGACAAATCCTGCTTTCGCAATCCACGCGTGACCTGGTCAAAGATGAATTGCCGGAAAAGGCGGAATTGCGCGATATGGGCGAACGTCGTCTGAAGGATGTATTACAACCTCAGCGTCTCTATCAGTTGACCGTTCCAGACCTGCCATCCGTATTTGCGCCGCTCAACACACTGGAATCATTCCATCATAATCTCCCCGCGCAACTCACTTCGTTTATCGGCCGCGAAAAAGAAATCAGCGAAATAAAGAAACTTGTTGACGCAAATCGAAGCGTGACGCTGACCGGCTCGGGCGGCGCAGGGAAGACGCGCCTCAGCCTGCAAGTGGGCGCGGAATGTCTGGGACAATTTTCGCACGGCGTGTGGTTCGCGGAACTTGCGCCAGTCGCGGATCCAGCGCTGCTCTCACAAACCCTGCTGGCAATTTTCAAATTGCGCGAAGACGCGCATCGCGCGCCGCTCGACGTTCTCATCGATTATCTGCGCCAGAAAAATATCCTGCTCATCCTCGATAACTGCGAACATCTCATCGAAGCCTGCGCGCGACTCAGCGAAGTATTGTTGCATGCGTGTCCAAAACTGTATATCCTTGCCAGTAGTCGTGAGGCGCTGGGCATTGCAGGCGAGGTCGCCTACCGAGTTCCTTCCTTGGCAATACCCGATTCGAATCATTCCCTGTCGCTTGAAAAACTTTTGGAAGTGGAATCGATCCGACTCTTTACCGAGCGCGCCGTGACCCTCAAACCTGATTTCGAACTCACCAAAGATAACGCCTCATTCGTCGCTCAAATCTGCTCCCGTCTCGACGGCATACCGCTGGCGATAGAGTTGGCTGCCGCGCGTGTGAAAGTTTTGACTCCCGAACAGATCGCCGCGCGGCTCGACGACCGCTTCCGTTTGTTGACCGGTGGTTCACGGACTGCGTTGCCGCGCCAACAAACCCTGCGCTCCATGATTGACTGGAGTTACAGCCTGCTCACGGAACAGGAGAAAACGCTCTTCCGCAGGCTGGCGGTCTTCGTAAGTGGCTGGACGCTTGAGGCCGCCGAATCGGTTTGCGCGGACGAGGAGCAGGATGGCATCCTGCCTCACGACATCCTCGATTTATTGACCCGCCTCGTGGATAAGTCGCTGGTGACAACGGAAGAAGTCATGGGTGAGACTCGCTATCATCGACTTGAGACCATTCGCCAGTATTCGCGCGAAAAATTTTTCGAGAGCAATGAAGTTGAATCCATCCGCAAGTGGCATCTTAATTTCTTTGTGCGATTCGCCGAAGCGGCAGATCAAGGTCTAAAGGGTAGAGATCAAATAATTTGGGGAAACCGCGTGGCTATAGAACAGGACAACTTGCGCGCCGCGCTGGAATGGGGATTGAACAAAGATCCCTACAGCGCCTTGCGAATCGCCGGTGCCGCCAACCTCTTTTGGACGGCAGGCGGATACTCTGCCGAGGGCTTTCGCTGGACACAACAAGCGTTGGAGCTGTTTGAGAAAAATTTCGCTCCCAACGGCGTCACAGTAGAGCAGGGACGCGTGGCGCGCGCCAGGGCATTGCGCGGCCTCACACGGCTTTATCTGTCATTGGGCGATAACGCAAACGCGAAACGCGTAGCGGAGGAAAGCGTCGCGCTATACCGCCAGAATTCGGATCGACGCGGTTTGTCCTTTGCTTTGGTTGTGCTTGCCTATCCATTGGAATTTTTGGGGGAGCGCGTTCAAGCCGAAGCGGTATTGCAGGAAAGCTACGCCATTGCCCGCGCCGAAGGGGATGTATATGTAACATGCCGGTCATTGAATAGACTGGCGCGGGTAATCATGGACCTGCATCATGATCTCGACTTGTCGCAGGGCTACGTGGAGGAGTCGCTGCGCTCCGCCAGAGAAGCGGGTCTCCGCTCGCAGGAAGCGGAGGCATTAGATGTATTAGGATTGATTGCAATACATAGAAACGATCACAACGAGGCTCGCTCGCGCTTCAAAGAGTCTTCAAGCGTCTACCAGGAAATTGGAGCCACCTTCAACGTCGTCCTCGAAAAAAGCAATCTCGCGCATTTGGAACGCAAGTTCGGGAACCACGCGGATGCGCTGGAATATTATCGCGAGACCATCGTCGCCTTTCGAGACATAGGGCAAACAGGCGCAGTCTTACACCAATTGGAATGTTTTGGGTTCATCGCCCTCGCGCAAAATCAAAATGAGCGCGCCCTGCAATTGTTCGCCGCCGCGAACAGGCTGCGCGAACAGGGCAATAGACCTATGACGCCCGATGAGCAAATCTATTTCGACGGGCGATTAACAATCTTGCGTGAGCAAATGGATTTGATACAATTTGATTCGATCTGGTCAAAGGGTCATGCAATGACAATGGAACAATCCATTGAATTCGCATTAGAGATAACCAATGAATAATCTCCCATCAGGCACAGTCACCTTTCTCTTTACAGATATAGAAAATAGCACTCAACTGGCACGCGAGCATCCCGAAACCTGGGAAGCCGCGCGGGCGCGTCACCATGCCATTTTGCGGGAAGCAATTGAATTCAATAACGGCTTTGTCTTTCAGATCATTGGCGATGCATTTTGTGCCGCGTTTCATAAGGCGGGCGATGCACTCAAAGCCTCGATCAAGGCTCAACAGGATCTGCAGGATGAACCCTGGGGCGAGTTCACAATTTACGTGCGGATGGGGATTCACACCGGCGAAGCAGAAATCGAAGGAAACGAGTATCGCGGTTACACCACACTCAGCTTCGTGCAACGGTTGATGTCTGCGGGGCATGGAGGACAAATCTTAATTTCCAATACGACTGAAAACTTGTTACGGGAACAATTGCCGGGACAAATCAGCCTGCGCGATATGGGTGTAAACAAATTTGCGGGTGTTCCCTCTCCGGTGCGCATCTTTCAAGTGATTGCATCAGACTTGCCAATGGAATTTCCACCGCTTCGCACATTGGATAATCTTCCCAACAATTTGCCAATTCAATTGACCAGTTTTGTGGGGCGGGAAAAGGAACTTACAGAGGTAAAACAACTTCTGCAGAACGCCCGTATTCTCACCCTCATCGGTTCGGGTGGGACAGGCAAGACGCGCCTTTCGATTCAAGCCGCAAGTGAAGTGCTGGATCAATACCCTGATGGTGTCTGGTTTGTGGAGCTTGCGCCTATTCTCGACCCTTTGCTTGTTCCGCGTACAACAGCAATAGCACTCGGATTGCGCGATGAACCGCAGCGACCTGTCGTTGATATGCTCTGCGATTACCTGCACGAAAAGCAAATGCTCATAATTCTCGATAACTGCGAACATCTGGTGGATGCCTGCGCGCGGCTGGCGGACCGTATCTTGCATGCCGCTCCCAATACGCGCATTTTTGCAAGCAGTCGCGAAGCGTTAGGAATAGGGGGTGAGGTTACCTATCGTGTCCCTTCGCTGGGATTACCCGATCTATCCCACCTTCCTCCTGTCGAATCGTTGAGTCAATATGAAGCGGTAAAACTTTTCATTGACCGCGCGACCTCTGCTGTTCCAACCTTTACAATGACCAACGATAACGCTCCCGCCCTCGCGCAAGTTTGTCATCATCTCGACGGTATCCCTCTGGCGATTGAATTAGCTGCGGCAAAGATACGTGTCTTAAGCGTTGAGCAAATCGCCAAGAGACTTGATGACCGCTTTCGATTACTCACTGGTGGAAGCCGCACTGTATTGGAACGCCACCAGACCTTGCGCGCCGCAATTGATTGGAGCTACAACCTGCTCTCAACTGTTGAACAAGTTTTGTTCCAAAGATTGTCTATCTTCGTTGGTGGCTGGACACTTGAGGCGGCAGAGTCCGTTTGTGCGGATGGATTAATCAAAAGCGAAGATGTCCTGAATCTTATGGAGCAGTTGATCCACAAGTCGCTGGTCATCAAAGGGGAAGAAGAAAATGAATCTCGCTATCACATGCTCGAAACTATACGGCAATATGCCAACGAGAAGCTGATTGAGTCGAGTGAAAGCAATACCCTGCGCGGCAGGCATTTGGAATATTTTTTGGCTCTGGCGGAGACTGCCGAACCGCATTTAATTCGACCTGAGCAATTGGAATGGCTGCCTGTATTAGATGCAGATTATGAAAACTTGAGGCTCGCACTCGCATGGGCATTAGAAAAGGAATTAGCAGAACTATCGTTACGCTTGTGTGTAGCTTTAGGAATGTTCTGGGTAATTCGATGTTATTGGATAGAAGGCTCAAATTGGTTAGCAAGCGCGCTTGCAAAGCATACACAAGAGCAGGATGATACTGAAAGAGTCGCACGGGTGAGCGCCTTATGTCAAGATGTGGCGTTTGCAGACCTGCTCGATAATCTTGAACGTATGAAGACATCATCAGAACTGGCTCTAAAATTGGCAAAGGCCGGATTGGATCAGCACGACATTGCTATAGCAAGGTTTTATATAGGCTATACCCTGGTTAGACTTGCAGATCACGAAAAAGCTCTGCCATATCTTGAAGAGAGTTTCACTGAATTTCAAGAGCTTAATGATCCATACTGGGAGGCATACACCTATAAATGGATAGTTTTGCAGGAATTTTATTTGGGAGGAGCTAATCACGTTGAACATGGTTTGCAGAGTATAGAACTGGCTCGCAAGGCGGGGGAGAGGCTAAATCTGGGGCATGCTTTTAGAATATACTCATTGATGCTTTCCATGCACGAGCGAATAGACGAAGCCAGAGAGTATCTTGAAGAAGCGGAAAAAGTATCAAAACAGATCAGTTCAAATCCCATAACCTTAGTTTTTGGACAACTGCAATTTGCAGGCATTGAATGGTTAAGTGGGAATCGTCAACAAGCCAAAGCACTTTTTATGGAGGCGCAGGCGCGTTTGCGTTTATTGGGAGACAAACATGACAGTTCATTTTGCATTGAGAATCTTGGGCTTCTGTCAATGGAGGAAGGGGATCTTGACCAAGCACAGGTATATCTGGAAGAAGCACTCTCTACTGCGCGCGAGCTTGGACCGAAATCTATCCTTGCAAGACGCTTGGCACTGATAAGTATTCTTTTTTACCTGCAAGGAAACACTGAAAAATCTAGGCATTCTCTACGAGAAGGTATTTCGCTTGTAAAAGACCTCACTCCATCTCATAAGGCTCACTTGCTGAAGTCGTTATTTGTTTCGCCTTATTTTCAAATGCCGGAAAATTCAGTGCTGTTTTTAGGAACAGTTAGTGGTTCTCAAAAGGAATTTGATATTCCAAAAGATATATTAGATCTATTACTCAATCGTTATTGCACTGGAGTTGAAGCACACGCTCGTAAGACTCTTGGTAATGCAGCGTTCGAGTCCGCGTTTGCAGAAGGTCAGAAGATGTCTCTGGATGAAGGGCTTGATCTGGCGCTGAAGACGGTGGAGGAGATCACAGAGATCAAGCTTCCAACTAGCATAGACGCAGCAGAGAACGTCATGCCAGCAATCCTCCCCTCGCAACGCGAAACAGAGAAGAAGAAGTACGGCGGATTGACAACCAGGGAACGGGAGGTGGCTGCCCAAATCGCGCAGGGGAAATCCAACCAGGCGATTGCCGCTGAGTTGTTCCTTAGTTTGAAAACGGTGGAGGCGCATGTCACACGCATATTATCCAAGCTGGGCTTCACCTCCCGCGCGCAGATTGCCGGCTGGGCGGTAACCAAGGGGCTGGCTGAAGCGCCACAAGATTTGGATACGCTTGGTAGAGACATACGGGGCTAAAGCCGCCTGCTCAATACATGGAAGCCCTTCGGGCTGATTACGCGAGTCCGCTTGAGCAGACTTCCACGCGCTGAGGCAGGGCTTTAGCCCGCAGAAACTACAAAGTATAGGGTTGATTATAGGGTTTTCACCGATGAATCATGGGCAGCTTCCTGCTATAGTATGGTCATCAAGTGAAAACGTGGTTTTCACAAAACAAAAAAGGAGACCCTACCCATGAAAAAGCTCACCTTCCACTACATCCGCTATGCTCTGGCTTTGCTCGCCAACGTCGGTTTCAAATTGTATAGCAACTAAAGAAACCGAACCCATCAGAATTATTTCCAACTAAGGAGACCCTACCCATGAAAAAGCTGACCTTCCACTACATCCGCTATGCCCTCGCTCTGCTCGCCAATGTCGGTTTCAAATTATCTTCGAACTAAAGAAGCCGAACCCATTCAGAATTATTTCCAACTAAGGAGACCCTACCCATGAAAAAGCTCACCATTCGCTACATCCGCTATGCCCTGGCACTGCTTGCCAACGTCGGTTTCGGATCATCTCTCAACTGAGATGCCGATGTGCCTGCTCAAACGAGCAATTGCCTGAAAACTGAATATTCAAAGATTGGCCGCTGGATTGAACCTTCGGCCTCTCCTCTTTTATTAACTTACAGACATGTCATTCTGAGCGAAGCGAAGAATCTCTACGATTGTCCCAGAGACCCTTCGCTGTCGCTCAGGGTGACATACCTAAAGAGTATTAAAGTGCATAAAGTGAATCATAAAGGTAACATTTTCTTAATCCTTGCCATGCACTAATTACAGGTTTATTCATGTTTGAGACTGCCTTTGCCCAACTACGTTACGCCGCTTCTGTGCTCTTCGCCATCCCCTTTGATCTGCGCGCGCTGGACCGGCTGGTCGAGGGCGTTTTGGACACACAACGAGAATTTGGAGCGCTTGGCTCCGATAGCGCCGAGTTCCTGAGCGGTCCTGAGTTGGATGAAGAATCGCGGCGCGAGATCCAACTCCGCCGTTTTCGAACTCAAGCTATACGCGCCGTAAACGAAACAGAATATTACAAGCAGCAATTTGACGGGCTGGGCATTGACCCGGCAAAACTAACATATGAAGATATCGCCCACATTCCGATCACGCCCAAAGAGGCACTGCGCAATGACTCGGATGCCTTTGTGCGCCGAGGGTCAAGTCCGGCCTTCCGTACCACAACGACAGGGACGACCGGCAAGCCAACCAGCGTCTATTTCACCTCGCGCGAGATCCAGGCGACAAGTCTGCTCGCGGCGATCACGTTTCTCCAGAGCGGTCAGATCACGTCCGAAGACATTGTACAGATCAGCACTTCGTCGCGCGCTACGCTCGGCAACACCTGCTTCTCGCAGGCCTGTCAACGCATCGGCGCGGTATGGTACCAGACTGGCTTGGTGGATCCCTCTCATGCCTTGATGTTACTTTCCGAAGAGCACCACTTGCCGGGCAAAAAACCGCGCGCCAGCTTCCTGAATACCTACGCTTCTTATCTGGGTGAATTGGTCGAGTATGGCCTATCCAATGGATATAGCCCCGCAGATTTTGGGTTGGAGCGTATCTCTGTCGGCGGTGAGATCGTCACCGCGGGGTTAAAGAAGCGCTGCCAGAAGCTCTTCGGTCCCGTCGAGTTCATCCAGGGCTACGCCATGACCGAGACCTGGCCGTTCAGTGGGACGCGCTGCGCGGAAGGTCACTTGCACTTCGAGCCTTCGCAAGGCTTGCTGGAAGTTCTCGATCCGGACACCTCCGAGCCAGCGCGTCCCGGTCAAACGGGGAGGATCGTCGCTACGCCGTTCGCGCCATATCGTGAGGCAAGCGTAGTGCTCCGCTATGATACGGAGGATGTGGTACAGGCTATCGCTGATCCATTGACCTGCAATCTGAAACATTGGCCAGCTACGAGTGATTTGCAGGGCAAACTGCGCCTCTCCGTCCACGGTCCCGACGGCTGGATCTATCCGAGGCAAGTTCGCGAAGCCCTGGAAAGCATCGAAGATGTGCCGCTGCCAGCGCGCTGTGGTTTCTGGGCTGTGCCGGGAGGTGTCGCCGTGGAGGTCCTCGTGCGGGGGACAAATGATGCTCTTCATCGGAAGATCGGTGAATGTTTGGAAAAGCAAAGCGTGCCAGTCCGAGAATTGCATCTGGTGGAAGACTCAAGCCAACTTCAACATCCTTTACCATTGCGCTGCGACCTTCGAGAAGCATTGTTCGACTCTCAGTCGCTGTTTGAGCCGCCCATAGCGAAACTTTAGGAGGAGTCCAAGGACATGGTTATCGCTACTTTCATCATCCTGATTCATATCGCAGCAGCCGTGATTCTGAGTTGGCTGTACTTCCGGCGCTATACAATGACGCGTCCACCCATCGGCGTTTTCAATCTGACCGACATCGCCATCATGATCGGGATGATAATCCTTGTTCCTTTCTTGTATCTGCTAGTGCCTCTCTGGGTACTGGCAAGTTTGTTAGCTCTTGTCAGCGTCAGCCTCCTCTACTTCACCTGGGAGCCGGTTCTGCGTTCCATGTGGGCGATCTGGCTCGTGACAATTCTCTTAGCGGGTGTCGATGTCCTTACCGCACTCATACCAAAAATTAATCCAGCCTGGTTTCTTGCTGTCAATAACATCGTCATTGTTATATCCGTAGTAGGAGTTACAAACCTTTGGGCGCAGAGCGGGATGAAGGCGCGCCATGCCGCCATCCTTGGCGCCGCGCTGGCGATCTACGATCTGATTGCTACCTCCCTTCTGCCACTGATGAATGATCTCTTTACCCGCCTGGAGGGGCTCCCGTTCGTGCCCGAACTGGCCTGGCCTGTGAATACAGCAGGCGACTGGCTCAGCATCGGCTTGGGGGATTTGGTGCTGGCGGCGGTTTTTCCATTGGTGATGCGGAAAGCATTCGGCCGCATGGCTGGACTCCTGGCCATGACAATTGGGATTGGCGTTATCAGTCTGTTAATTCTAAGCCTGATCTCTGGTCTGCTAGTTGGAACCTTTCCGGTGATGGTCGTGCTTGGACCGCTGATGGTATTGCAGTATGTTTATTGGAGCCGCAGGCACAATCAAGAACGGACAACCTGGCAGTACCTGCAGGCGGAGCCAATGGATTGATCTGTCTAAATGATAGTATCCAAATTCCAATCAAAGTAACTGTCATGAAATGGTCTTGTTTCATTAACACCCCATGTATTTTGTTCATTTTCATTGTCGAGTCATTGAGACGAAAAGGCAAATCGAATAGTTTCCAGCTTGAATCTATTGCCTTCTAACTGTATACTCGTTTCATGAATAGCCCACCTAACGGCACCGTGACCTTCCTCTTCACCGACATTGAAGGCAGTACCAAACTCGCGCAGGAATATCCTGATGAAATGCCTGCTCTGCTTGCGCGACATAACGAAATATTGAATCAAGTTATTGAAGCACACAATGGGTTTGTCTTTCGCGTGATCGGCGATTCGTTTTCGGCAGCCTTTCACGATGCAAATGATGCTTTGAACGCCGCAGTGGAAGCACAAAGATTATTACACAATGAAGCCTGGTCGCCCGCGCCCATCAAAGTACGTATGGGAATTCACACTGGCGCGGCGCAGTTGGAAGTCGATTCAAAGGAAAATATTTACTCAGGATACGCAACATTGGCATTGACCCAGCGCATTATGTCTGCGGGACATGGCGGGCAAATTTTGCTTTCGCAAAGTGTGTTTGATTTAACACGTGACAGATTGCCAGAGAGAGCACAACTCATTGACATGGGCGAACGCCGTTTGAAAGACATTCTTCGACCAGAACACCTTTATCAACTGAGCATCCCGGATTTGCCTTCTGAATTTCCGCCGCTTAATATTTTGGAATCGTTCAATCATAATCTCCCAACACAACTCACATCATTCGTTGGTCGCGAAAAAGAGATGGCAGAAATCAAAGCATTGCTCAACTCAGCGCGGCTGGTCACATTGACAGGTTCAGGCGGCACGGGCAAGACTCGTCTTTCGATTGAAGTCAGCACTGAAGAACTAACTTCATTTCCCAATGGCGTGTGGCTGATTGAACTTGCGCCGCTTTCTGATTCTTCGCAAATCATCCCTGCGCTGGCGCAAGCTTTTGGGTTACAGGAACTACCGTTCAATCCATTGACGAAACTTGTTGTAGATTATCTGCGCGATAAAAAGCTTTTGCTCCTGCTCGATAACTGCGAGCATCTCATCGAAGCCTGCGCGCGCCTCGCCGATGACCTCCTCCATCAATGCGCGGGATTGAAAATCCTTGCCAGCAGCCGCGAAGCTCTGGGCATCGCGGGTGAAGTGGCATATCGCACACCTTCGCTTGCGGATTCCGAATCGACGCGCCTTTTCGTAGAACGCGCCCGCGCTGCCAACCCAAAATTTTCTCTCACCGATTCAAACGCTTCATCTGTCACCCAAATCTGCTCCCGTCTCGATGGCATTCCTTTGGCGATAGAGTTAGCCGCAGCGCGCGTCAAATTGCTTTCCCCTGAACAAATCGCAGCGCGGCTTGATGACCGCTTCCGTTTGCTCGTGGGTGGAAGTCGTACTGCGTTGCCGCGTCAGCAAACATTGCGTGCACTGATTGATTGGAGTTATGACTTACTTTCAGAGGAAGAAAAACAACTTTTGCGAATCGCATCGGTCTTCGTCGGCGGCTGGACATTGGACGCACTCGAAGCGGTGGCGGATGATCCGAATGCAATTGAACATCTTGAGGGACTCGTCAACAAATCTTTGGTGGTGACCGAAGAGCGCGGGAACGAAATGCGTTATTTCATGCTGGAGACGATTCGCCAATACGCAAGGGAAAAGTTATTCGAAGCGAAGCAAGGCTCGGCGGCGCGTGACCGGCACTTTGTCTATTTCGATAATCTTTCGGAAAAGATGTGGGATGTGTTTCGCTCAGCGGATATGATTGACTGGCGGGACCGAGCGGAGGAGGAAGCTGAAAATTTTCGTGCCGCTTTGGAGTGGGGGCTGGAAAACTACATCGAAGATGTTGTCCATTTGGCGGGTCACTATTGCAGTTTCTCCAGTTGGCTCAGCAAGCACTCAGAAGGGCTGGCGCTGGTCAAAAACGCGTTGGAACGTGTCAATTCCCTGCCGCCTGCCGCAGGTGGCGAAGCGTCCATCCGTCGTCAAAAAATCATCGCCAAAGCCTTGTTTGCGCAAGGCACAGTCGCTTTTGGAACAGGCAATATGCCTCTTGTTATACAGAGCCTAAAAGAAGCGATTGCTATCTCTCGTATGACAGGCGACAAACTCATTCTTGGTTATAGCCTCGAGATGTTCTTTAGTGCATCTACATTCATCGAGGTAGAGGGAACAGAGGAAGCGGCGCAGGAAGCGTTTATCATTTTTACAGAGGAGGTCAATGACCGCTGGGGACTGAGCATGGCATATCAAAACCTAGCATGGATAGCGAGCCGGAGGGGTGGGTTCATAGAGAAGGAAAAATATATTGCCAAAATCAGGGAACTGCTGCGCGATATACCATTCTCGTTCCAGGCTGGATTGTTTTACCTGGGCATGGGTATGGTCGAAAGTGTTCAGGGAAATTACGATACAGCCAAACAATTATTTGAAGATGGGTTGAAAATTTTCAGGCGCCTACAGAACAAGTACTTCCAAACTGCATTGACAAGCGAACTCGGTCATATTGCGCGACATTCAGGAGACATCGGTCACGCAAAGAAAATTTACCACGAGACTCTGAGAGAATGGAAGGATTTAGGCAACCGCGCCGCCATTGCTCACCAACTCGAATGCTTTGCGTTTCTTGCCATCAATGATGAGGAACCCCAGCGCGCCATAAGACTCTTTGGTGCGGCAGAAGCCCTGCGCGAAAGAAGCCAGGCAACGATGACAGAACCTGAGCGTATTGAATTTGGTAATGCAGTCGCGCAATTACGTTCATTGCTAACTGAATCAGAGTTCAACGCGCTGTGGGCGGAGGGGCGATCCATGACGATGGAGCAGGCGATCCAGTTGGCTTTGAATTAATTCTTTGGATTGTGACAAAACAACAAGGCATTATGAGTCTTAAACTTGCCATCGATTTCGGTACAACAAACTCCGTGATTGCGCGCTGGGATGAAACCACCGCCAATGAACAGACTCTGGATATTCCGCCTTTGAGCATATCCACTGCCTCAGGGAAGTTCCTCATCCCAACATTGCTTTACGTGAAAGATGGGCGTACTGGGGAGGTTGTCATCGGTCAAGCGGTGCGCACACAAGGACTCGATCACCAACTGGATAATCGCCTGTTCCGCAATTTCAAACGCACACTTAACGCAGAAGCGATCTTTGATGCGCGTCTCATTGACGGCGCACCGTGGACTGAAGCGCAGGCTGGGAAAATTTTCCTGCGCCGTTTGTTGGAGTCGCTTCCTTATCAAACAGAAGAAATAGAGCAATTGGTGATCACGGTTCCGGTCGCGGCCTTCGAAGAATACACCTCATGGCTCAGTAATGCAGTCGAAGGGATACCGGCTGAAAAGATCCGCATCGTGGATGAATCCACAGCCGCGGCATTGGGATATGCCGTTTCCGAACCGGGAGCCACCGTGCTCGTGATCGACTTCGGTGGCGGCACACTTGATCTATCGCTCGTGCGTCTGCCAGAGAATCATAGAAAGGCTGGGAGAAAATTACTCGCCAGGGGTAAAGATGCGGATGCTGAAAAGGCGCAGGTCATTGCCAAAGCCGGGGCTTCGCTGGGCGGGTCAGATATTGACCAGTGGCTGTTGCAAGATATTCTACGCCGCAAACATCTCTCACCTGAGAATCTCGGAGCGGGTTTTGCGTCACTGCTTTCTGCATGCGAACAAGCCAAGATCGCGCTTTCCACAGCTCATGAAACAACCATTCAATTCACAACCAGCGCGGGGAAACATTTATCCGTTTTACAAACGCGTGAAGAGCTCGAAGCGTTGATGAAACAAAACGGATTGTTCAGCACGCTGAAACAGACCATCGAAAAAGTGATGGGATTGGCGGCACAAAAAGGCGTTTATCGCGAGGATATCCAGCACGTTTTACTGATCGGCGGGACTGCTCTTATCCCCTCTGTCCAGCAAACCCTTGATGAATACTTCCGCACCATAACACAACGCAAACTGACAGCCATCACTCCAATGCCTGCCTGGCCCGCAACGACATGGAAGGTCGAGCATACTTCCATCCGCGTGGACAAGCCTTTTACCGCAGTTGTTGAAGGCGCTTTGCAAGTTTCGGCGGGGTTTCATTTGGATGACCAGCTCGCGCATGGCTACGGTTTGCGTTACCTCGACTCATCCGGTTCACACCGTTTCGATGAAATCATCCCAATGGGAAGCGCCTATCCAACCAGGAAACCTGTCAGCGTGATGCTGAGTGCATCGCACCCGAATCAGGATACAGTGGAATTCATGATCGGACAAATTGAAATGGATGCGTTGGCATCGGCTGAAGTAAATTTCGAAGGTGGTCAATCCGCGTTCGTCAAGCAAGCCGGAGTCAAGTCACAAAGAAT
>Ga0180069_1000083_pt1 | contig 20497 bp, 18 predicted proteins | sample EasRivERM_16_10D_2_FD_121793 | JGI IMG/M metagenome (GOLD analysis project Ga0180069, IMG submission 121793) | Soil microbial communities from meander-bound floodplain in the East River, Colorado, USA - East River metaG ERMLT231B'_16_10D | ecosystem: Environmental > Terrestrial > Soil >...
CGGCGGTGCCAAGCGGTCGGCTGGGCGGGGATGGCGAGGGTGGCGGCGGTCTGGAGGAGAAAGACGCGGCGGGTGGTCATGGTGGCACTATTCTCGCACCAAACGAGCTTCCTGTGATACCCTCCATATATGGAGAAGCATATGGAGCTCTCGAAGAAGACCACGATCCTGTTTTCGCCGGAGCTCCACGCCCGGCTCACCCGGCTCGCGGCACTGAAGGGGACCAGCATGGGGGACCTGGTGCGGACCGCTTGCGAGCGGGAGTATGGGACGCCCACACGGGAGGAAAGGCTGGAGGCCGTGCGGCAGATGGCGGCTATGCAGTTGCCGGTGGGGGATGTGGCGCAAATGAAGCGGGAGTCCGTACCCACGCCCGAGGAGTTAATGCCCTGATCCTGGTCGATTGCAACGTTCTGATGTACGCCGTGGGCCGGGAGCATCCCTACAAGCCGCGGAGCTTGGCGCTTCTGCGTCGAGTCGTGGAGGGAGACGTGGAAGCCGCTCTGGACGCAGAGGTGTTGCAGGAGATCCTGCACCGGTACCGGGCCCTGCAGCGGTGGCGGGAAGGCGGCGAGACGTACGATCTGGCGCGCAAGGTCTTCTTGCGGATCTTTCCGGTCACAGCGGAAGTGCTGGACCGCGCGCGGGTCTTGCTGGACGAGTACCCGGAGCTGATGGCCCGCGACGCCCTCCACGCCGCCGTAGTCCAGTGGCACGGGCTGGAGGGGATCTGTAGCTTTGACCGGGATTTTGACCGGATCCAGGGCCTGCGCCGGATTGAGCCGGCCGAGGAAGTCCAAGTCCTGTAACCTCTTAGGGGAGGCCGACGCCTATATTTTTTGGGGCCGGCCTAGTTGCCCGGAGCCCGCAGATGCGGTAGGATGTGCCTGAGCCGCCGCGATGCTGGTTGAACCCGAGGTAATTACGCAGGCCCGGTCGGGAGACCCGGCGGCGTTCAGTGAGTTGGTGCGGGCGTACCGGAAGAGGATTCTGGGCACCGTGTTCCGGCTCATTGGGCGGCAGGAGGACGTGGAGGACGTGGGGCAGGAGGTTTTTCTCCGGCTCTACCATTCGCTCGACCAACTGCGGACGCCGGAAGTCTTTGAGCCGTGGTTATACCGGCTGACGGTGAATGCCGCTTATGACTACCTGCGGCGGCAGAAACGTCAGGCGGAGAGCCGCATGGCCGACCTGAGCGAGGAGCAGGTCATAATGGCCGACGCCGCGGCCAGCGGGCGCCGGGCGCTGGAGGAGAAGGAGAAGTCGCAGATTCGGGAGCTGGTGGCGATGCTGCTGGACCAGGTATCCGAGGAGGACCGGATCCTGCTGACCCTCAAGGAAGTGGAGGGGTTGTCATTGAAGGAGTTGGAGAAGATCTACCAGGTGAACGAGAACGCCCTGAAAGTGCGGTTGTTCCGGGCGCGGCAGCGGGTGATCAAGGGGTACGAAGCCATACAAAAACAGGAGCAGCAGGTAAAATGACTCCTGACAAGGCGGGACACATGAGGGAAGAAGAGCGAAGACTGGAGCGATTGTGGGAAGCCTACCGGATGGCCACCCCGGCGCCGGAGCCCTCGGCTAACTTCATGCCGGAATTGTGGGCGAAGATTGAGGCGACGCGGCCGGTGAGCTGGGTGGAGCCGCTGCGGCTGTTGGTGACGCGGCTGGCGCCGATCCTGGCGCTCTTGATCGTGGCCTTGGGGTTGTACTGGTGGAATCCGCGATCGACGACGGCGGATCCGACGTACGTGGAAGTGCTGGCAGCCGACCTGATCGAAGAGCAGCAGCGGGCATTGTGGATTGGTGGGGAGGACAGCATCTAATGACCAAGCCGACCCGTATGGCCGCCCTGTATCTGGCGGTGGTGTTCGTAGCCGGAGGATTGTTCGGTGTGGTGGCCCACGGGCTGTATAGCCAGAAAACGGCCCGAGCGTCCAGTCCCAAGGAGTTTCGCGAGCGCTATGTGGCCAAGCTGCAAGAGGATCTTTCGTTGACGCCCCAGCAGGTACCTCAGGTGACCGCGATTCTGGATCAGACCGGCGACCGGTTCCGCGTGGTGCGGGAGCGGATGACTCCTGAGTTCGACGCCATCCGGCATCAGCAGCGGGCTCAAATCATGGCTCTGTTGAACCCGGAGCAGCAGGGGAAGTATCAGAAGATACTGGACGAGTGGCGCCGGAAGCGAGAGCTGGAGCGCGCGCGCCAGGAGAAGTAGCAAGAATCACCCCCAGTGCGATACTGGGGTTGCTAATAGCTAATAGCTTCTGTTAGAGGTAGTGGGGAAGATGTTGGCGGTAGTAGGTCAGGGTTCGTTGCAGACCGTCGCGAAGTGAGACTTGGGGGCGCCAGCCTAGCGTGGCCTGGATCCTGGAATAATCGGCGTAGTAGTCTCCGATATCAATGCGTTTCCGATCGGGGGGGAATTCGCGCAGGGCGTAGTTCCCTGCCCCGTTGATCTCCACCAGCGCGTCGGCCAGTTGCCGCAGGCTGACTACCGAGTCTCCCCCCAGATTAAACACCTGGCCGCGGGCCTCGGGGTTGGCGGCGGCCAGGAGCAGGGCTTCTACGGCGTCGTCCACGTAGGTGAAGTCGCGGAGCTGGTGGCCATCCCAGACCTCGAACGGCTGGTTCTCCACCAGCAGGCGGATCCACAGGCCCAGGAAGGTCTGCCGGGCGTCCTTCACGCGCATGCGGGGTCCATAGGTATTCGTCAGCCGCAAAGCGCAGGCTGGAATGCCCCACGCGTTGTTGTAAAGGATGTGGTACCACTCGCCGGCCATCTTGTTGATGCCGTTGACGTCGACGGGGCGGAGGAGGTGAGATTCGTCGACGGGGAGGCGGTCCGGGCGGCCGTAGATCTGGCGGGTGGAGGCGAACACCACCGTCACCGCGGGGTTGTAAAGGCGGCAGGCCTCCAGGATGGAGAGCTGCGCGCGGCAGTTGATCTCCAGGTCGGCGTAGGGATCCTGCATGGAGTCCAGGTGAGAGGTCTGACCGGCGAGGTTAAACAGGAAGTCCTGGCCCTGGATGAGGTAGCGCATGCTGTAGTGGTCGCGGACGTCGGAGATGCTGATGCGGAGGCGGTCTTCCAGTCCCGCCAGGTTGAACAGGTTGCCACCGTACTCGGGGACGAGGCTGTCGAGGACGGTGACCTGGGCGCCGAGCTCGACCAAGCGCCGGGCGAGGTTGGAGCCAATGAAGCCCAGGCCGCCGGTGATGAGGACGCGAGTACCGCTAAACTGTTTCGTGGACACGTTGCGCCCGAGACCCGCCAACCTGTAGTGTACAACGGTCTGACGGAGTACCTGCGCGAGGCGCTCGACATCGAGGCCCCGCGTTCCGCCTCCTAAAGGCCGGCGATCTTTGTCAGCCAACCGACGCTACGCTTCTGGAATTCCTCAGGGAAACGGTTGAAGTTGACCGGCGTTTCCAATTCCAGGGCGTCAGGCGCTCCCAGCAGCCGATAGGCTTTCCTGGCGGCAGAGACAGCGGCGCCGACGTCGTCGACAGGAGCATAGCGGTCCAGAGTGGGGGCGATAACATATGCCGGCCGTGGGGCGATGGCCGCGAGAATCTCGTCCCAGTCCACAGGGAGCCTGTTCTCGTGCCCCACGAAGGGGCCCCACCGCGGAAGGAGCCCGTGCACATGTGAATAGTGCTTGACGCCCTCGGCGCCCTTGGCGGGGCTGTCCGGCCGGAGAGGGGAGAATCCACAGACCGACACGACACCCTTGACTCTCTCATCGAACGCTGCGGTCATCAGTCCGACCTTCGCGCCCAGCGCGTAGCCGCAGAGATAAATCCGGGAAGGATCGATGTTCTCGGCTGCCAAAAGTGCATGAATCGCCGCGCGCGTATCGGTAATCATGCGGCCCATCAGGGACCAATGCGGAAACCGTTCGTAGAAATACCTGACGTGTTCCACGCGCGCGCCAAAGCCTATCTGGTCGAAGGCCAGGACGGCGAAGCCTTTCGCGACCAGCGCATCCACAATGGGCTGACTGAAGCGGGAGTAGCCAGTGGCATAGCTGTACTCATGCAGCCAAATGACCACCGGGAAGCGCTTGCCAGTCAGCGGTCTCCTGTTTTTCCCGACCGGAAAATATAAGTCGCTGGTTTGGCTGTCACCGAAACTGAGGCGGGTGGAGCGCATTACGGAATTGGTGGCCCATAACGGACGCTCAAAAAGCATGGCCGGAAAATAGCTCGGGCGGAGAGGCCTAGGACGGCCAGCGCGGGGGGGGCCTTCCCTGGGGGAGGGCAGCAGGCCCGGCGGCTCCTCACCCATCGCCCAGCGCAGATTCGCGAGAATATTCCGCCGGCGGGCCGGCCAATCCTCGGGGCTCTTCACCGGCAACTCGCCGGGTAGAGAGAGATAGTCGCCGAGAGAGCGCTGCGGGTGGCGCAGAGGATCGATTTGCTCCCTAGATAGACTCAGCCATCTGTCGTAACTGTACTGGCGAATCCAGACTTCAGGCCGGGGGTACTGCTTCCTTTGGAAAGCGGTGTCGAGGAAATCCAGGTATACCTCCGCATCCTCCGGCGAGGCGGCATGTTCACCGGGGCGCTGGTAGAGTCCGAGCTGCTCTTCGCGGCCCAGAAATTTGTAGACGCTCTGGACGGACTTGTACGACTCTTCGAATGCCAGCACGTTCCCCTGATGTTCCGTGAAGGCCTCAGAGAAGAGCATGGGCCTGGGCGCGACGAGGGACGCCAAGAGGTTCTGGTCAACCGGCAGTTTGTGCTCCCGGCCAGCGAAGAAGCGGAGCCGGGGGTGGAACCAATGCGGAAACTCCTCGGTGATTTGCTCGATGCTCTCATCGGCAAACATGGAGGTCGCGTAGCGCCAGGGGCGCACCTCGCCGCTATTACCACGGGAGGGGATTACGGCGGTAATCCGCTCATCGAACGCTGCGGCAAGTAGTGCTTGCTTCGAGTTGCGGGAGTGTCCGGTAATGGCGATACACCGCTTATCCACGAACGGGAGTGTATATAGGTAGTCTACGGCCCGCATACCGGCCCAGGCCCAACGGGCCAGGCAACCGAAATCATATTCCGGATAGAGGTCCAGCCAGGCGTCGGAATCGTCCACACTCCCGTAAAATGGATCTGCGGCGGCATAAAGGCATCCTATGTAACCTCGACGCAAGGTGAGGCCCAACCATCCACCACCACCGCGGATGTTGTTGAGCATCAACACAGGAAAAGGACCCTTCCCCGGGGGTATCACCAAGGCCAGCCGCAGCGTGCCTTTCCGCTGGGGCCCGAATTCCAGCAGTACGTCGCGAGTGACGATGTCACCCTCGTGGCGAAGGGACTTGACGGTTCCGGAGAGGTTGCCGGGAGCGGGGGGCATGCGGCCAAAGATCCACTTCTCCAGGCCGTCCCGGAGGAGGTCTCTCTGCCTTCGCCACTGGCTTACCGTGGTAATGCGGACTCTCCGGCCGTTCTCCTCCATGACCAGCGGGTCCGGAAGTTCGGGCCGCGAGGGCATAGAATCGAAGTCCGGCGGCAGTTCCTTGGTCCGATCGACCCACTCCTCCCAAGATTTGTCATAGGGGGTAACACGACGACCCGCGGCCAAGCGGGTGGTGGGCGGAAGAACCTTCCGAAGAATGGCGAGCGCCTCCCGTCTGCGGGCAAGGGCCGCATCATCCGTGGTCGAGGGGGCGCCGGCCAGCAAGCTCGGATGTGGCTGTGCCTGAAAAGCACGGGCTTGGGTGATCGATCCCAGCAAGCCTAGAAAGAAATCCCTGCGGCTGGGTCCGCTGAGCGCTTGTTCAGCGATCAGGTCCCGCGCGGCCACCCGGCGGAAAAGAAGAGAGTCGGAATCAGGCATGTGTTCTCCCATTGTTTTTCGTTCAATTCTTACCACTCACTGGTGGTCCCTTACGAACAAAGGGGTTCTGGAGGAGGAGAACTTGCGGCCCTCTTCATCGATGACGCTGACTTGGGCCACGTACTGACCCGGCGGCAGCTTCGCAAGAGGCGCCTGCAGCTCAAAGGGTACCGCACGCGATCGATCCGGCAGAGACTTGTTCCTGCGGACCGGCGGCGACAGCAGGACTCGCTGCCCTCCCCGGTAAAGGCCAAGAGTGGCGACCACGTTCGGGTTGTCGCCGACGTCATAGGCCTCGAAATAGACCAGCAGATTTTGGGTGTTGTCGAATACTCGTGTGACGCTCGGGACGAGTTTCCAATCCTGTTGAATCAGAGGATTGACCTGTCGCTTCTTGTTCCTGTCTTCACCGGCAGAGCCTACCGAAGCTGTCACTTTCTCTTTCTGCCCGCTCCACACCACGCTGCTCAAGCGTACCTTCTTCTTTTCCGAATCGACATCCGGAATGACAAAGCGGGCTTCGAAGGTTCCCATCTTTCCCTCCAGGTTCTCCCGGGCGAGGAACTTGAGAACATACTGGCCCGGCCCCAGCGTAAAGCCGGAGTCGTACTGGAGGCTGCGCCGCGCCAATTTGCCGGCGTCGGTTTCGGTGAGCTTGACCTTAATGGTGTCGCGAACGGTCGCCACATCGTGTCCGGCGCCGTCTCTAATACGCCCAATAAAATCAAACTCGGTTTCTTGTCGCGATCCCTTCTGCGTCAAGGAAATGCCGGCGCCGGGGATCTTGAGGGCTACCGGAACGAAATAGCTTCCCGGGGAGAGGCGGAAGTAGTTGATCTCCAGGGCGATGGGCAGCTCCGTTACCGGGTCATCCAACCGCAGTGCTTCGGCAAGCTGCTGCTCCTTTTCCTTGGAGTCGAAGTCCTTGAACGACTTGCCCGCATAGTAACCCGGGCGATACTCGAGTCTGGCGTTGCGCAGGCCTTTGGCCTCCACCCGCACCTTGCGGAATTTCCCGTCGGCGGCCGGATTAGTGCTGTAATACCCGAGTATGTAGTAGCTGCCGATGTCCTGCTGCGCCTGGCGGATCCCGAGAGAGAGGTCGTTGGAATCGAAGTGGGCTTTGCCGCCGGTATCGGCGGCCAGCATGTGCAGGGTGTCCTGCTGGGATAACAGATTCTGGCGCATCCCCGTCGCGGCGCCGCCGCTGAACAGGCTGGCGCCCCGGCGAGAGGAGGACCCGGCGTTGCCTGCCGGGGCCGTCGCCACCAGCCCGCGGGCGTCGATAGGATAGAACGAAACGTTGGCTCTGACGGCGGCGTTGACGGTAGTGCGGAGCTGGGATTGGTTTTCGATCCCCATTCCCGCCACGCCGCTGGATATATAGACCAGAGCCTTCTTCTCGGGAAAGCGCCCCAGTTCGCGGGCGGTCTGCTCCAGTGCGCTCAGCTTCCTGTCGGTGTTGAAGAGGCTGAATTCGGCATCCTCGCCGGTATCGCCCGCCGGCTCCACCGCCTGATCCGACCCGTCGCGTGTTTGCATGCCCTTGATCAATTGGATGAGTTTGGCGCGGTCGGCGGTAAAGTCCTGCACGAGCCGCAACTGCGTGGAGTAAGTGAACACGGCCACCAGGTCGGAGGCCGACATCCGCTCTTCCAGAAACTTGACCGCGGCCCCTTCCGCGCGCAACTGTTCCGGAGGAGCCATGCTCGAGAAATCGAAGTAAATGACCATCAGCCGGCGGTCCTGGAATCGCCGGGTGGCAGGAGAGGGGGAAGTAGCGGGGGCGCCGGGATCGGGAACAGGTACGGAAGAAGCCGCCGGCTCCAACCCGAGACGTTCCAGGTCGAAGACTGCGATCGTCTGACGCTTTCCGTCCTCGAACACGGCAAAATCTTCCTGCTTAAGGCCTTCGATGGTTTGCCCATCGCGGTCCTTGACCGCTACGTTCACCACCACCAGGGTGCTGGCGGCCTCGAATCTCACGGCCTCCTGGGCCGGATCGGGAGCCGGCGGTTGCTGGGCGCCCAGCGAGAGGCTAAGCAAGAGACAAAGGATCGCTCTAGGCATGTCTAAAACCGAAAACGCAATGAGATGGAACTGGTGCGCATCCCTCTGGCGGCGGTAGCCACACCGTAGTTGGAGGCATTGACGGTAGTCCCGAACCGGTTGATGTTAACGAAATTCCCGAAGTTGTTGGAGTCCATCCGAAATTCCAGGTTGCGGCGATCGTCGAAGGAGAACGTCCTGGTTACCGACAGGTTAAGAACCAGGGTCGCAGGAGTCGGAATGGTGTTTCTGCCGGCGTTGCCGAACCGGGTCGGGGCCGGAATGGCGAAAGCCGCGAGGTTGAAGAAACCGGGTTCGCCGCCCACCTCCGCGCCGGTGGAATCGGCGCGGCCGCTGCCGATGCTGCCCGTTCCCCCAGAGTCGGCGCGATTCCCCAGCACCCGCGCGGTCAGCCAGCCGCCGGACCGTACGCTGACGCCACCCAAAAGTACCCAGTTCTTGAACAGCGCGCCGGCCGGGCCGCGGAGCTGCAGCGGCGCTCCCTGATCTCCCACGGGCGATAGAACGAGGTAAGAGAGGTTGAGGGTATGCCTGACGTCGAAGGACGACAATCCTCTTTCGGCTCTCAAATTGCGATCGTCTTGTGCGACCACGCCCGCTCCTCCGCCGAACGTGGAGGCGTTGTCAATGGACTTGGCGAAGGAGTAGAACGCGTTCATCGACATCCCCTTCTGGAACCGGCGCACCAAGCGAAGCTGTCCGGCGTGAAGGATCGAGTTGCCATCGGAAGAGTCAAAAGTGAAACCGACAGCATTGTCGATGAGCCGCCTCTGCTCGGAGGTGAGCGGAGAACCTGGCGCCGCGCGGTTGGGAAGGCGCTGGATGTCTAACCTGGTTCCTTTGGTGCTCAGGTAGCCCGCTTCCACGAAGAGCGAACGGGGCAGGGATCTGGAAACTGAGAAGTTCCAGATCTGAGCGTATCCGATCCGGTAAGCGCGGCTCACCGCGTAGGTATTTCTAATTTGATCGTTCGGATTCGCGGATACGTCGACGAATCCGGTCTCGATCCGGAGGGGATTGGCGGTAGAAGTAGTGAGGATTCCGGTCTGGGCGAAAGGAGGCTGGGAGGCCAGGCGCAGAGCCGCCCGTTCGTAAACGGCGCCGTTGTAGTAGATGCCATATCCGCCGCGGAAGTTCAGGGAACCCTTAGCGAAGGGTCTCCAGGCAAAACCCAAACGAGGCGAGAGATTGTTGCGGTCCGGATCGATGAGCGCGGAAGGGAACCGGCCGCTGAAGGGGCCATTCTGCCCCGGAGTCACTATCGCGGCGGCGGCAAAATGGGGCGCGAGGTCGAGGTTAGCCATCCGGCCGTTGTCCTCCGTGAACGGCTGGAAGTATTCATATTGAGCGCCCAGGGAGAGGGACAGGTTCTCGCGAATCCGCCAGTCATCGGTGAAAGCAAGCGAGTACGAAGTCGAGCGAAATCGATTGTCCGAAGCGCCAAAGCGCACGGAAGCCGACTGGGGCAAGCCGAGCATGAAATCCCCGAGGTCGAAGCCGGAATTCGCCAGGGGAAAGCCTTGATCGTCAAAGCCACTGGTGGCCAGGCCGCTGAAGGAAAAAGTGCCACGCCCGTTCTCGTCGGTGCGGTTGCGGGAACGGTTTTGGTAGAGGTTGAAAGTGGAGGTCACGTAATGCTGGCCACGAGAGTGGTACAAGCCGTAGCCCAGTAAGGCATTGATGTCGCGTCTCACCTGAGGACTGGCATCCTGGAGCGCTCCGAAATTCGTAAAGTCCAGGTTCGGTGGACCATAATTGGCTGGATCCTGAGAGGTCCCGAGAATGCCGAGCTCGGCGGCGACATTGCCCTTGAACGCGAAGAACGGGACCATCTCCTGGCGGCTCCTGGCATAGGACCCCCAGAGGCTCATGGTCGTGTTGGCGGTGAAGGTGCGGGTCCAACTCACGTGGTTGAAAAAATTGGAACCCTCGGATCTGTCCAGATATCCGAACGCCTGGGACTGCTCGGAATCGTTCAACTGGACCCCTGGACTAACCGACAGACGATCCTTGGCGCTCAGCCTGAAGTTGAGAGAGCCGCGGCCGGTGTGGTCATGACGAGGCACGCGTGTGACGAACTGATAGTTCTGCACCTGGCCGGGCTGATTGGGCAACGGAATGAAATCCAGTAAGCCTACGGAGGCAGGGCGGATACGGTTGAGAGGGATCCGGTTGCCGGGGAAAGGGAGACCGCTGGAGGGATCAAAGATGACAACGGGGAAGCGGGCCGCGGATTGGGAAAAGTCGCCAGCACGCTCCAACGGAGTGGGCAGGCTGGCGAAGGTGTTGTAGAGATACTGGCCGCGATTGACAGTGTACGAAAAGGAGAAGGTGTGGCGTCTGCCGGTCGGCAGCTTGGGAATGCGCAGCGGTCCCCCCAGGGTGAAGCTGACCCGATTCTGGGCGTAATCTGGTTTGCTGACACGCTGGCCGGTGATCGAATACGGGCGGGCATCGAGTGCCGAGTGCCTTACATTCCACGAAACCGCGCCGCGGGTTCCGCTTCTGTTGGATCCGCGCCGATTGCCGAAGGTCCTTCCGCCCCCGCTGCCCCATCGACGCACGGACATACTCTGCGACCCGCCTAGCCCGCGGCTGACACTGCCACTGATCAGGAAAGACTCATTCACGTTCCCGCCGGCGCCAGTATCCGGCGCCGAGGAATCGTTTTCATTGATCTGAATCTGCTGTTCCCCTTGGGAAGATTGCGCTCCCCCGGAGGACGTGGCCCGCCTCTGTCCAGACGAACCCGTAGTTGCCTGCTGCGTCCGGGGCTGCAAGTCCAAGTTCCAGGTGAGGGCTACCGGATGGGGGCCTGCCTGAACCGGCTTCTCCTGGGTTTGAAATCCAAACATCTCCACTCGGATCTGCCATTCTCCAGGCTCCAGTCCCTGGATTAGATAGTTCCCGTCTTCATCCGTGGTGGTGACCGCCTGTCGGGTGCCCTGGGTGGCCGTCACGATGGCGCCCGGGACTGGCTGATCGCTAAAGCGCACCGACCCGGATTGCTGAGCGACGGCAAGCTGCGAGACAAGGAGACCAAGCAGGAATGTAACGGTGGAGGTCATTTCTTCCCAACAGACGCGCCGGACACACCTGCTCCCTCGTCCGAGGCCGCTGCCGAAGGTCCAATTCTAACACGAAAACCAGACGTTGGGAGGCGTACTTAAGTAACAGAAAACATGGTACTTTTGGCGGCCCGGCTCTTGAAACTGGCGTGGTACTGGAGGGCAGGTCTTAGTGGAGCGTGAGCCGGGTTGCCGCTGGAAGCGAAAATGCTAGTGTTTGGGCCGACAAGTGACCTTTTGATGGTGGCGCCCCAAATGTTCGGTTCCAAACCTTTCATGAGTGATCCGGAGATTGACCTGATCCTCGGCTGGATCGGGAAGGAGCACACCATGCTCGAGTGGGGGAGTGGGGTGAGCACCATATTTTTTTCCCAGCGCGTCCGGCGCTACTTCTCCATCGAGCACGACCCGCAATGGCACTGGCCACTGGCTGACAAGCTGTTCCGTCTAAAACTCGATAACGTGAGGCTTTTCCTGGTTCCGCCAAACCAGACGCTCGACGGCCTCCCGAACTATGCTCGACCCTCCGCAGAACGTTACGCGCAGTTCCGGGATTATGTGGATCAGGTCGCAAAGTTGGGTGTCGCTCGGTTCGACCGGGTCTTGATCGACGGACGCTCGCGTCCGGAATGCGCTAAGAAGGTGCTGCCTTATCTGTCGACGACCTCGATTGTGTTCATTCACGACTACTTCAATACACAGTACGAACGCGCAGAATACCACCGGCTTGTGGCTGAGGACTACGAGACAGTGGACGAGATACGGGAAGGCCAATCTCTGGCGGTACTGCGGCCCAAGACGGAAGGAATGGTCCGCAAATCGACACGGCTCTATGGGGGCGCGGAGCTTGGCTGTTTCGGGCAGTCGCCCGGCTGGCTGCCACAGGCGGGCCTGCTTCCTGCCCCCCGCCGATGACTATAAGACGGCTCGCTGCAGGTGCTCGACCAAGCCCGGAACGGGGACGCCATAATAGGGGGTAGTGTTCACATCCACAACGTAGGCGAGGCCCATCGCGTCCTCCATGACGTCGATCGTGCCGAAATCGAGCGGAAAGGACTGGCGGAACCGAAGCAGCGCCTGCACCACTGGACTGGGGTAATCGTCGGGACCAGCACCGTCCACGCCGCCGTTCCCCGCGGTGAACATCCACACGCGGCGGATCGTGTTCCCGGCCATCTTCTTGATTCGCTTCTGACTCACCAGCTCACACAAAGCCACGTGGTGGAGAAGGCAATAGGCCCGGTAGCACCGGCCATCGCGGTTTTCGATGAAGCGCTCTACGGTGAGGGAAGGGTTTTCCCACCAGGACGGATCGACCTCCCGGCGGGGGAGAACTTTGTAGTCCTGTGTAGTCTTCATGAAATCGCTCGGGTCCGGGAGGTCCAGAAGGCGGCGCTCCGGGTCCGATAGCCGACGCTCGCTGTAACCGCCGTAGTTGAAGTTGGTCTTGACTATCAGGGATTCATCGGCCGGGCCGTCTGGCCCGGCCAGGGCAGAGGCCAGACCGGAGTCCAGGCAACAGCGTTGGATCGTCCGTTTAGAGATATCGTTGGCCTCGGCATTGACCGCCGCGATCCCGCGGGCCGCCAGAGCGGGGATCAGTTGGGCGCGGGAGGTGGGGAAGCGCCCCGTAATGGTGCAGTTCAAGTGAAACACGAAGCGCGTCGCCATCGCCGGCAGGACCGTCATCACCTCCTCCACGGACTGCGCCGGGAGGGCGGCGATGCGCGCGGCGTGTGGAAAAAGACTGAAGATCAGGAAGTCGGGCGCCCAGGTCCCCCACTCGTACACCACGACCGGGCCGGCGAGCGAAGAGGGACTTGCGGTTCGGGCGTGAATACCGGAAGACATCATCTCGCTTTTCGCCCCTCTCTTAACCCATCGCCGCGTCTAACAGCGGCGGCAGCACCCGTTCGGTGGCGAAGTATTGCTCGGCCAGGCGCCGTGCCGCGAGCCGGTGCCGCTCGTAGTCGGAATTGATGATCTCCATTCCAGCCACGGCGCTCGCAACATCGGAAAACGAGACCACGCCCTCTCCGATGGGGAGCCAGTCCTGCAGGCCCGTGTCTTCCATCAGAACCGGCCGGCCGGAAGCCAGGTAGGCCACGCTGCGGTCGCTGAACCATCCACCTCGCATTGCGACATAACCTTGTTTCGGCACACCGAATTCGCCCCGGGACTCCTGGATGAACGACCGATAGAGGGGCGGGGTCAGGGCCACCTTCTCGCCCGGCACCACCTGCCAGCCGCGTTCCATCAACAGGAGTCGCGGGTAGGCCCCCACGAGGGCGAGACGGAACTTCTGTGAGCTGAGCCTGGGAAGGTCCAGGAATTTGGGAAACTCCTGGTCTCTCTGGCCGTACTTGCGACCTTCGTGGGTGACGTTCATGAAACCCCGCCACCTCATTACGGACGTGAAATGGCTGGCCGAGTCCTGGGGCGCCAGGGGCCAGTCGGGAAGGGACACCGGGGGGCGGGTAGGGAGCCAGGACAGTCCGGCATCCGGGATCTGACAGTCCGGCGCGCCGATGCGCTGGGCGATGGTAAAGACCTGGTCGTAGCGGTGCACCGCCTCCGCGAAGAACCGGTCGCCCCCGACCATCCGGATCTGGGTGAAGCCGGGGTCGACGTCAATGAAGATGCGGCGTCTCGGCCGGTCATATTCCGGCCTCCAGACCCAGAGAGGAATGGCCCGTACCACGAGCAGATCCGCTTGGGAGCAAACCTCCTGAAAATCGGCGGCAGGCATTCCTTCGGACCGATCGCCGGCCCGGTAGATCCACCGGTCCCCCAAACCAAGGGGCTCCAGACACTCGCGAACATAACGGGCCGGGTAGGCCAGGTCCTCGGTCCACTCCTCCGCATCCCAGTCGTACGCGCCGGAAGTTTCACCGCAATCTTCCAGATAATAGACCTCGTGGCCGAGCGAGCGGAATCCGGCGAGGTACTGCATGTTGGCCCAAGCCTGACCGCCTGCGCAGCACCGGCCAATGTGTCCCGCAAAGATGATCAGCATGGCCGTCGATCCGCTCCGGTCATAGCCCGGCGCGATCCATCAGGCTCGCCAGCACAGTTTCCGCAGCAAAATACTCCGCGGCGATATCCCGAGCTGCGCGGCAGTGTTTTTCGTAGTCGCGGCCGATCTCATCCACGGCGGCGAGTACATCCTCCATATTTTGAAACGCGAAAAGGCCTCGGCCGGTGGGAAGAAACTTGCTGAACCCGGTTTCCTGGGTGATGACCGGCCGTCCGGCCGCCAGATAACAGGCGCTGCGGTCGCTAAACCAGCCGGTGCGGGGACGGACCACCTGGTCCTTGGACACGGTAAACTCCCCACGCGAGGTCTGGATATAGCTGCGATACGAGTCGGTCTGGCGCGACACGGATAAGGAGCCGACGACCGACCATCCGTGATTACCGAGCAAGCTCCAGACCTCTTCGTCGCGGCCCAGGGCCAACTCAAAAGTGCCTGGGCGAAGCCGCCCCAGGTCCAGCACTTTGCGAAACTCACGATCCTTGGTCCAATGGTACGTCTCGCCGAGGTAGACGACTTCCTTGCCCTTGTTATGCCAGGTCGCGATGGTAGTGAAAACAGGGCGAACGGAGGCGTTGGAACCCCCCCACCAGTCCAGCACCACCGGCTGCCGCGTGGGAAGCCACTGAAAATGCGACACGGGGACACTACAGTCGGAAGCGCCTAAATTCTCACCGAAACTGAAGTGCGTGTCATGCTTGGCGAGATAGGCGACCGTCCCCTGGTCCCCCTTCGCAATTTTGATCTGCTCCGCAAAGGGGTCCGTCTCCACATAGAGGCGGCGAGGGCAGGCCAAAAGCTCCTCGCGCATCTCCTGAGAGCCGGTGACATTCAGAAAGGCATCCGCCTCCCGGTACAGGCGCCGGAGCTGCTCTTCGCTCATTCCGTAGCACGGGCTGCCAGGCACGCCGGCACGGAAAGCCCAGTGCCCGGCGAATCCGTGGGCTTCCAGTACGGGCGCCACCGCCGCGATGTTCGGGGCCGGGTCGCCGGAAAGGTCGTTCAGATGCGGATCATAGAGCCAGCGGTTGGAATCCTCGACGTAATAAACGTCCCAGCCCAGGCGCCGCAGACCCACCAGGTAGTGAAGAAACTGGTAGGTAACTCCGGCCAGCGGGTACCAAAACAGTATCCCGAAGACGATGACCTTTCCTTTGGCTGGCTTTTCTTGATACATATTAACCGCTGTTCGCAGCCGGATCTCGCGAGCCCGTGAGCTCGCCGAAGGAAAGAAGCCGGATTCCCCGGGCGGCCAACTCCGTCAGTATTCCAGTGTCGCACAGGACACGCAATTCCTGCACGCGCTCGTCGCGGTACATCGTATCCAGATCCGGGGTCGCTGCAGGATGACAACTCAGCTCGGTGACCCCCTCCTTGAGAGTGTCCAGGATACGGATCATCGCCTCGATGCTGATGGCCTCCGGCAGCGTCGCGCCCTCCGCCGTCTGGCCATAGAAATCTCCCCGGTAGCGAACGGCCGGGCTGCATCCCCGCAAGGGCACACCGATCTGCCGCGCCATCTCTTCGGCCACCGCCCGAACCGGTTTCTCCCGGTGAACGTGCTGGTGGGAATCGAGATGGGTGGGTTCTCTGCCGGTCAGCCGCCGAAAATCGTCCAATTGTCGATGCACTTCTTCGCGGACGGCGGCGGGGTCCCTCAGAGACACGACTTTGTAGAGCAGGACCCACTCGCCTTCCTGATAAACCCACTCGCCCAGGTCGAGGTGGAGCCCCAGGCTCAGCGTGGTCCGCCGGCGGCCGTACTCGGCAGCTTCCGCAGCCGCCGGCCAACGGACCATCAGGCTCGCTCTGGTGAGGATGCCGCGCTCGTGCGCCAGCATGACACCCTGGTTGACACCGGCGCTCTGTCCGAAATCGTCTGCGTTAACAATGAGATACCGGGCGCCACTCATAACCTGTTCTCAGAGGCCGGCCTGCTTCATCAGCTTGCCTAGCACCTTTTCCGCAGAAAGATATTCTGCCGCTATCTCTCGAGCCGCACGAGAGTGCGTCTCGTAGTCGGCTTCGATGGCATCCACCGCCGCCAAAATGTCGTCCATGGTTGTGAATGCAAATAGCCCTCTGCCGGTCGGCAGGAATTTGCTGAAACCGGTCTCCTGGTTGATTACCGGCCTCCCGGCGGCGAGGTAACAGACGCTACGGTCGCTGAACCACCCGCTGCGTAATCGAGTGTACTGGTCCTTGGCGACCGTAAACTCGGCCCGCGACTGCTGGATATACGTACGATACCGGTCGATATCGCTCGAGATCTCCAGAGGATTCGCCTGGCTCCAGCCCTGGGCGTCCAGGAGTTGTTTCACCTCCGCGTCCACAGTCATCGCCAACTCAAACGGGACCTGCCGGCGCCGGGGTAAATCAAGCACTTTCTTGAATTCGCGGTCCTTCGTCCAGTAGTATGTCTCACCACGATAGACAATATCTTTCCCCTTGCTGTGCCAATTGGCAATGGTGGTGTAGGCGCCGCCTGCGGCGGGGTAGGGGTTCTCCCACAGCTCCAGAATTACCGGCTGGCGCGTAGGTATCCACCGGAAGCGCTCGACCGGAACCTGGCAATCGGGAGCGCCGAGATTCTCGCCGAAGCTGAAATGCGTGTCATGAGCCTCCAGGGCGGCGATCATCGGCGAATCGCCCTGGAAAACCTGAATCTGGGACCGAACCGGGTCGGTTTCCACGTAGAGACGGCGCCGGCAGAGCAAGTGCTCCTCGCGGATTTCCTGAGCGCCGGTGACGTTCAGAAACGCCTCGGCGGTGCGATAAAGCTCCAGAATCCGATGCTCTGTCATGCCATAGCATTGCCCGCCGGGATAATTCCCGCGAAATCCCCAGCGGTCTCCAAACCCATGGGCCTCCAGTGCCGGAAGCACCGCTTGGATGTTGGCTTCTGCATCGGGGGTGAGATCGGTAATGCGGGGATCGTAAACCCAGCGCCCGGAATCCTCGATGTAGTACGGGTCGTACCCAAGTCTGCGCAGCCCCAGAAGATAATGCAGAAACTGATAGGTCACCCCGGCCAGCGGGTACCAGAACAGAATCCCAAAGACGATGACTTTTCCCTTGTCCGGCTTCCGATCAGCCATCGTGGATTCCTCGCTCCTCCAGGCGCCGGATTACGCGGGCGGGGTTCCCGGCAACAATGGTATAGGGGGGGACGTCTTCGGCTACGACAGAGCGAGCGCCCACGACCGATCCCTCGCCAATGGTGACCCCCGGCAGCACGCAGGCGTCGAAACCAATCCAGACATTGCGCCCCACGCGGATCGGTCGCGCCGGCGCCTCCGCCTCCAGGCAGCGGTTTGCCCGGAACGGCAGCAGCTCCAGTTCGCGGCGGCGCAGCGTCACGTCGCACGGTACTCGATAGGTATCCATTAAAACGACATTCCAAGAGATCAGCGCATAGTCTCCGATCTCCACCTCGGCGTCGCAGATGATGCGCGCGCCGTGGACCAGCGCGTAGTCGCCCAGGACGACGTGACCGCGGGGTCCCACATCGAACATGGTGCCCAAGTAGGTGGAGGCGCCGCGGCCGATCTTGACCCCCACCGGCAACTTGCTCCGGTACAGATAGAAGCTGAAGGCGGTTTCGACATAGGCCGTCTCGTCCAAGACCACGTTCTCCGGGACCGTCCCGTCGTACCAGTCCCACGGAAGCTTGCGAGGGGATTCCATGCTGGTCATAGCTCCGCGATCACTTGGGCCGGATTCCCGATAACACGCGAGCGGACCGGTACGTCTCGCGTTACCATCGCCCCGGCCTCCACTCTGGCGCCGCAACCAATGCGCACTCCTTTGAGAATGGTGGCGTTCGGCCCAATCCAGACATCGTCCTCAATGATCACCGGCCGGCGGACGATCTCGGGCCTCGGCCGGCCCTTTCCCAGAGGAGAGCAGGCTATCGCATCGGCGATGCGTTCCGCCGGCCCGATGGGATGAAAGTCGGTGTCGGTGATCGAAGCGTTCCATCCGATGACGACATAGTTTCCAATCCGGATCTCGAGCTCGCACAGCAGGATCGCACTCGTAAAATAGCAGTAGTCCCCAATTTCCACGTACCCCTCCTCGCCCACCGCGAAGTGGACTCCATCCATGGTGCAACAGGCGCCCATGGTCAGCCCAGGATCGCGACGGCTCCGAAATCGCTTGAAAGCGAGCGAACCGTTAATGAGGCTGTTCGGGCCAACCCGAGCATTCCCTGGGATGATCCCTTCCGTCCACCGGGCCGGTTCCAGCGGGTCGGTCACGATGAAACTCTCCATCCCGCCTCCGGCGCCGGGCGCCCCACTTGAAGGCCATGAAGCCGGGAGTACAGGCCGCCCTTTTCCAGCAGATCTTGGTGGGCGCCAGTTTCTTCGATCTTTCCCTCCTTCAGCACCACGATCCGGTCGGCCCGCTGGACCGTGGACAGCCGGTGCGCAATGATGATAGTGGTTCGCCCCTGCATGAGACGCTCCAGCGCCTCCAGCACCTGCCATTCTGTGTGCGTATCCAGCGCGCTGGTGGGCTCGTCCAGAATCAAAATCGGCGCGTCCTTGAGCAACGCGCGGGCGATCGCGATTCGCTGCCGCTGCCCTCCGGACAAGGTCGCTCCCCGCTCCCCGATCACGGTGTCATAACCGCTTGGCAGCTTGCGGATGAATTCGTCCGCATTCGCCGCCACGGCGGCGGCCTCGATCTCAGAGCGGTGGGCGTCGGGCCGGCCGTACGCGATGTTTTCCGCCACGGTCAGCGCAAACAGAAACGGTTCCTGAAGAACAATGGCCAGGCGGGACCTCAGACTCGCAAGCTGAACACCACGAATATCGACTCCGTCAATGAGTACTCGTCCTTCCCAGGGATCGAAGAAGCGCGGAACCAGGGAAACGAGAGTGCTCTTCCCTGCCCCGGTGGGTCCTACCAGGGCTATGGTCTCTCCAGGCCGCACTTCCAGATCGATGTTGTGAAGCACGGGACGGCCGGGTTCGTAGCCGAAAGCAACTTTCTCCCACTGCACATGACCGCGCTGACCCGGGGGCCGGAGCGGCAGGGGCCTGGCCCCGGGAAGATCCCGCACTCCTTCTTGAGTGTCCCATACTTCCAGCACCCTTTGAGCTCCGGCCGCAGCAGCGACAAAACCGGAGGAAAGGTAAGCCAGTGTTTCCAAGGGAGAGTACAGCGAAGCAAGGTAGGAGAGAAAGACGAGGAGGCTGCCCACCGAGAGCGAGCCACGCAGCACATGGAACCCACCCACCAGCATGACCATCGCCGTGCCCAGCGCAGTAATGGAACTGGCGCCGATTCTAAATCCTAGCTGCGCGCCGACGGCGCGCAGGTAGGCTTGGCCCGTTCGCCGGCCGAGGGTCGAGTAACGCTCATCTTGCTGCTGCTCGCGGCCGAACGCCTGCACGATCGGCAGCGCGCGCAGCGTCTGCTCCGCCGTCGACATCATCTCGCCTTCGAGTTGAAGCTGCTCATTCATGCGCTCCTGCATCGGCCGCGCGAACACCCGGATCAGCAGGCCGAGCAGCGGCGCTGCCGCCAGCGCCACCAGTGAAAGTGACCGGTCCAAGCGCCACATCACGGCGAACATCGTGACCAGGCTCACCAAGGAAGTAAGGAGCGGCACGAAGACATTTATCACCAGAGCCCGAACACAGGAGCTATCCGAGGTCACTCGCTTCACCAGGTCTCCGGTGGGACGCCGGCCATGAAAGCGCAAAGACAGGCCTTGCAGATGGCTAAACAACTCGGCGCCGAGGCTGTAAGCCATACGGCTCCCCACGCCGGCCTGGATGTAGGCCTGCGTGATTCGGGCTGCCCAGCCGGCAAGAAACAGCATGATCGTGGCAAGGGTAAACCAGGCTACCAGGGCTCCGGCGGAACCTTGGCCGGGCAGCGACGCCATCCAGGCTGCGGCGCTGGGAAGGGATCGGCCGGCCAGAACGTAATCCACCAGCAACTTCATCGGCCACGGCTTCAGCACGTCCAGAGCTATCCCCGCAAACATCAGTAAGACGATGCAGGAAAGCCCGCGCCAGTGAGGGATGGCGTACCGTGACAGCCGCAGCCACCAGGGCCTCACGCGATCACCGCCGGCAGGGAGGTCCGCGACTGCGCGGAGTGGAGCCGCTGGTAACAGCCGCCGGCCGCCTGCAATTCCGCGTGCGTACCCGCTTCCACTACCCTACCCGCTTCCAGCACCACGATGCGATCCGCCCGCCGGATCGTGGACAGACGGTGGGCGATGATAATGGTAGTCCGTCCTTCCATCAGGCGTTCGAGAGCTTCCAGCAACAATGCCTCGGTCTGGGCGTCCAGGGCGGCGGTGGGCTCGTCGAGGATCAGCACGGGCGCGTCCTTCAACAGCGCGCGGGCGATGGCCAGCCGCTGCCGCTCGCCTCCGGAAAGGCTCGCTCCTCGCTGGTGCAACACGCTGTCATATCCCTGTGGAAGGCGCCGCACAAACTCGTCGGCATTGGCGGCGACAGCGGC
>Ga0180069_1000084_pt1 | contig 20382 bp, 22 predicted proteins | sample EasRivERM_16_10D_2_FD_121793 | JGI IMG/M metagenome (GOLD analysis project Ga0180069, IMG submission 121793) | Soil microbial communities from meander-bound floodplain in the East River, Colorado, USA - East River metaG ERMLT231B'_16_10D | ecosystem: Environmental > Terrestrial > Soil >...
GCGAATGCGCCAAGCACGATCGATATGAGCATCGCTGACCCGAATATCAGACGAAACACGTAGAGCAGTTCACCGTCACCTTTGGGCAAGGTATAAAACTGACTCATCCACAGCCCCGAAAGCGCGGCGGCGATTCCGCATGGGACCAGAATCCATTTTCCAACCATGCGATGCCAACGCGACTTCCGGCGGCGAAAACCAGGTGCGAATTGGAGGGCTCCCAGCATGGAATACAGACTAACACTAATGATGTGTACCACTACTGGCAACGGTGACGCAAAGAAACGAGCATTGTCCGGCGTGACCTGCGCTCCGCTCGCCAACTCGGATAAGCGGGCTGCACCAGCGAGTACCGGGACCAGGCTGAGTATGATCAACAGGGTGGGGATGAGCCACTCTGCTTTGTTCTTTTGCTTTTTGGTTGAATTCATGTGTAACTCCTTTTTGATAAATACAGGCGTGTTGAATAGAACGCAAACGACAAAATATTTGCGTTTCCTGGTTATGACTTGTGACTGAACTTTATGACTTCGAGCGGGTTGGGTTAGGTCGACTCATCCTCGGACTGATAGGAAAATACTTCTTCCAAAGGTACTTCGAAAACACGTGCGATTCGAAAAGCCAACTCAAGGGATGGGGAATATTTATCCTGTTCCATGGCAATAATGGTTTGACGGGTCACCCCTACTTTTTCAGCCAGTTGCTGTTGGGTCATTTCATTGCGGAAAAAGCGTAGTTTCCGAATGTTGTTGCCGATGCGACCTTTTCCCATTTAGAATCCCCTCCGATAAAGAGTCAGCCGCCAGATATCTGCGACAACTTGTGCCAGAACTCCGAAGAAGATCAACAGGCTGAACATCACCAGTGGCGGCTGACCAAAGACGAACGTCAGCATGGAAAGTGCGACGCCGATGGATGAGAGGGTGTAAGCCACTCGAGTGCCTTTCAGGTCAATAATCTTGTCGCGCTCATCTTGAATATCTTCGATATGAGGGTCCTCATTGGTTCGTACTTTATGAACAATGCCGCCGACAATATGCGTAAAGATGGTCGCAAGGATGGTCCCGATCACGGCGAGCACTGCGATGATCCCCCAAAGACGAAACATATTTGTCGAATTGAAACTTTCATTTTGAACCATCTGAAATACCCTGATCAAATAGAAGCCCAGGATGGCGACGAAAATTGATAAAGAAACAGTGATATTTTTCTCTTGAAATGACATATTTACCTCTTTTTGTTGTAGTAATCTAAAGCTTACATATAGTAATACAATTCTTACATAATGTCAAGTATTTCTTACATCAATTCTTAGTATTTCTTAGGGAGAATAGATGAAGAAAAAACGAAAACGCGACCGTAAATTTACGGTCGCGCTTCAATCGCACAGTAATGCTAGTGTCGCATTGTGAATCTTTTTACTTCACACCTACCAATTCCACATCAAAGACTAGCGTGGCATTCGGCGGGATGACACCGCCTGCGCCGCGTTCTTCGTACGCCAATCCGCTTGTTATTTTGATTACTTTCCGAACAAATCGCGCTTAAGCCCGCGCAGGAAAAACTTGGGATGTGGAGTCGGTCGCTCGGAGGGGTCAATGGCTCGATGGATATAGCGCAGGAAACCCGCCTGATATTCCGGGTCTGTCAGTGTCCAGCGAATAATCGTGTTGATAATGAATGGCGGCGGCTCGCCATAGGCTTCCTCTTTGATGCGTTCCACTGTTTGCAGGAACATAGCATGAGTCGCTTTCCAGAGTTCATCCTGATAGAACTTCATCGACTCTTCCCAGGAACAACTCTCTTGTTTCCACTTACGAATCGCCTCAGCCAGGATTTTCGTACCGAGCAGGGCATCATAAATACCCTGTCCATCAATGGGATCTTTGTAATGCACAGCATCCCCTATTAACACCCAACCATTGCCGTATGGTGTCCGATAGCCGTTTTGAATGCCTTTCACTCCCACAACCTTGGTGACTTTCGTTGCATTTTTGAGTCGCGCCCAAACTTCAGGAATGGATTGCAAGCTTTCGAGATAACTGCTTTCCAGTTTCTGCGGTCCGAAGTTGGTTTTATCCATTGTGAGGTAATTCCCGACAATGTATTTCCTGGTATCAATTGGGATGAAGATAACAAGGAAGCCTTTCGCTGTATTGTAAAAACTCAGTGCATGCGGATGCTCAGGCGAAATCGGCTCAACATCCTCCCACTCAGCGTGATAAGACGTTCCCATATACTCATTGCGTTCTTCCACGACTTTCGCGCCGACTTCACGCGCCGTCCAACTAAAACGCCCGTCCGCTCCCACGACAATATCTGCCGTGACGCGAACTTTGTTGCCAGCGCCATCTTTGCCAATAATCCCCGTAATGCGCCCATTTTCTTTCTGGATACCTGTTGCCGAGAAATTGGCGCACGCAGTTACATTGGGAGTCTGCGCGGCTCGCTCCCATAGCGCCGTGTCGAAACGATTGCGGTCAATTCCGTAGCCGCGGTTGCGGTCAATTTTCATGAGTTCTGTCGGCATAAATACTTGAAAATGACCGACAAAGCTCAAAACATATTCCGTAATAAGCCCATCAGGGTGGGTATATTCTTTTTCATCGAAGCCCAGTTCATCCAATAGACGCATCGTGCCCGCATGGATGATTGGACTGCTGGGAACTTGTGGCAGGCTGGGAAAATTAGCACGGTCAATCAGAAATACGTTGAGATTTTGTTTTGCGAGGCGGATCGCTAAACTGGAGCCCGCATTTCGTCCCCCGACAATAATTGCATCATAGTGGTTGGTCATTTTGGTTTCCTTTTTACTTACTTTGGGATATGACCTATCGGATTGACCTGCCAAGACAAAGTATAAACCTATTAATTGGTCATTAGCAAACAGATAAATGGTTTGTGGAAATATCTTTATATAACAGCCCTCCAAAACGGAGGGCTGTTTTTCTATTACTTCACCGAAACAAGTTCGACATCAAAGACGAGAGTCGCGTTGGGTGGGATCACTCCGCCTGCGCCGCGTTCACCGTAAGCCAGATCGGGCGGGATGATGAGTTGCGCTTTACCGCCGACCTTCATCAGGGCGATGCCTTCGTCCCAGCCTTTGATCACTTTCCCCTTGCCGAGCGGAAATTCAATCGGCTCGCCGCGCGAGATCGAACTGTCAAAGACCTTGCCATCCTGAAGCTTGCCTGTGTAATGTACTGCGACAGTCTTGCCCGCCTCAGCTTGCGTGCCTGTGCCGGCTTCCACTTCAATGTATTCCAATCCACTTGTAGTTTTCATGGTGTCTCCATTTTGGATAAGATTAATGGCGCTATTGTACCTGTTGTTTAGGCGTAGGGGCGATATCATGCCCGAAGGGTACCCGCTCAGCGCAGGCAGAATACTCAAAGATCCTAACGGGTCGCCCTTACCCAGAGTAACTTCATTAGCGGTTTGGAGTATGACAGGGTAAAATAGTGCGGTGTCCGCCAATAAGACTTCGGAAGTCTAGTTTGACGGTTCATAAATCACGGAGTCTTCGTGAAGACTTCCGAAGTCTGGTAACTGGAGGTTTCAATGGGCTTAAAAAGGAATGTCAGCCTTTCGACGGCTCTGGGTTATAAGGGACAGGGTCCGTATTTAACCTTTATCCTGCATCGCATTGGCGGGAGCGCGTTGTTTATTCTCTTTACAGTATATATTCTGTCACTCCTGGGCGTAGACTCGATGCATGCCCTGCTAAGCAACTGGCTTTTCCAGGTTGTTTTTCTTGTCTTCGGGTTGTTCCACGCCATCAACGGTTTGCGGATCACCATCCTTGATCTATCGCCAAAACTGATCGAACACTTCCGTACTGCCATTAACATCGAGTGGGTGGTATATGTTTTGGTGGCAGGGTTTGCATTGTTCGTTATCTTGCGTAACGCGATGGGAGGCTAGACATGGCGGCAAGAACTCTTTCCATTAAAAAACGTGGTTTCACTTTTGAAGTCTTCATGTGGGCATTCACGCGCTTCACCGTCATCGCGATGTATGGATTAATCCTTGCAGGCATCCTCGGCGCGTTGAGCCTCAGCGCGCAGACGGGTGCAAACTTTGGCGACATTTTATATTGGGCGTTCTTCCCGAACTTGGCAGAGAATCCCCTCGGTCAGGTTTGGATGACGGTTCTCGCCAAGCTGATGGTCATCGCCTTTGTGTTGTCTGCCTGTGGACATGGTGTCCATGGCGTGCTTGAAATCTTGGACGATTATTTCACTTCCCATCTGGCGCGGCGCTGGTCTCGCAATTTCATCATCACCTATGCAGTTGTCGCGAGTTTGATCGCGATGTATGTGATTTGGACTAAATAAAATCATTAAACACAAAGTACACTAAGAGCACGAAGGTTGGTTGTTGGTGGAGCGAGAGGAATTGGTTTGGAGTTTGTTTGATGATGAGCAGGTCGGAAGGTGAATAATTCATGCCGAACTCACCGAAGAAGTTTTATGCGCCCGTTCCTGTTGAAACTGAGAGAATAGGCAAGGTGGTTCTCGATGCAGCTTATAAAGTTCATACTGTATTGGGACCTGGTTTATTGGAATCGGTTTATCAAATTGCGATGAAGCACGTGCTTATAACAGGCGCTACGCTTGCGGAGACAGAAGTGAAACTCCCAATTCAATTCGAGGGAGTAGAGCTCGAATCAGCATTGAAGATTGACCTGCTCGTTGAAAAATGTGTTATCGCAGAATTGAAGTCCGTAGAGAAAATGAATCCAGTTTATGAGGCGCAGTTGATAACCTATCTTCGTTTTAGTAAAGTCCGTCTTGGTTTTCTGATCAACTTTAACGTGTCTCATCTCAAAGATGGCATTAAACGAATCATTGTGTAAAACGTTTAAACACAAAGGACACTACGGGCACGAAGGTTGGTAGTTGGTGGAGCAAGAGGAATTGATTTGGAGCTTGTTTGAGGATGAGTTAGTCAGAAGTGTCTAATAAAGTCCATCAACTACAAAAGGCATCAAAGCCACCAGGCCTTTAAAACAAATCCTTAGTGCACTTCGTGTCCTTTGTGGTAAAAGCTCTTAAATTGTATTCAGGAGTATTCATGGCAAATGTTCATCAATTTGAAGTGATCGTAGTCGGCGGCGGTGGCGCGGGACTCATGGCGGGTCTGTATGCGTCCAAGACAGCGAAGACTGCGGTGATCAGCAAGATGTATCCCACGCGTTCGCATACCGGCGCAGCGCAGGGTGGCATCAGTGCGGCGTTGGGAAATTATGAGGAAGACAAACCCGAATGGCACATGTATGACACGGTCAAAGGATCGGACTATTTGGGGGATCAGGATGCCATCGAATTCATGACGAATGAAGCGATCGATGCGGTGCTTGAACTCGAACACATGGGTCTGCCATTTGATCGCACACCCGAAGGACGCATCTCGCAACGTCCGTTTGGGGGGCATACGAATAATGTCACGGGCAAGCCGGTCCGACGCGCGGCACATGCCGCGGATCGCACGGGGCATATGATCCTGCAAACGTTGTATCAACAGTGCATCAAGAACAAGGTTACTTTCTTCGATGAATATCAAGTCCTTGATTTCATTATGGCCGAAGGCAAAGCCACAGGCGTCGTTGCGGTTGAACTTTCCACGGGCGAACTGCATACCTTCCATGCGAAGTCGGTGGTCTTTGCCACAGGCGGATATGGTCGCATCTTTGAAGTCACGTCCAATGCGTATGCGTACACAGGCGATGGCTGTTCGATTTTGCTCCGCAAGGGCATCCCGCTCGAAGATATGGAGTTCTTCCAATTCCATCCCACCGGCATTTATAAACTTGGCATTCTCATCACTGAAGGTGCGCGCGGCGAGGGCGCGGTGCTCATCAACGGCAAGGGTGAACGCTTCATGCCAAAGTATGCGCCCACTGTGAAAGATCTCGCTTCACGCGATGTTGTCAGTCGTGCGATCTATACCGAGATCAAGGAAGGTCGCGGCATTGATGGCAAGAATTTTGTCTATTTGGATATTCGTCCTGAGACGGTCAATAAGTTTGCCGCAGAGGATGGACGTACGAACCCCGACGGCTCTCCCTTAAAGATAACTGGTGACGTGGTCCTGCAAAAGATTCCTGACATCGTGGATTTCTGCCGCGTCTACCTCGGCGTTGATCCTGTGACTCAGATGATGCCGATCCAGCCAACCGCACATTATGCGATGGGCGGCATCCCTACGAACAAGTTTGGTGAAGTTGTGATTGACGATAAAGGCACGACCGTCCCGGGTTTATTTGCGGCGGGTGAATGTGCGTGTGTATCTGTCCATGGTGCGAATCGACTCGGAACGAACTCCTTGCTCGATATTGTTGTGTTCGGCAAACACGCGGGACTCAAAGCGGCGGAGTATGCCAGGTCTGCTGAGTTTGGGAAACTGCCTCAGGACGCTGAAGCAGGCGCAAGGTCCCAGTTTGAGGCGCTGCGCAATGGGACAGGAAAAGAAAATGTATACGACCTGTCCAATGAGATGAAGAACGTCATGTTTTCAGAAGTCGGTATTTATCGCAGCGGTTCAGCGATGGAAAGTGCCATCGATAAGATCCTTGAATTGAAGGAAAAATACAGGCACATTAAAGTGAGCGATACGGGGAAGATCTTTAATACCGAATTGTTGAATGCCTGGGAATTCGGCAATATGCTGGACATTGCGGAAGTGGTCGCGGTCAGTGCGCTGAACCGAACCGAGTCGCGCGGCGGTCATTCACGCGAAGATTATCCCGAGCGCGATGATGAGAACTGGTTGAAGCATACGTTGATCTCGAAGAAGAACGGAAAAGTTGAGATCAGCTATAAGCCCGTAGTGATCACGAAACATCAGCCGAAGGCGAGAGTCTATTAATAATGTCGTTGCGAGGAGGGTGCTCTTCCCGACGAAGCAATCTCGTTGTTAGGAGGAGATTGCTTTGGGCAAAGAACAAAAGCGCCCTCGCAATGACACGAGGAGACCTTAATGGAAATCACAGTAAAAGTCTTTAGATACAACCCCGAGAAAGATACACGCGGTCATTATGAAACTTACAAAATAGAAGCCGATGCGAACGACCGCGTGTTGGATGTGCTGGAACATATCAAAGGCAAAACGGACGGTTCGCTTTCATTCCGCCGTTCGTGCGCGCATGGCGTGTGCGGCTCGGATGCAATGCGCATCAACGGGCGCAACATGCTGGCGTGTAAAACACTGGTACGCGATGTGGGTGCGAACATCACCGTTGAGCCGCTGCTGGGTATGAAAATTGCCAAGGATTTAATTGTGGATATGGATCCATTCTTCGATAATTACAAGAAGATGCTGCCATATCTGATCAATGACAGTCCGTTGCCTGCGGACGGCAGGGAACGTTTGCAAAGTCCCGAGCAACGTGCGCGCTTCGACGAATCCACCAAGTGTATTTTGTGCGCGGCGTGTACGACATCGTGTCCATCTTATTGGGCGAGTGATGAGTATTATGGTCCTGCCGCGATCGTGGCCGCACATCGCTTTATCTTTGACAGCCGCGATGAAGGCGCTTCTGAACGCCTGGAAGTGTTGAGTGACACGAACGGTACGGTGCGTTGCCACACGGCATACAACTGCACGAATGCCTGTCCGCGTGATATTCAGATCACGAAGGCGATCGGTGAGGTCAAGCTGGCGATGGTGACGGGGAAGCTTGAGTAATTGGTAAGTAGTAATTGAGGAGGGTGGAGAATTAGTGATTGGAGATTTGACAAGCCGTGCCCGAAGGGGATGAGGATACGGCTTTTTTCATCTATAATAGGGCATATTGTTGGATGGGTAAACATAATGCTAAAAACATGGTCTTTTTGGAAAGTGTTTTTCACCACTTATCTAGCCCTTGTCGCAGGGATATGGGGGTTTGTTGAGGCTTATACATATTTTGAAAGCAACTCACTAAAACAATTTCTTGGTTCCAATTGGTGGGTCTATTACTATCTTGGCCCGCTGTTCATTGCTATTCTATTTGCGGTTTGGGCGCAATCAAGTCAAGAAGGGCAAGCCGAGACTCTTGACCAACACAATCGCCGTGTAATGCTCAACCATGTTGAAAACTTTTGGGTCAAGGGTATCCTTGAAAGCTCGCTGCATGGAGCAGCATTGCTGGAATTGGGGATCAAAGAAGACCCAAGCGCGATTAACTATCCCTGGGCGATCAAAAGAGAATCAACAAACGAAACCTTGCCAGCAGGTAAATCCATGTTAAAGATATTTGAAGAAATTGGTGCAGGGCGCTCTTTACTAATTCTTGGCGAACCTGGTTCTGGCAAAACCACCATGCTCATCGAACTCGCTGGGCAATTGATCGAAAGCGCCCGCAATGACGAGACCGAACCCATTCCCGTTGTATTCAATCTCGCATCGTGGACAGAGAAGCAATCGTTGGCAGATTGGCTTGCCGACCAGTTGAATATCGTTTATTACGTGCCAAAGAATACAGCGCAAAAATGGGTAAGCGAGAACAAAATGCTCTTATTGCTGGACGGTTTGGATGAAGTCAAACAAGAAAGCCGCGCAAAATGCGTAGAAGCGGTCAATCAGTTTAGAAATGAACATGGATTAACTTCTCTCGTTATTAGCAGTCGTATTGAAGAATATGAAGCCATTAACACGAAACTTTCATTTGAAGGGGCAATTTCAATACAATCACTTACATCAGAACAGGTGAATACGTTTTTTGATAATTTTGGCAAGAGTCTTGCTAGGGCGAAACGATTACTAAAGCAAGATAAAGTCTTGAGAGAATTGATGGAAACGCCTCTGATGCTCAGCATCATGGCGCTGGCATACAAGGATAGAGACCCTGGGGAAATCCCTCAAACAAAAAATATCGAAGACCAGCGTAAATACCTTTTCAACGCCTATATAAACCGTATGTTCGAGCGTTCGAATCGAACGACAAAATCCTCTTACACCAAAACCCAAACTTTGCATTATTTACATTGGCTTGCGCATAAAATGATACATCATAATCTCATTACCTATCAGATTGAAGCCATGCAGCCCTCTTGGTTGGAAGACAAATTTCAACGCCGTCTATATATCTTATATGCTGGATTGATCGGTGGGATAATTGGTGGGATGATTTTTGGACTAATCATCGGATTATTTAGCGGGCGGAGCAATGGACTGTATATTGGGCTGATTATGGCGTTAATGTATGGGTTGGCTTTTGGGGTTCATAGCGCACTGGCTAATAACATTACTATGATAGATAACCTTAGATGGTCATGGCGAAAAGTTCCATTGATGTTGATTGCATGGATAATTGTCGGATCGTTTTCTTGGCTAATGCTAAGGAATTTCGAGACACTGGTGGGAAGTTTGATACTTATCATAATACTTGGTGGACTGATTGAAGAACAAACAGAAGAAACGACTCGCTCCGGTCAACGCCTGAAACAAACACTTTATAATGGTTTTGTAATCGTGATGTTGACAGCAGCGATCCTAGTGTTGGTTGGCATGTTCTTTAAGAATGTAACAATTAGCGTGTTAGTTACTGCTCTGATTCTCGGCCTGATTTTTGGGATGTTCACGGGTGGTATAGCACTTAGCCAACACTATTCCTTGCGATTTGTGCTCGCACGGTATGGACTATTACCTCAACGCCTAATTCCCTTTCTAGAGTATGTTGTTAATCTCATCATGTTGCGTCGAGTAGGCGGGAGTTATATATTCGTTCATCGCTTACTTATGGAACATTTTGCAGAAATGAAGGAATAACATAATATTGGAGAATCAAATATGAATGTCCTAAGGCTAGCAGCCTTCTCCCAAAACGGACAAGGCGGGAATCCTGCAGGTGTTGCATTTTATGATGTGATGCCAAGTGAAGCTGAAATGTTGAAGATTGCCAAAGAGGTGGGTTATTCTGAAACGGCGTTTCTGGTGAAACAGGCCAGTGGTTGGCGAGTCCGTTATTTTGCACCGGAGCTGGAAGTTCCGTTTTGTGGACATGCCACGATTGCTTTGGGAGCGGCGTTGGGTGAACGCTTTGGTGAGGGCGAATACAAGTTGATATTAAACGATAGTGTGATCAGTGTCCGTGTGGAGAAAACGGGGAGCGGATTTTCATCAACGCTTCAATCGCCTGAAACTTATTCAGAAGATGCGCCAAATGAATTTGTGGATGAAGTCCTTGCTGGATTCCATTTGACGCGCGATCAACTTGACCCGGCTTTCCCGATCCGCTTTGCATCGGGCGGTGCGAAGCATTTGATCCTTGTCGCGAAAGAGCGCAAGACACTTGCTGATATGAAATATGATTTTGAAAAAGTCAGAGCGTTGATGATGGATAAAAATCTTATCACCATCAGTTTACTTTGGCAGGAATCGGATGAGGTGTTCCACTCCCGTAATGCGTTTGCATCCGGCGGAGTCTATGAAGATCCCGCCACGGGCGCGGCGGCTGCGGCACTGGCTGGTTATCTACGCGACATCAACTGGCAGGGCAAAAAGGAATTCACCATTTTGCAGGGTGAGGACATGGGCGTGCTGTCGCGTTTATCCGTTCAATATACAGCGAAGGTTGGCGAGAGCGTCTCCGTGCGTGGTGAGGTACGGTATATTTCTGATATCGAGTAGATGAACGACCGTTAACGACTCCTGCCATCTACATTCCGCAGGAAACGACTCTTGATTCGATGCGCGCAAATTGGGTTGCCGCCTGCATGGACTTCAACGAGACCAGTACTGAGCAGACTTTGAATCAGGCGTTTTCCATGTTCCCCGTGGAAGCTGTCTGTGTGGAAGTTTTGCAAAAAGGCATGTCTGAAATTGGGAACCTGTGGTTCGAAAACCAGGCCTCGGTTCAACAGGAACATTTCGCATCTGGTTTAGCCATGCGACGTTTGGATGCACTACTCATTGCATCTCCCGTTCCATCACGCAAACCGATCTTCGAATGGCTCAAAACCGAAACCCAAAAACTCAAGGCATAAACCGACGAGCGAATCGTTTATAGCGCGTCAGGAAAAACTCCAAGCCAGGACAGGAATTATTTTCATGCAGATTAAAAAGAAAAACACAACCAACAAATATATTTTCGCCGGTGTACTGGTCTCCGCTGCGTTGACCGCTGTGATCGGTTTGACAGCCGCCAATCTATCGGGGTTTCAAATTGTCGGGCATACGGTCGCTTTCGCCTATCCCTGGCGGTTGACCGAGCCTAACGCCGCGGCGCGTCTCACAGCCTGGGCGGGATATTTATTTCATAACATTCTCGCCTGGGGGATTATTTATTTTGCCCAACGCCAAAAGCCAAAATTCGGAAACGACCTGCGCTGGTTCAACTGGTGGATGATCGCAGTTAATATCATCTTTGGTCTTCTCCATATCGTTCAGACCCAACTTTTCTACGATGGCCTCGCGCAAAGCGTACCGGAGATTACCGCATTGGGCTCCGTCGCCGTGATGCTGATGATCATCATCATTCTTGAAACGCCACGCCGTGGATTGATCTTTGGTTACAAGTTCAAATTCAAGGATGGCTTCCTATATATCGTCCGCAAATATCATAGCTATATCTTCACGTGGGCGATCATATATGATTACTGGTATCACCCCACCGTCGGCACTTTCGGACATTTGATGGGCTTTTATTACAACTTCCTCATCATAGTTCAGGCTACGCTGCTCTTCAATCGCGCCCACCTCAATAAATGGTGGACAGTCTTTCTTGAAGTCTTTGTGCTCATCCATGCGGTGGCGGTTGCCATCTTTCAAGGACAAGCCATGTGGCCCATGTTCGCCTTCGGCTTTGGAGCCATGATCATCCTAACCCAAATGTATGGTCTGGGACTGAACACCTGGACCAAACGCGGGCTGGCTCTTGGCTTTATCGTCCTGGCAGTGGGGTATTACACACTAACAGGAAACGCTGGCGGGATGAATGAGCTCATCCGTATCCCATTCATTGACTATGCAGTGATCTTCCTGCTTTACGGCATCTATCTCCTCATCAATTGGACCATCAACCTGTTCAAACGCCCAGAGATAACGCCCGCCATCACAGATTAATTCAGCAACACGGTGAACTAATAACTGTGGATGATGACCTGGTTTTGTACTTCACAAAAGAGTTCAAATAGTTAATGGTAAAAAGTGTTGCTCCAGAAATCGGGCGCGCCGCAATGCGTGCCCTCCTCAAAGAGCGCTCCCCACTTGGACCGTTGAAAGTAATGGCAAAACATGTCGGGCGTTTCTTTCAGATTCCCATTCCAGGTTTTCGTCCGTATGTGGTGTTTGGACCGGAAGCGAATCGCAAAGTGTTGGTTACCGAACGCGATAAGGTTCTATGGCGCAACACTGATCCCGTCACGGATTTGTTGGGACGTGGCGTTTTGATCGTGGATGGCGACGAACACGATCATTATCGCAAGCTGACAACGCTTTCGATTCTGATCCCCGGAACCTATCTTTCGTTGATGGATATTATCGCATTGAAGGCTACGACGTGGTCAATCTCCCCGTCACAAACAACTGGTATTTTATTCTTCGGAATATTGCCGCTCGAGGAAGTTGTATTCTTTTTTATCACGAACGTGTTGATTACTTTTGGAATGACGTTACTGCTGGCAAACGTCAGCAGGGAAAGATTCGCAGAGATCAAGAAACAGGTTCGGGGCTGGAAAGAGGCGGGACTTCATCCACAGAAACGTTGACGAGGTCGTGAATCCATTTGCGTGAGAGATAACGTCTAAAGATGACAATCGCTTTGACAGCTTCTTCGAGCAATACAAGCGCGTACACATAATATACGGGGAAATGCAAAACGAATCCACCGATGAGCGCGGCGGGGACGCCGATGACCCAGATCGAGAATAATTCCATGAACATGGCGTAACGTGTATCGCCGCCCGCCCGCAACGCGCCGATAAAGAGCATGAAGTTGAAGACGCGCAACCAGATGGAAAGCGAATAGACGAGCATGATATTACGCAGGTTAAATGTGGCAGAGGGCGAGAGTTGATATAAACCGACGACCAGGTCGCGGGCAAAAAAGACAAACACACCACCCAGCAGCGCGGAGAGGACGCCGAGGATCGTCATACGGCGGGCGTATTCAAAGGCGATGTCTTTGTCACCTTCGCCGATCTTGTTGCCGACCATGACCGAACACGCATTGCCCAGGCCGATGAACAATACGAATATCAACTCTTCAATGGTGGCGTTGATATTGATCGCGGCGATTGAGTCTGTGCCGATGCGGGCATAGACGGCATTGTAGGTTGTGATGCCAAACGACCACAATATTTCATTGAGTGCGGCGGGCATGGATGTTTTCAAAACCCTGAAGAGGAAGATGCGGTTGAAATGAAAGAGGGAGGCTGGTTTTGCCGCCAGAGGAGTTTTGAGGGCGTATACAAGAATGATCAAAAGCAGACACTGAAACACCCAACCGATGCATGTGCCAATTGCCGCGCCGCGCACACCCAGCGCAGGAAAACCAAAACGACCGAAGATGAGGATGTAGGCGATGATCGTTTTCAGAGCCAGCGCGATGATCGCCACGAAGACCGTCATCTTCACCTGGGTGATACTGCGTAACACTGAAATGTAAGAGACCGAGATCGCCGTAAAGATATAGCTCAAACCAACGATGCGGAGATAGTCGCTGCCAAGTTGGATCACGATTGGGTCTTCGGTGTAAAAGCCCATGAGTTTTTCGGGGATCAATACAGCCGCCAGTGTAAACAACGCGGCGACTGAGACCGCGATGACAAGACAGATCCCCAACACCTTGCGGATACTTTCCGTATCACCCTTGCCCCAATATTGCGCAGTGAAAATTGCCATGCCGCTCGTCGTTCCGAACAGGAACAGGATCAGCAGAAAGAAGATCTGGTTTGCCAGCCCCAGCGCGGCGACAGAAGCTTCGCCCAGTTGACCAACCATGAGCACGTCGATCATGTTCAGTCCGGCTGTGATAAGTTGCTGAAATGCAACCGGCACAGCTAATGCCAGCATGGTACGGAAGAAATCTTTATCGCGCAGGAACGAAAGACTCATAAAATGATCTGGTTATTACAATACTTTCAGGTAGAGATAAGACGTTCAAACCCAAGGCGGGTAAGGACCTTTTCGGATGGCAAATTCCCTTCCGTGATCACAGCACGAACTTCAGCAAGGTTTTTATTTGCCAGACTTTGAAGCGTATGCAAGACCGCAGTGGTCGCCAGCTGTTTTCCCTTCCAGCGTGAGACAGTCATAATGTAAGAGATCAGGGGTACACGCCGTTCCTTCCAAAAGTCTACCAGGCAGGCGCAGGTCAATTCATTGTCGATCAACCCAAGCCACGAAGATTCAAGCCATAGTGGATCTGAGAGACGGGAATAATAGGACCCTACTTCGTTCACTGCATCTTCAATTGTTTCATCATCGTAGTCAATTGTCCCGCGATATGAATCGAGCATAAGCTCAGCCAAAATCTGTTTATCAGCAAGGGAAGGGTTGCGCCAGACCGTTCCCATCAAAGGGTCAGGCGCAACAACCGGTTTGAAATTTTTTAGTTCGAATACGTATTCAAACCGGCGATGTGCCATTAATTATCTTCCGGCGCTTCACGGACGATATATAACGGTCTGCCTTTGGCTTCATCATATAGACGGCCGATGTATTCACCAAGGATACCCAATGATATTAATTGTACGCCGCCCAAAAACAATACCGCAATGAGTGTGGTAGCCTGACCAAAGAAAGCCTGTGAACCCGTAACACGCATATAAACAACGATCGGTATGGCAAGAATGGCAAAACTCGCGGATGCAAAACCAAAGAATGTCGCAACTTGCAGAGGGAAGTAGGAAAAACTCGTAACTGCGTTGATCGCCAGCCGGAACATTTTCCTGAATGGATATTTCGTCTCACCTGCCACGCGCGCCGCGCGTTTATATTCCACGCCCACCTGTTTGAAACCCACCCACGCAGACATGCCGCGCGGGAAGCGATGCCGCTCACGCATTTTCTTGAGCACATTGACCACTTTGCGATCCATCAGGCGGAAGTCGCCGGTATCGAGCGGGATCTTTACATCGGTAATGCCATGGATGATGCGATAGAACAGGGAAGCCGTCCACAGTTTGAACCAGGATTCGCCTTCGCGTTCGGTACGGATGGCATAAACGACCTCGTTGCCTTCCTTCCATTTTTTCGCCATTTCAAGAATTAATTCCGGCGGGTCCTGCAGGTCTGCATCTATGATGATGACCGCGTCGCCGCGGGCGTAATCCCAACCGGCGGTGATCGCCACCTGGTGGCCAAAGTTACGCGCGAAGATGATCGGGCGAATGTTTTTATCTTTTTGCGCGAGCTCGCGGATGATATCTGTGGAGCCATCCGTGGAGCCATCGTCCACGAGGATGAGTTCCCAGGGCTCGTTCGTGGAGCCCATGACTTCAGTGATGCGGCGCTGGAGTTCAGGAAGGTTGTCCTTTTCGTTGAAGATGGGCGCAATGATCGAGTAGGTGATTTTCATTCGTTGGTTTTCTTTCGAGCAGGATTCGTTTTGGGATTGGACTCGATATTTGAGTCTGAAGCAGGTTGCGGGGAGGTTGAGGCGGGTTTGTCCTCAGCAGAGCTCAAGGATTCATCTGCATGATTTCTTTTTCTTTGCAAGGCGCGGCGCGGCGGTTTGATCTTATCAGGCGGCGCGACAAATTGCATACTGCCATCATCTTCAAATGCTGGCAAGCCAAGTACTTTGCGCTGAATATAACCAGCGATCACAACGATGGAGGCAAGCACGGGCACAACCAGCAACGCGCCGATAATACCTTCCAGAATCGTAGCCACGATGATGGCAATAAAGATCAAGCCCTCATTCATATGAACACTGCGTCCCATGATGATCGGGCGCAGGAAAAAATTTTTCAGGTTGATCAAAACCAGATATGAGGCTACCACAATCCCCGACACCCAAAAGTTGGGTAGGTCGGCAAGCGGTCCCCAATTGGAGCCTTCAAGCAATGCGACACCCGCCGCAAAAGTAACCGCGATAAACGGACCGACATCCGGCACAAGCGTAAATAATCCCGCCAGCACACCCAACACCAAGGCGCCCGGAATACCCATGAATAACCATACGAGGGTGAAGACCACACCGACAATGATCATCAACACGATCTGCCCGCGCAGGTATGCCATCCACACGCGGCGGATGCGGCGATACAACTCTTCCATCTCCCAACGATACGGCGGCAGGACAAAGTTGAACATGCTCTCGCGCATACGGTGCCACTCGGATAAAAACAAATACACACTCACCAGAATAATGAGGAACCACAACACCCCCACCGATGTGGTCTCAAGCAATTGCAACGCCTCTTCAGGGAGCGGCGTGAGGAATGCGCCCTGTATCTGGGTAAGACTCTGTCCCCACGCCTCCAAATGAAAAACCAGCCCGCCAATTTGCACAGGCTTTGAAAGTGTATCGCCCAGTTGGTTTGTCAGAGCCAACAGGTCTTGAATCACCTTTTGGGCCTCTTCGTAAAAGATCGGCGTCAACGTGGCAGGCACGCCCACGAGCAGGATCAATGCTGAAAAATAAACAATATTCACAGCGGCTGTGCGCGTCATCTTTGTGCGGGCGGAGAGATATTCAACAGCCGGGTTGATCAGATACGCCACGAACGCCGCGACCACCAGGTTCCTGACTGCATCGTGGGCATAAAAGAGAAATGCCAATAAGGCACTAAAACATAATATCCCCGTTACATAGCGAAATGTTGTACTCCATTGAGTGTCATTGTTCATAGCAGCCCTTTCAGCGCGCTCAAAGTTGGTTCAATGATCGGAGCAGACTCCACCGCGCTCAACGCGGCGCGGACGTCTTTGAGTCCACTGCCTGTATTTAACACCAGGATCGGATCTGCGTTTCCGACTACGCCGGTGGCTGTTCCTTTTACCAAACCGGCATATGCCGTTGCCCCAGCCGGTTCCGCAAAAACACCCACCCGGCCAAGTTCCGCAATGGCATTGAGAATCTCCTCATCTGATACATTAACGTATGTGCCGCCGGTTTCCTTCACGGCGCGCACCGCCCGGACCCCGTCACGCGGCAGGTCAACGGAGATCGAATCAGCGAGCGTGTGTGCTGAGACTGGTTTGATCGTCTCGGTGTTCCCGTGGAAGGCGTTCGAGATGGCGGCAGAGCCTTCCGCCTGCACACCGATAATGCGCGGGATACGCGGCATCCAGCCCAATTGAAATAGATCCTTGAAGCCTTTATGAATACCGGAGATGATATTCCCATCCCCCACTGGGACAAAGATCGTCAACGGCGCGTGGTCGAGCGCTTCTCCAAATTCGGCATGCCACTTGGCATGCGTATGCTGCCACCATTCCCAAATTTCGAACGCCGCAGTTTTTTTCCCTTCCGCCGTGAACGGATTGTAGCCAGTATTGCGGCAATACCAGCCAAATTCATTTGAGGCTTGAATGGTTAAGTCGAAGGCATCGTCGTAAGTTCCATCCACCAAAATAACTTTTGCACCGAAGATCAACAACTGTGCGACCTTCGCCTGGGGTGCGGATTTGGGTGCGAAGATGATCGCCTTCTGCCCCACCGCGGCAGACATGCCCGCCAGTGCCGCACCGGCGTTGCCGGTGGAGGCGGTAACGATGATTTCAGACCTTAGTTCCTGGGCGCGCGCGACAACAATTGCCGAGGCACGATCTTTGAAGGAAGCCGTTGGGTTTTTCGATTCGTCCTTCAGCCAGAGGTTCTGCAAACCAAGTTTCTCAGCAAGCCGCGTCAGCCTGAAAACGGGAGTCCCACCCGCGGCGTGGAGCGGAGTCGAATCACCTTCAGGTTCAGAGACAGGCAGAAGCGGCAGATACCGCCACAGCGACGAATCGGCACGCGAGAGAATATCCTCAGGCTGGTATTTATTCTTGATGGAATCATAATCCAGCACAACATCCAAATTCCCGCCGTCTTTTGGACAGGTGTAGGTCACTTCGCCAGGGGCGTATTCAGTTCTGCATAACGAACAAACATAGCCGACGAATTTACTCATATGATTTCCTTCTATTTCCCCAATTGTACCCTGATGCAATCTTTACGTTGATAGTCAGGTCTTAACCAAAAGGAACTCCCCGGCTTGAAACCGTCAACGCAACTCAGCGGGTAGAGGTTGCGCTTCACCGCTTTTGCGGTCAACCAGTTCCCAATCCAGGATGCATTCAGCCACGGTAGAACCATCTGCGCGGGTGATGCCAACATACCGTGTGCCGCCCGTATCATTGACTTCGAGTTGATGCGTGGAAATGTTCAACGCTTCTCCCCACGATGCAATCGACAAGTATTGGACATGCACCCGCTTCGTGACCACAGCCAAATCTGCTTCCGTCAATTTGACAGGACTCCACCCTCGAGCCGCAAAATCCTGCGCGGCGGCTTCCTCCGCATAATTGACATAGATCACGTTGTTGACATGGTCATACACATCCAGATCCATCCATTCCACCTGGCGCTGTGTGACGAATGGATTTTCAACCGCCGCAATTTTTGGAAAACGTTCAAACGGAAACACGCGCGGGTCTTCAAGCCGAAACTTCTCGATCTCTTCTTCAGGCAAATTTGTCGGTCGCCCCGTTTTCGTATCCATGTAGACGATATGCTGTGTGCCTTGCGCGATCACTTCCCCATTATCTTTGCGTGTGAGTTCAAAACAGCGCGTCCCGCGGACTCTCTGCCAGTTGACCATCCAGATCGTGAAATCGAAAACATCGTCATGCCGCAATGGACGCAGGAAATGCATCTCCGTCTCACGGATCACCCAGAACACATCGGGATTTCGGCTGTAGTTCACATCCATGCCCGCCGCAACGCCCCAATCCCAGGCGGTTTCGATGAGGTAACGCAGATAATTCGCGGGGCTGACCGTACCGCTGGGATCCAGTTCCCCCCAACGCACACGGAACGTACGAGTAAAGATTTTAGACATAGGATTGATTTTACTTGATATAGAAGCAGACCTGACAGGTCTTACCCAAAAAGGACTCTCAGGCTTGAAACCTTGAGAGTCCTTTTTCACCTTCTACTTTCAATTTCTCTTCCCTCTCCCAAATCTCCCGTGCAATCAACTCTTGATCCACAGGCAACTTATCCACACAAACATCTGCACATCAAATAACCTGTAGAATCTCAGATGGAGTTTTGTGACCCTTATCTGTCCGTTGAAAGTCGGAATCAAAACTAATCAGCGTCAATTCATATCTGGCGGCGACTGCGTACTGATAGGCATCATCGAAATCCAAGCCAAACTTTTGAGAACCTGAAACGACTGCATCCATTTCATCAGAGTAAAGAGATAGAAGTCTAATCCCACCATTCAACAATACATCATCTATAAACGCCCGAAATGCCTCATGTTGCTTTTTACGAAACAGCAAAAGACCAATTGAATGGAGCGAATAATCCGTAATGAAAAACTCGTGTTGACCCACCTTCAGTAACAACTCTTTGGCTTCATTGGCTTTTTCCTGAGACAGAATAATCTCAAGAAACACATTCGTGTCAAGCAGAGCCTTCATTGTATCCCCCCCTCCAGTCTGCTATTTGATGTTGAAGTTGAACAGAAGTGTACTGACTACGCATATCTTTCAACGCGCCTTCCCATTGAAATTTCATGGGGCGGCGCTGGCGCGCTGATTTACGTTCCAACAAGAATTCAACAAAATCCCGCACTTCTGTCTGCAACTCTGGCGGAAGCCTTTGCAACATTTCCTGCAAGGATAAATTAGCCATTGGTATCTCCTGTTCTCTATCGTCTTATTTTACCCTGTCTTCCCTCTCCAAATCTCCCTCGCTATCATCTCCTGATCCACAGGCAGTTTATCAATCCTCACGCCGAACGCATTGTAAATCGCATTCGTGAGCGCGGGCATGGTTGGGATGCTCAACGAATCACGGAATCCAATCAGTGGGGCGCAAACGTTCGATGACAAAGAAATTGGAAAAAACGCGCCGTTGTCCAAAAGCGAAGTATGCTTTACCGAGCAGGAGCTCGGGATTGTGCGGGTCGGGTTGGACAAGGTAATCCCGCAACAAACGTTCCACCGCCCGACGCGGATTCCGCGGACTGGCGCCATAATTCAGTAACAATGCCTGAGGATATAAATTATCTTGCGAGGTCGTGTCCACGCGGGTTACCACGTAGAAAGCGTAACGTTTTGGGTCCTGGATGCCTGGCTTGTGAATCCATGGTCCAGTTAATCCATTTTGCTGCACCGGGATGTTATAGCCCTCGCTGCGTCCATTAAGCAGGAAAAAACCCTTAATGAATTTTTGAATACCAAGCAGGCGGACTAATAAAGCCATATTATAGCCGCGCCATTCGTAGCCTA
>Ga0180069_1000086_pt1 | contig 19718 bp, 22 predicted proteins | sample EasRivERM_16_10D_2_FD_121793 | JGI IMG/M metagenome (GOLD analysis project Ga0180069, IMG submission 121793) | Soil microbial communities from meander-bound floodplain in the East River, Colorado, USA - East River metaG ERMLT231B'_16_10D | ecosystem: Environmental > Terrestrial > Soil >...
GCCTGGACCGCGCTGCCGAATTTCAAGGGGCAATCGCAGTTTCGTACGTGGTTGTATCGTATTGTGACAAACCTGTGCTACAACCGTCTGCCCAATTTACGTCGCTCCCTCAACGATCTCGGTGATGACGTGATGGAAGATATCCCCGAGACAAATTTCAATGCCCCTGCCAGTGAATTTGAAAACAATGAAACAAGACAACACTTGCATCGCGCGATTGACGCGCTCGATGCCAATTACAAATTACTCATTACGCTTCGTTATCAGAACGAACTTTCCTACGACGAGATCGCCTCAACGCTTAACCTGCCGCTTGGCACTGTCAAAACGGGCATTTTCCGCGCGAAGGAACAATTGCGAAAATCGCTCGTTCACCTGGAGGACTCATGGATAACCGCCTAAAACAAGATGCGCTCATCGAAGAAGCGCTTAACTCCCAGTCGCTTGCGCCGATGCCGCGCAGTATCACCGCCGATGTGATGGCACGCATTCAAAAAGATACAAGACCAGCACTTATCACGTGGAATGACTTTGCGTTGAGCCTGGTCATTGCCTTATGCATTGGCGCTTTGTTCTTTACTCTGCAAAATCTGCCGCCCGTTATGCTGGTAAAGATCCGCATTCAAGGAATTCTGTTGTATCAGAGTTTTCTCGTAAATATGCGTTGGCTCATCCCAATATTGTTTTTTGGGTTGGGAGCCTTTTTAGCGGCACTGACCATTCCCATGCTGTATCAAATGATGGTTGGACGCAGGCGTTGAAATGTCACGCGCCGATCTCCTGATTATTAAAGATTTCTAATTTTATATAGCCCAACCAGCGGAGGGTATTGTGGGTTTTAAACGCTATGATATGAAGTATCATAGCGTTTGAGTTTTGCTTTAGGACAGGCAACGAACAAGGCCAAACCCTTAACACAAACTTTACAGATGAATTGAGCATTTCAAGAGATTCACTATGCAAGTCGATATTCAACAGAAACCAAAAGCCTTTATTGTCGTCAACCCAGTGGCAGGAACATCGCAGCTCGAAGATGTGCAAGAAAGAATCCAAACGGCTTTGCAGGCTCACAATATTCCTTTTGAAATCTATGAAACTAAAGGGGATGATAATTTCAAGCAGATTATTCGAAGTGCCATCAAGCAAGGTTCGAAGCTTGTGATTGCAGCTGGCGGAGATGGAACCCTTTCAGGCGTTGTCGACGGTCTGGTGGATACACAGGTCCCACTGCTAATTCTGCCCACTGGCACCTGGAATGCTCTCGCCCAGGCATTAAATATCCCGCTTCAAATCGATGCGGCACTTGACCTGTTATTTCAAGAACATCAAATTCAAACGGTAGATGCTCTGCAAGTTGATAAAAAATATTATGTACTAAGTATCAGTGTGGGTGTGAGCTCACGGTCGCTGGAGGATGTGAAGCGTGAAGAAAAGCGGCTTTTTGGCCGGCTGGCAGATTTGCGTTCAGTGATTCAGCATTTGTTGGAATTCCGCTCGTATTCCTTTGAAGTCAAGATCGATGGCAAGCTGACAAGATTTCGTGCGTCTGAACTGATGGTATCCAATAGTTCCATTCTGGGTCTCAAGATGTTACGACTGGATCCTGGAATCCGCATGGATGACGGCAAGTTGAATGTTTGTCGCATCTATGCAAACTCCATCACTGAGTATCTCAAGTTGGTAATGAGCGTACTCAGAGGCAATCAACAGCACAACTGGAATATCTTGTGTGTGGAAGCGTTGCAGGAAGTGGAAATTCATTGCAGCGAAAAATTGCCAGTCCAGGGCGATGGCGAATTGATCGACCATCTTCCCATTACAGTGAAGCTCCATCCGCAGGCAGTCCAAATTGTAACTCCCCTCAATAGTGAAGTGTGAAAATTTATTCCAGCCTTTGCAGTATGTGACTGACTGCCGTCGAGGCGGGACCACCAAGCGATTGGATCAACGCAGTTTTCGCGTTGGGGATCTGGTTCGCTTCAGCCTGACCCCGTAGCTGGAGCGTTGCTTCGACAGCCTGATACAAACCGGCAGCACCTCCGGCAAATCCGCGTGCCTTCATACCGCCCATCGTCGCACAAGGGATTTTCCCTTTTAAGCCGACTTCATTTTCTGCGGCGAGTTTCCAGCCACTTCCTTTGATGGCGAATCCGATAGCTTCGAGTTGCAGCGCAGCGTAGATGCTGAATACATCGTGATACTCAAATAAGTTAACATCATCGAGCAGGACGCCAGCCTGCTTCATAGCTTTGCCTGCGGAAATTTGTGCAGTGTCGAAATACAGCATATCTTTGCGATCGTGCAATGCCAGCGTGTCAGATGATGCGGCGGAGCCAGAAATCTTCACGAGTGGATTATTGAATTCGGACGGGAGCAGGTCACGGCGCGTGAGAACGAGCGCGGCAGCGCCATCCGCATTGGGAGCCATGTCAAACATGTTGATGGGGTCGCTGACCATTTCGGCTTTGGCGTAGGACTCAGGCTTGATGGCTTTGCGGAACATCGCATTTTTATTGGCAACGCCATTGGCGTGCGCAGTTAATGCAAAGCCAGCAAAACCATCATTGGGAACTTGATACTCGTGCATGTAGCGCTTCATCAAAAGCGCGGCTTGTGCAGTGGCAGTCAAGCCTTGCACGGCTTCAAAATCGGAATCGCTGGCGGTGGCGATGGCTTCTTCAACGCCTGAACCGATCTTGTCGGTAAACTTTTCCACACCGACAACGAGCGCCACATCGACCATGCCACTAGCAACGGCGAGATAACCCTGCCGCAATGCCGCGCCGCCGGATGCGCCTGCGGCTTCGAGAGTTACGGCTTCAATGCCAAGCAGGCCTGCATAATCCGCGAGTAGCACGCCGAGATGCGCCTGGTTGGAAAGATTCGGCGCGAACATGTTGCCGACGAATAACGCTTGCGGCTTAAGCCCACCCGAATCTTTGACCGCGTCCTGAATGGCGGCAAATGCCAACTCACGCAGACCAATATCCCAATGTTCGCCAACTTCTGTTTGTCCGATTCCTGCGATAACTACTTCTGTCATTTGATCTCACTTTGAAAAAGAAATTTTACTGGTTCATCTGATGGATAGGTGATTGATGAGGGTCCAATTAGTGTCAAGTTACTGTCTTTGGGCGGCTCCATCCGTAGTGTAACGGGGTAATCCGCGCCGCCTGGGATCGTGATAAAGGCATTGCCTCTTTCGTCGGTGGTGTCTCCGGTTTCGAATCCGCCTTGCAGAGTGACGATAAAAGTTGCATTCTCTACAGGCATGTCTTCCGAGTCGATTTCACCATTGCTATTCACATCGAGATACGCGTATCCTGAAAAGAAGGAATCTACAATGGGTTGTATGGTCGGAGTTGGGGCGGGGATGTTACAACCTGCTAATAGTAATGAAAGAAAAATCACACTAGCATGCTTACGCAGACCAATGTTCCAATGTCCACCGACTTCTGTCATTGCTTCTCCGCTAGTTTTATTTTCCAACTTAAGATAAATTTCCTGAATTTAGAACGCTCCATATAACTAAAGCAATGCCGCAAAGTATGGCAAAAGGAATAACAAGAAGTGCTGCGATGGTAAGAAGCGACCACGAAGAATCTCTTGGATGTATGAAAAAATTTATCGCAATTACAAGTAAGAAACCCATTACAACAACTATGCTAAGAATAACCAACCATAACGAACCCACTCCCGTTAGGTGTTCCTTTAGTGATATTCTAGGATATGTTGGAAATATGGAGGAACCAGACATCAATGTGATTACAAGTATTGAACAAGCCAGCACGAGCCCTACTACTGTAATGATATTAACGTAAGAAAGACAAGATTTCTGATTCATCAATACCTACCAAATGCTCTTCAAAAATTTGACCTTCTCCAGCGTCTGATAACTTTGTCCGCCTTCGTGACCGTTATAGGGATAGACCTTGATGTCCTTTTCGCCAGACCAATGATTGTATGCGGCATAGACTGTTGATGGTGGGCAGACTTGATCCATTAAACCAGTGCAGAAGAGCGCTTTTGCTTTGGCGCGCGCGGAGAAATTGACTCCATCAAAATAGGAGAGCGTGTTGAAGACTGTATCCACTTTGTCGCGATGGACGTGACAGAACTCGGCGATCTCTTTGTAGGGATAGGTATCCACGATCTCAGTGGCGCGGCGATAGTGGCAGAGGAACGGTACATCAGGCATCGCAGCAACCACGTCAGGGACTAGCCCCGCCGCAGCGATGGTAATGCCTCCGCCTTGTGAGCCGCCTGTCACAGCGATTTGAGTTGCATCAATATCAGCGTGGCTGCGTGCCGCATCAATCGCGCGGACGGCATCTGTGAAAACGCGGCGGTAGTAGTAATGCTTGGGGTCGAGAATGCCTTTGGTCATGCTACCGGGATAATGAGCGTTACCGCCATCAGCATAAAGATCAGGTGTATCACCAGGTGACCACGTGCTGCCTTGTCCGCGCGTGTCCATGACGAAGTGAGCGTAGCCTGCGCTTGCCCAGAGCAGCCAATCAAAACCGAATTGACGTCCGCCGCCGTAGCCGATGAATTCGACAACGCAAGGTAATTTGCCAGAGCGTTGCGTTGGGAGAATCAACCAGCCTTTGACGGGTTGTCCGCCGAAGCCTGCGAATGTGACATCGAAGATCTCTTGGGCAACGAGTCCGTAGTCCACTTTTTCGAAGGTTGCGTTGAGGGGATGTGCCTGTGCTTCATCCAATGTGGATTTCCAGAACGAGTCGAAGTCCGCGGGTTCGGTGCGGGAGGGGAGGTAGGTCTTGAGTTCGTTGAGTGAGAGGTCGAAGAATGCCATGAAAGCCTCGGGAATTGGGAATCGTAAATTGGGATTTGGGAGTCGTGAGTTAGGAAAACCGATTCCCGAATCACGATTCCCAATTTACGTTATTTCATCTGTAATTTTCCGCGATACCTTACGTAAGTAGCGTAATCAATTTCACTTCTGCGCTTGATGTATTCTTGAGTGGTTGTAGCTCGCCCTACGCGGAGCGGAGCGGCGTCAGTGACGGTGATGTCGAAGGCATCGGAGCCAGCCCCGGAGCCGAAAGAGACGCAGAGAATCCGATCGCCGGGTTGGGCGATGTCGAGAGTCGCGGTGAGTCCGATCATCGCTGCGCCTGCGTAGGTATTTCCGATCACGCCCACGAGCAGACCGGGCTCGATCTGGTCCATGGAGAATCCAAGTTGCGATGCGACGCGTTGCGGGAACTTGGTGTTGGGCTGATGGAAGATCGCCCACTTGTAATCCTTGGCGGTGGTGCCGGAGGCTTCCATCATGTGCGTGGCGGCTTCGGTGACGTGTTTGAAATAAGCAGGCTCGCCCGTGAAGCGCATGCCGTGTTCGGGATACTTCGCATCGGAGCGTCGCCAGAAATCGGGCGTGTCGGTGACGTAGGAATACGACGAGTTGATGATCGCCAGCGACTCTTCGGCGGGACCGACGATGTACGCGCCGCCGCCCGCGCCCGCGGTGTATTCGAGCGCGTCGCCGGGTTTGCCTTGCGCGGTGTCCATGCCGATCGCCATGGCGTAATGTCCCATACCCGAGCCGACCAAGCCCATCGCAGCGACCAAGGCTTCGGTGCCCGCTTTACAGGCGAACTCCCAATCGGCGGCTTGCGTGTTGGGGACGGCGCCAATCGCTTCGGCGACCAAGGTGGAAGTTGGTTTCACCGCATAAGGATGGGACTCAGACCCGACCCAGACCGCCCGCAATTCGGTCGGGTCAATTTGGGCGCGAAGCATGGCGTTGCGCGCGGCTTCAATGGACATGGTGATGACGTCTTCATCGAGTCCGGGGACGGCTTTCTCTTTGATGGGGAGTCCGCCTTTGCCGCCGGTCCATACGCGGGCAACTTCCTTGGCGGGCAGACGATAACGCGGCACGTACGCGCCGTAGCCAACGATGCCAACGGGCTTGACGGGTTTGAGGAGGGTGGGGGAGTGTGTGTGAGGGGTTGTCATTCGTTATCCTTATCGACTATAAACATCTTTCTAAATTCGTCAACGAATTTATGTGCTATTGATGGAATACTATCAATGAGATTACTTGTTGAGACTTGTCCTTGTTTAGTAGGTTTGTTATTTGAAATCTTGGCAATTTGTTGATAGATGGGTTTTGGATTTATTCCCTTTTCTTCTGCCGCTACATAGAGACGTGCAAGATGCTCTTCGTCATCGGGTCGGTAATGTATACCATCTAACATTGAGATGGCAACTAAACCGCGCCATAGCCAAACAACGTTGCCAGTTTCTTCCAATTGTTTTATTGCTCTAATGCCGTAAAAGTTCAATGCATAGCGGAAGGGCGCTGGCGGACCACCTTCAAAAACATCTTTTTCGCTTCTGTCGTAATCTTTGATAATCTGTCTTATTTCATTACGTTCTTCAGTCGTTGCATTGATGTATATTTCAAAGTTTTCGTCTAGGAAATTCTCAATATTATTTTTAAAGATAATAGATTCTTCCCGAGAATCAAAATAACTCCCATTTAAGCGAGATGCCAATTGAATCAACTGCTTCTTGTATATATCTAGGTTCATAGCTTATTCGACTTTATTGTCTTTCGACATACCAAAACTCAGAAGTCAATCCTAACTGCCTGAAAATCTTCGGTGCGGACTAAAGTCCTGCCTCAGTGCGTGGAAGCCCTGCGGGCTGATGAGCGAGTTGGTTTTTAGCCGACTTCCTTGAACCGAGGGAGGGATTTATCCCGTGCTGTACCAACGGGTTTGACGGGTTTGAGGAGGGTGGGAGAGTGTGTGAGGGTTGTCATAATAACTTTTTCTTTAGGCTAGCGGCTTCTATAAATTTTCACGCCACTGCTGGATTTCAAGAGTATGCTGTTGATAGTCTTGAGTCAGGGATTCGATAATTCCTGCAATGGTTGCAGGGCGTCCACTATGGTGGAGCACTCCATGACTATCCACCAATTCATCAGGTTGGAGAGATGCAATAAATTGTCGAAATGTTTGCATTGAAGATTCCATTTCAGCGAGCAATTCCTCTTTCGAGCGTGATGAGAAAGTAATAGCCATCTGGGCATTAATATTTCTGTAGTCATTTGGAGCATCTGCATAATAGGCTGGTGTCTGTCCATGAAGAATTGCTGAAGATGCTTCGATCATATGCTTGTTCCAGCCAATCAAGTGTGCAATGACATCCCGGGGAGACCAGCCACTCATTTCAGATAATAACAATGAATCAGGTAGCGAGATGATGCAATTATAGAAGTCATTATAGGCTAACTTTAGGGCAGGTAAAAGATTTTCAGTCTCCATGGAATAATCCTCCGTTACCTGGATTTCACAGTTGTCTACGAACTTAGAAAACAGATGGTACCAAGACTTTGACGTCAAACCTGCCTGCGGTTTTCAACGGATTGCTTCGCAAAGCGGATAAACGGATGGAGAACAGATTTTGTGATGCGCTTACCCAAAATGCTCGTTGTAAGCAGGCTCGGTATAACTTTTTCCAATCCGTACAGGTGTCAACGATCTCAACATTTTCATATTGATTTCAGACATGGGTAATTCAGGGTAATCCTTCATCAGTTTGTTGCGAAGGTCTGTGCGAAGCGCTTCGGTTTTTCGTAACGAGACAAAATAACGCTCGTCTGATGGCATTGCCTTCAATAATTTCACTTCTTCCCAATCAATGGGATCAAATCCATCCACTATGGTGGAGATTTCTTCTGATGTAAGAGGATGCTTTTCAGTCATAATTACCTCTGAATATACCAAAACTTGGACACTAATCCTGCTTGCTTGAAAACCTCCGCAACCTGTTCCATGCTTCGTCCATGATAATCCAAGGATAGGCGGTTGTAGTACCAGGGTTTGGAGAGTTCCCAAACTTGATTGATCGTGAGAACTTCTCCGCGTTCAAGATTGTTGCGCTGGCACCATTTGTCGATCCATTCTTCCGACCGGAAGAGAAGCATGGTCGCTCAGGTGAAGACTAGGTCATCATACCAGCGAGCGAAGGGCAGGGGGAAGTGGACTCTTAGTTTGCTCAAGGCGGCGTCCTCGCCGCCGGGGACGGCGGCGAGAGCGATATTGCCGTTTTTGATTTCAAGCTGAACCAGCTCATTGCTTTCTGTGAATCTTGCTTCGATGACCGCGTCAGCATGCAATACGACGGGGATGCCGAGCATGTCCCAGGCGCAGTTGGCGTAATAGGTTTTGTCGTTGGCATGCACTTTGAAATCCGTCGGAATGGCTGAGAACGGCCAAGCCATGCGAATAGATGGCATATCTGGTTCAAGAAAGAAGGCGTGGCGGTTGTGTAATTCCTTGTAAAGTGCGCTGGCTTCTTCAGTGCTGATGTTGAAGTGACGCGCGGCTTCGTCCACGCTGGGTGGGAGGGTTGTGTCCGCGAAGTGGTTGTAGACGAAGTGGCGCACTTGCCAGAGGAGGGAGTCGTTGATCATGGTTTGGGTAGGGGCGACGTCTCGTCGCCTTGTAACCTGTGAATAATTCCTTTGATTGAAATTTTGATTCCAACAAAAGGGCGGGAGGACCCCGCCCCTACGATTGCATTCCCTTCAATATATCTTCCGCTCGATCGATTCTCACGACCTTTTCCACCACCATTTGCGCGGCGACCCTTTCGATGAGATCGCCCGTCGCGCCTGCCGCAATCGCGACCTGTCGCGCATGCAGGGACATATGTCCACGCTGGATGCCTTCGGTGGCGAGGGCACGCAGTGCCGCCAGGTTTTGGGCGAGTCCCACCGAGACGATGATCTCAGCGAGTTCATGTGCTCTCATCACGCCCATCAATTTGACTGAGGCTTGCGCGGCAGGGTGGACTTTGGTCGCGCCGCCGACGATTCCAACCGCCATGGGCATTTCGAGCGTGCCGACGAGATTACCGTCCTTGTCCTTGCCCCAGGTGGAGAGAGATGTGTATTTGCCTGAACGGGCGGCATAGGCATGCGCGCCCGCCTCGATGGCGCGCCAGTCGTTGCCTGTGGCGATGACGACCGAGTCAACGCCGTTCATGATGCCCTTGTTGTGAGTCGCGGCGCGGTAAGGATCAGATGCCGCAAACGCCCACGCTTCGATGATCCCATCGCGGACTTTTTCACCAGTGAATTCGCGGGTCTCAGACCCGCTCTGAACAGAAAACGCCAGTTCTTTGACGGGTATCGTGCAACGTGCGCGCGCAAGCCGATGATCCGCAAGATTCGAGAGAATTCGGAGATGGACACGTCCGCCTGTGATGGCTTCAATGTGTGGGGCTAAACGTTCACACGCTGTATTGACAGCATTCGCTCCCATCGCATCACGCACGTCATAGATGAGATGAACGACGAGGAAAGGTCCGATTGGAGAATCGCTGATCACACGAGCTTCCAGGTTGTGCGCGCCGCCACCGAATTGCTTGAGCACGGGGTCAACTGCGTCCGCTTCGGCAAGAAGTTCCTCTTTATGCTCCAAAATGGAGAGTTGTGCCAGATGGACATTTGCCAGATCAAGCACCTGCATCTGCCCGATCATGTGCGGTTCGTTGGTGGTGGCCTGGAATCCGCCGCCAAGACGGGCTAACTTTGCCATGAAAGATGCACCCGCCACAACGGACGGTTCTTCAAGCGTCATGGGTACGAGCACATCCTTGCCGTTCACCTGGAAGTTCAATGCGATTCCAATTGGCAGGCTGTATAAGCCGACCACATTTTCGATCATGTGGTCGGCGGCCTCAGGGGCGAGTCCGCCTGTTGTAAATGGGAGCAGGCTTTCGGGAGTCTGATGCGCAGCGTCCGCCAGTTTGGCATGGCGCTCTGCGAGGGTCATATTGTAAAATCCGGGGATGATGGAAGTTGTCATGGGGTTCACCTTGGTGGTTACTATTTTATGCTCATATTCTTTCAAAATCTATCACATTTTATGGGATAATTAATCACATGTTGCTGACTCGAGAACAACTTCAGGAGCGAATGATCGCTCTGCATAAAGCCAGCCTGGAACTCGTGAAAGATGTTTCTTTGGAAACATTGCTGGAACGTATCGCGGCCGTTGCCTGCGAACAGGCAGATGCGCGTTATGCGGCATTGGGGGTTTTGGACGATGATGGAAAGTTGATCAAGTTCATTTCCGTTGGATTAACGGAAAAAGAGATCAACCGGATGTCGCATCCACCGGAGGGCCATGGTTTGATCGGGGCCTTGATGGATGTGAAGGAGCCATTGCGGATACCCGAGATTGCCAGGCATCCGAAGTCGGTTGGTTTCCCGGCGCATCATCCGCCCATGAAGTCTTTTTTAGGTGTGCCGATCCGTGCCGGCGAGAGGCAGTTGGGGCAGATCTACCTGACAGAGAAAAAAGATGCGATTGAATTTACGGCAGATGATGAGAAGATCATCCAGATGCTGGCGACTTATGCGGCGGCGGCGATCCAGAATGCCAGTTTGATGGATCAGATGAAGGAACGTGACCTGGCTCTGACACGTCGTGCTGTCGATATGGCTTTATTGGACAGTATCGCGTCCACCCTGACCTCGAGCCTGGAACTGGACGAGATTCTTAATAAGACCCTCGGGCATGTGATCCGCTACTTGAAAGTGGAAGCCGGTGAGATCTTCCTGCTGGAGGAGGATAAAACAACCTTGCGCATGGTTTTGCACCGTGGTCAGGCGGCCGATGCTTTCTGGTCTCACAATCTTTTCACGGTTGGGAGCGGCTATATTGGTCTGGTGGCTGAAGCCCGGGTGCCGGTCGTTAGCAAGGATCTGAAAAATGATGAGCGCTTCCTGCGTGATGCGGTAGTGAAGGCTGGTTTCCATCAGATGGTGGGTATCCCATTACTTGCTGGTGATCATTTAATGGGGGTCATGAGCGTTGCCACACAAAAAACAGAACCCATTGATGAACAAAGCATACAAATGATGGCAGCGGTAGGGAATTGGGCTGGTTTGGCGATTGAAAATGCGCGCTTACATGCCGGTGCGCGCCGCGCGGCTGTGTTAGGGGAACGCGATCGCATTGGGATGGACTTGCATGACGGTATCATTCAATCCATTTACGGGGTGGGTTTGTCGCTTGAAAGCGCGCTGCACTCCATTGCAGATGACCCTGCTGATGCGAAACAGCGCGTCCAACACGCGATCGATGGTTTGAACCAGGCAATTCGTGATCTGCGTGCTTATATTTTGGATCTACGACCGCGCCAATTGGGTAGTGAAGGCTTGATCAATGGCATCAAACGCCTGATCTCTGAATATCGGGCCAATACTTTTGCCGAAGTTCGTTTCACAGAACCTGATTTGGACCTCAATGAGCTCTCTCAAGCCCAGTCATTGACCCTTTTTCACATTTGTCAGGAGGCTTTAGCGAATGTAGCGAAGCATGCCAAGGCAAAAAATGTTCAAGTTGCACTTTGGGCTACAGAAGCTCGCGTGTTGATGGAGATCAATGATGATGGCAATGGTTTTGATATGGATAAACTGAATGTCTCCATTGGTCATGGACTCGCCAACATGCATACGCGCGCGCATTCCGTGGGTGGTGAAGTGGATATATCATCGGTGTTGAATGAAGGTTCAACGATTCTTGTTTGGGTCCCCCGTCGTTTACAGGCATGAAACAACGAATCGAAATTTTCTTTAACATTGAATCACGAGATTCGGTGATTCAAAAACATTGACTCGCTCAAAATTTCTAAAACGATTTTTTAACAACCAACAGCTATATTTAGCGGATACCGAGCAAATCAGCTAATAGACACCAGATATGGGGGGTGGATAACTTCTCAAGGCGTACATGGCTGAAACGAGTGTTCTATAAAAATGCTGTACTCAAAACAATCACGCATTGAATCTTTAACATTGACCGACCTTAAAAAAACGGAAGTTTTTAACCTAGCGTAGGCTTTGCGTGTTGTTACTTTTCATATATATCTGCTAGAATGATGATACGCTGAAATCTGGATGTGGTGAAAGCAACGCATCTTAAGCCCCAGTAAGGTTTATTACAACAAAAAGATTCAAAAGATCCAAATGAGCCGCTGACGAAGCGGATTGGTTCGACATTCTTTAGCACCGTCGCAATGGAGCAATTATGAACGCTGAACAGGCCTGGCAATCAGTACTTGGACAACTTCAAATGGAAATGCCGCGTGCGTCCTTTGACACCTGGGTACGTGATACCAAACCTGTTTCGTATCAGGATGGGACATTAACTGTTGGTGTTCGCAACGCATATGCCCGTGATTGGCTTGAAAACCGCCTTGCCAATACAGTTAGTCGGCTGTTGGTGGGGATTATGAACGCGACTGTGGCCGTTAATTTTATTGTGCATGGCAACGAAAACGAACAACCAGCGGATGAGACGCATCATGCGCAGCCTGAACCTGTTCAGACTTACGAAATACCGACTCGCAGCATCAGCCTTAATCCTCGTTATCATTTCGATACCTACGTTGTTGGCTCGGGTAATCGTCTTGCGCACGCCGCATGTCTGGCTGTGGCAGAAAAGCCTGCCCGCGCGTATAACCCTTTATTCCTGTATGGAGGGGTGGGGCTTGGTAAGACTCATTTGCTTCATGCCATAGGGAACGCCTGTCACGCACGCGGCTTGAATGTGCTCTACGTTTCTTCTGAAGAATTCACCAACGACATGATCAGTGCCATCCGCACCCATACCAATCAGGCTTTTCGAGAGAAATATCGCTCCGCCGACGTGTTATTAGTGGATGACATTCAGTTCATTGCCGGAAAAGAATCCACGCAGGAAGAATTCTTCCACACTTTCAATACCTTGCATGGGCAGGATAAGCAGATCATTGTTTCCTCAGACCGCCCGCCGAAGTCCTTGAATACACTCGATGAACGTCTGCGCTCCCGCTTTGAGTGGGGGTTGACTGCTGATATCCAGCCGCCGGATCTGGAAACCCGTCTTGCCATTTTACGCTCAAAGGCTGAACGTACCGGTCGCCAGATCTCTGATGACATTCTGGAGACGATTGCTCGCCGTGTACAATCCAACATTCGTGAATTGGAAGGCGCTTTGAACCGCATCCTTGCGTTTGCCGATCTGAGTGGCACTTCATTAACTCCGAATCTTGTCGAAGTGGCGCTTGCAGATCTCTTACCACAGCGCAGTGACGTCGCTCCTAAAAAGATCATTGAACTGGTTGCCAAGGAATGGCAAACAACCGTCGAGGCTTTGCTTGGACGCGATCGTTCTCAAAAGATCGCCCAACCGCGGCAAGTAGCCATGTATCTCATGCGAAAAGAGACCGATGCGTCTCTGCCCATGATCGGAGAAGTGTTGGGCGGCCGTGATCACACAACTGTGATGTATGCGATCGAGAAGATCTCGAACGAGATCGAGACCAAAACAGATTTACGAAAGCGCGTGGTTAATATTAAACAACAATTGTACGGTCAAACTGCAGTGATTTAGTCCACCAGCCTCGAGCAAGCTCGGGGCTTTTTCTTCGCCTGGAGTTGTGACCAGCTCTGAAGGATTGGGATGATTATAGCTACAATAGTGGTGAATCCGAACCCTGAAGGGGTGATATTTTTTGGCATCAGTGGAGAGTCAGCTTGGGTGGACAAAGCAATTTTCAGCTTCAAATGAAGCGGTCTTGTGTTATAATTTTTCAGTGGCGCGCGAGCGCCACACATCTTGCCTGGGACGGGCATTGAGCGTCCTTGAGCGGGTCATCAAATCCCGCTAAACTCATTCTGCTTCACGCTGGTGCCATGGCGCCACGCGTTGGAAAGCAGAACTGTAAGGAGAAAAATGGCAGTTATTTCCATGAAAGCCCTGCTTGAGAGCGGTGTGCATTTTGGCCACCGTACCAACAAGTGGGACCCCCGTATGAAACCGTACATTTTCACAGAACGTAACGGTATTCACATCATTGACCTGCAACAGACTTCCAAGTTGTTGAATCAGTCATACAATGTGATCCGCGATGTTGCTGCGAATGGCGGTAATGTTTTGTTCGTTGGCACCAAGCGCCAGGCACAGGAGACTGTTGCCGAGGAAGCCGCACGCTGTGGCATGCCTTATGTGACTGAACGCTGGATGGGCGGTATGCTCACCAACTGGTCCACGATGCATGCCCGTATTCAGGAACTTGAGCGCCTCGAGAAGATGCGCGATAACAACGAACTCGAACGACTGACCAAGAAGGAAGGTCTGCTGATCGGACGCGAGATCACACGTCTTACCACCCGTCTCTCTGGTACACGCGGCATGAAGCGCCGCCCCGACCTGATCTTCATCATTGATGTGGGTCGTGAAGAGTCTGCGGTGCATGAAGCCAACCTGCTTGGTATTCCCATCGTAGCAATGGTGGATACGAACTGCAATCCGCTGAATATTGATTATGTGATCCCTTCCAATGATGATGCGATCCGCGCCATCAAGTTGTTGGTCGCGAAGGTCGCCGATGCTGTGCTTGAAGGCAAAGCCTCACGCAAGGAAGAAGACGTTGATGACAAGCCGGCTGAAGCAGCAAAATCAGACCGACCCGCCCGCAAGGCTCCCAAAGTCGTTGAAACGGACATTGAGTTGGAAGATGATGCTCTGCTCGGTGAAGCTACGCTCGCAAAAATGGCTCCCAAGAAGGAAGTTGTTGAGACCCCTGTCGTTGAAACGCCTGCAGTTGAAACACCTGCGACTGATACCCCTGCAGAATCAACACCTGATTCTGAATAAGTAAGCGTACTAGGCAATAAAGGAAAATTTAGATGGAAATCACGACTGAAATGATCAAGGAATTACGCGCTGCGACCGGTGCCGGAATTTTGGATTGCCGCAAAGCGTTGACGGAAGCGGACGGCGATTATCAAAAGGCTGTGGATTGGCTGCGCGAAAAAGGCATGGCAACCGCCGCCAAGCGCGCTGACCGCGATGCATCTCAAGGTGTTGTTGAGCTTTACTCCCACGGTGGTGGACGCGTGGGCGTGATGGTTGAAGTGAACTGCGAGACCGACTTCGTGGCTCGTTCCGAGAAGTTCCGTGAATTGGCGCATGAGCTTGCATTACAGATCGCTGCCTCAGCGCCTCGCTACCTCAAAGTGGAAGAGATTCCCGCTGAAGTGTTGGCGCATGAGTCAGAGATCGCCCGCGCTCGCGCAGTTGAAGAAGGCAAACCTGAGAACGTTATGGAAAAGATCGTACAGGGGCGCCTCGAAAAATTCAAGGATGAAGTGGTCCTTTCCCGGCAGGCTTACATCCGCGACGAATCCCTCACTGTTGAGAAGTTGATACTTTCGACGGTAGCCGCCATCGGTGAAAATGTGATCGTGCGCCGCTTCCAGCGCTGGGAGCTTGGTGAGAGTTTGACCAGTTAATCAATATTGAAATGACCAACCATCAGGTTGGTCATTTTTATAGGTATAAAGGAGACACAAATGGCCGAGTTGAAATATAAACGGATTATGCTCAAATTGAGCGGCGAGGCATTGGGCGGGGAAGGTGGTTTGGGAATTAATGTTGGCGAAGCGGAAGTGATTGCCAGTCGTGTCAAGGAAGTCCACGATATGGGCGTGGAAGTTGCGTTGGTGATCGGTGCAGGGAATTTGTGGCGTGGTAAACAAGGTCTGGCGCGGGGCATGGATCGCGCAACTGCTGACTACATGGGCATGCTCGGTACGGTCATGAACGCCCTGATCGTTATGGATGCCCTGGAGCGCGCCGGAGTTTATACCCGGGTCATGTCGGCCATTGAGATGCGTGCCATTGCGGAGCCTTATATTCGTCGTCGGGCAATTCGCCATCTCGAAAAGAGACGAGTAGTCATTTTTAGCGGAGGGATCGGGAATCCGTATTTTTCGACAGACACTGCCGCAGCATTGCGTGCGACAGAGATCGGGGCGGATGTAGTCATCAAAGCCACCAAAGTCGATGGGGTCTATGATGCAGACCCGAAAAAGAATATAAATGCCACGAAATTCGAAGAGATGACTCATATGGATTTTTTGAGTCGGCGACTGACCGTTATGGATAGCACGGCTGTCACGTTATGCATGGAAAATAACCTGCCGCTGCTCGTTTTGAATTTTTGGGACGTAAAAGCATTGACTGGCGCTTTGCGCGGCGAAGCGGTTGGGACCCTGGTACACGGGTAGTCTTTCAGGATATAAACGGGAGAGAAAATTTCTCTCCCGTTTTTTATTTTGAGAGTCTATCCTTCATTTTCAAAACCTCTCATACCTTTGATTCTCCGTAGCATTTTTTGTCGTTTTGGTGTATCCTTATATGGGCTTCGAAAGTCTCTTTTCGGAGTCTCGAAAAGAAAAAATCCCAGGAAAGACTTCCGAAGTCTTTCTACACGAGGAGACCGCGGTGATTAAAGATATCCTTACTGACGCTGAACATCGCATGCGCAGCGCCATTCAAGTCCTTCATGATGATCTGGCGGGCATTCGGACGGGACGCGCAAGCCCTGCCCTGGTTGAGAAACTGCCGATTGAATATTATGGGACTCCCACACCCTTGCAACAACTTGCTTCGATCAGTGTCCCTGAACCGCGGACGTTGACGATCAAACCCTATGATGCAACCACACTCAAAGTGATCGAGAAGGCGATTCAAACCTCAGACCTGGGACTGAATCCAAATAATGATGGCAAGGTCATCCACCTCAACCTGCCTCCCCTTAACGAAGAACGCCGCCGTGACCTGGTTAAGAATGTTCATCATCGCCTGGAGGAGGCGCGCATCGCTGTTCGCAACATCCGCCGTGATGCTCACAACGACATGCGTGACTTTGAAAAGGAAAAATTGATCACTGAAGATGACCTGGAACGCGGTGAGGTGGATCTGCAAAAACTGACCGACCGTTTCGTGGAAGAGATCGGCGAGCACGGCAAGAAAAAAGAAGTCGAGATCATGGAAGTGTAGGCATTGCGTTATGCCTGCACTTTGCAATAAAAGTTTATTAACTAATGAGACCAGTGGTAAATGCCAGAATCCCCAATGAATATCCCTGCCGATAAATTACCTCAGCATGTTGCCATGATCATGGATGGCAATGGACGCTGGGCGCTTTCACGCGGTCTGCCGCGCCTCGCGGGACATAAAGCCGGGACTGAAAACCTCCGCCGTGTCATCCGAGCCTCGGCAAAATTCGGCATCAAGTACCTCACGATCTATGCCTTTTCCACTGAAAACTGGGGACGCCCGCCCGAGGAAGTAAGAGGCTTGATGTATATCCTCGAGGATGTGATCGACCGTGAACTTGCAGAACTGCATAAAGAAGGTGTGCAATTACGTCACATTGGACGCCTGGAAAGACTGGCTCCATCCATTCAGAAAAAAGTATTACATGCCATTAAGATCACAAAAGATAACAGCCGCCTGGTTGTAAATGTTGCATTCAACTATGGCGGCCGCGATGAGATCGTCAATGCCATCCAAAATATCATGAAGGATGGCATCCCTGTGGAGGAAGTGACGGATGAACTGGTGAGCCGTTACCTCTATACCGCGGGTGTACCGGACCCTGACCTTATCATCCGCACGTCAGGTGAATTACGCGTGAGTAATTTCCTCATCTGGCAGGCTGCCTATTCAGAATGGTATGTCACGCCAACTTATTGGCCCGATTTTGATGAGAAAGAATATCGTCGTGCGCTTGAAATTTTTGCCGGGCGCGACCGCCGCTATGGAAAAGTCTCATCGAATGAATATGAGGCTTCCAATGCTTAAGCGCACGCTGACAGCGCTTGCCCTGGCAGCTGTAGGTTTACCCGCCATCATTTATGGCGGTATTTTTTATTTCCTGTTGATGGGGATATTCCTTGTGGGAGGCGCCTGGGAATACGCCCGCTTGTACCGCGCAGTTCAGTATGAACCCAACGAGATCGTCACAGTTGGAGGCGTGCTTGTGATAGCCACAGCGCGCTTCTTTTTTGCGGAGTATGCGATTTTTGCCACGGTTGTATTCGTGCTTCTGGCAATGACCGTTCATATCATTGAGTATGAACGCGGTCGTGATCAAGCCGCGCTTGATTTTAGCATTACAGTTACAGGCATCGTTTATATTGGCTGGCTGGGTTCGTATTTGCTGGACCTGCGTAATTTATCCAATGGTGTCTGGTGGTTTATGTTTATTTTGCCGCTGGTATGGGCGACGGATACAGGCGCATATTCCATCGGTGCGGTTTATGGAAAGCATAAAATGGCTCCACGCTTAAGCCCAAAGAAAAGTTGGGAAGGCTATCTTGCGGGTATCTTCACAGCCATTTATGCGGGCGTGTTACTTGCCTATGCTTTTTCAGCTCTCGGTCCGCAGCCTTTAAATGGATTGATCGATCCCTTGCAAGGTGCGTTGATCGGATTCTTTATCAGCGCAATTGCGCCGCTGGGCGATTTGGGGGAGAGCATGCTCAAACGCCAGAGCGGGCTGAAAGACTCAAGTAATATTTTCCCGGGCCACGGCGGTTTTCTCGACCGCATCGATTCGTGGATCTGGGGCTCGGTCATCGGTTACTTCATCATCCAATTTTTCATTCTATAAAGGAGGCACTATGGATCATACTTACGATCCCACCCGAAATCTGGCGCTTGAGTTGGTGCGTGTCACAGAAGCCGCGGCATTGGCGGCAGGTCGCTTTATGGGCCGCGGCGATAAAGAGGCGGCGGATCAGGCCGCGGTAAATGCGATGCGGACCGTCCTCCAGACTGTGGACATGAATGGACTCATCGTCATCGGTGAAGGGGAAAAGGATAACGCGCCGATGTTGTATAATGGCGAGAGCGTGGGCAACGGTTCGGGGCTGGACTTTGATGTTGCGGTGGACCCAATTGACGGGACGCGCCCCCTGGCTTTTGGACGCTCGAACGCGCTCGCCACGGTTGCGATTGCCCCGCGCGGCAGTATGTTCAACCCGGGTCCCTTTGTTTATATGAACAAGCTGGCCGTGGGACCTGAAGCCAAGGGCAAAATTGATATTGAAAAACCCCTCACTCAGAATCTCAAGGCTATTGCCAAAGCCATGCATAAGGATGTGGAAGATCTGACAACGATCATTCTCGATCGCGATCGTCATATAGATATGATCGCCGAAATACGCAGGGCTGGCGCGCGCATTCGACAGATCCCCGATGGGGATGTTGCCGCGGCGTTGATGACAGCCTGGCCCAATTCAGGTGTGGACGTGTTGATCGGCATTGGCGGAACGCCGGAGGGAGTGCTGGCGGCATGTGCCTTGCGCGCCATGGGCGGGGAGATCCAGGGCAAGTTATATGCCCGTGATGAAGATGAATTACGCCGCGGGCACGAAGCCGGTTATGACTTCGATAAGATCCTTACGATGGACGATCTGGTTTCATCGGAAGATGTCTTCTTTACTGCAACCGGGATCACAGACGGTGAGTTACTAAAGGGTGTGCATTACTTTGGTAACGGCGCCAGCACGGATTCACTTGTGGTGCGCGGGTTAACCGGCACAGTGCGGCAGATCAAAGCTACACATCAGATCGATAAACTGCGCCATTTAAGCGCAGTGAAGTATTAGTAGATTCGTCATTGCGAGCGTTCGTTGCGAAGCAATCTCCAACTTGCAGGGGATTGCTTCGACGGAAGAACAGTCTCGCAATGCCAGATGATGTATTGCTTGACACTCTCTATCCTTGCGGTATAATCTCGGACGCCTTCCTCGATAGCTCAATCGGCAGAGCGAGCGGCTGTTAACCGCTAGGTTCCTGGTTCGAGTCCAGGTCGAGGAGCAA
>Ga0180069_1000087_pt1 | contig 19680 bp, 6 predicted proteins | sample EasRivERM_16_10D_2_FD_121793 | JGI IMG/M metagenome (GOLD analysis project Ga0180069, IMG submission 121793) | Soil microbial communities from meander-bound floodplain in the East River, Colorado, USA - East River metaG ERMLT231B'_16_10D | ecosystem: Environmental > Terrestrial > Soil >...
ATCTGAAAACTCCCAAGGTTCGGCTGTCAATGAATTCTGAACAGTTCTAAAGCTTGCATCTTTCAATTCATTTGGAGAGTTTACTTTTGCATAATCAAATGTACTTTGAGAAGCTCCTGTTAGAAACAAAAGACAAGTGTATGTTGTCGCTTGCTCAAAAATCTGCAAATGTCCAAAGTCAACGATTTGTGAAAGAGCTTTTTTCTCTGAGATTAATTGCCTTATGCTTTCTCCGTAATCGGTTGCAAAAAACTTGCTTGGCAAAATAAAACCCATTCGTCCCTTTTGGCTTAGCAAGCTCAGAACCTTTTCTATAAAGATTACATAAATATCATAGTTGCCTTTACTAGCAGCTTTATATGTTTTCTTGTAATATTCAACATTGATAGATGATGTTTCCTGCAATACTTGAATCCGAATATATGGCGGATTACCAAATACCGCATCGAAGCCACCTTGCGCAAACACTTGTGGAAACTCGGCTTTCCAATCAAAGGCGTTCACGCGCTCGCGTTCTTCCTGTTCCACCAACATGCGCCCTTCAAAATAATCGTAGCCGATCAACGAGTTACCGCATTTGATGTTGCGTCCCAGGTCGGGCAGCACGCGCTCCTGAAACAACGCCAACTGCGAGCCAATCGTCTCATTGCTTTCGCCTTCCAGCACCTTCAAGAGCAACGAGAGTTTCGTCACTTCCACGGCTTGCGGGTCAATGTCCACGCCGAAGATGTTGTTGAGCAGAATTTCCTTTTTCTTTGATGTCGTTAATCTGTATCCATCTTTCACTTGATAAATCGCAGGGTTCTTGCCTGTCAGCCATTTTTCAGGTTCGTGTTCCAAATAATATTTCAAATGCCAGTCCAACAAATATTGAAACGCGCCGAGCGGGAATGTCCCTGAACCACAGGCGGGATCAAGGAATTTTAATTTCGCAACATCCTTCGGTGTGTGGGTCAAATTGACAATTTGACCTACGGTGTTTTGCACGATGTTTTCCACAATAAACGTCGGCGTATAAAACACGCCGCCCGCCTTGCGCACTTCGGGCTTCTCCTCCACCTTCGCCTGATGTCCCGCCGTCAGCCGGATCACCTTGCCCAGAAAACGTTCATACACCTGTCCCAAAATATCGGATGGGATTTCACGGAACACATACGGGCTTTCGGGATAATACAGATTCTTGAGGATATCCTGCAAGACTTTATCATCCACGTTCAGACTCAGGGTGAGGTTGTCTGCCGCTCCCGATTGCTCTTTCTCCGCTTTCGCAAAGCGCCCTGCGGGGAAATGAAAGAGTCCAGAGTTGTACCGCGCATCCGCTTTTTTGAATAACATACCCAAGCCTGCATAAACATCCTTGCCCGCCGCAATTTCCTTGAGTTGCTCGTCGCGTTCCACGCCGCGATCTTCGCAGATACGCAAAAAGATAATGCGGTCAATCGTCATCTGCACGGCATAATTCAACTCACGCACACTCATGCTTGGGTTGCGTATCGCAATATTCTTCGCCAGCAAATCCCGCCAGCGTTCGATCTCTGCTAAAAAGGCATCGTCAACTTCGGTCGTGCCTTTCTTGCCTTTCAGTCCCTCGGCGTACTGGTCAAAGGAACCCTTCAAAACTGCATCACGGGAAAAGATGTTTGCAATCTCATCCCACTTCTCAACATAATCCTTGAAACCATACAGAGAGATACGCGCCAACGAAGCCTTGTCTTTTTTATCGGGCTTCGTGCGGCAATCGTAAATGGCAAACTCTTCAAAGTCCGTCAAAATGCCCAACGGCAATTTGGCAGACCACGCATAACGTCTCAGTTGAAACGCGGGATGAATATTTGATTCGATGTTTACGGCTGGTTTCTTGGCTTCCACAAAAAACTTGCGCACACCCCCAATCCGAAAGGCATAATCTGGCGCTTTATTCTCCCCTTCAATTTCAAGGCTGTCCTCATGAATGACATCCTTGTACATCTCAGCATAACTGCCCTTGTTGAACACGTCCCAGCCCAAGGCTTCAAAGAACGGGTCCAAAAACTCGCGGCGTAACTGCGTCTCGTTGTACTTCCCTGAACGATACGCAGCGCGATGTTCATCAAATCGCTCTACCAGATCCTTGAGGCTGTCAGGTGCGGGCATGTGCTTTCCGTGTGAAATGGGTCGGTGGTTGGCTGGGTTAACAACCTATCCGAAAATTAACGATGTCGTTGCGAGGAGGGCGCTCTCCCCGACGAAGCAATCTCCTAAAAACTAAATTTTGCCTGATTGAAAAGAGATTGCTTCACCGCCAAAGAGCAAAAGCGGCGGTTCGCAACGACATGCCTGGAGAGATTATTGAATATTAGGATAGGTTCTAAGTATAACTTGGTTTATATGTGAGTGGATATGATCGAAAGTGGGTTTCCAGCCTGCAATGGGATTGGATGTTGTACAGTCAGGTTCGTATATCAACCGACAGGATTGCATGGCAATACCATTGCAGTTTGTTTTCGTGCGTCGTAAAATCAGACTGGTACTTAAGTAATTTTCATCAAAAGCGGATGCACAGACCCTGAATCTTGAATTGGTAGCTTGTCCTGAGTTTTTTTTATTTTCAGGTAAAGTTTTAGGTGAGCAGGCAATGAAACTGGCCGCGTATATCGGTTGTTCCTGTCCATATGGATAACCGATTTATTGATTCCCCTGGGAGAGTTTTATGAGTCATCGGTTGGCTTCATTGCCACGTCTTTGTTTCTTATTTGTCTTGATCGCAGTTGCCATTTTTCAACCGCAATATTCGGTATATGCGCTGACAACTTTGACTGTTGAGCCGTTAACATGGAATGTTATTGGGTTGGATAGCAACAATGTCAACGTTGGTCCGAATCATTTCCCGGTGGGGGCGCGGGTTTGTAATACAGGCAGTGAAGCCGCAACAAATGTGACAGCGACCTTCGTGTGGGATGATGGCTTGAATCTTTACTCAGGCGATCCATATATAAATCTTCGCGCTGGTACCTTGAGCACCATTAACTTGGGAACGTTGAACGCTGGTGCTTGTGCCGATGCCTATTTTGAGGTGGCGGTGACAAGGAATGCAAGTGCCTACGATAAAACGCGCGACTATCATATCAATGTCACGGCTGGGAATGTAACCGGCACGATCAGCACGCCTCGACCACGTGAACTTTATGTGGAGCACCTCGTTTCGCAAAACCGCAACGCGGTGACCGATGTTAAATACGGAACATCGCTGGGGAGTCTTACATCGGTTGCGGCTGGCGGGACAATGACGTTGATGGTTGGGAATACTTATTACATTCAACTCGTTGGTTTCACGGCCACACAAGGCTATGAACAGCTCGAAGCCTTTATCAACATCCCAAATACCATTTTTCAAATCCTTTCAGTTTCCTCCACGTATGATCATCCCACCAACCCTTATACCATCGATAAATTGTACAGCGATGGTTGTACATGGGAGAATGATCCCAACAGCCCTAATTATCGCCATTGTCTGGGTACCGGGAAATCAGGCGGCAGTATCACGGTCACTTATCAGGTTAGGATCTTGCAAGTCCCCGGCGCACCATTGGTAAACCCTCAACCTTTGAGCACGCTGGTTTATGATTTCTCCGGTTCGAGTTATCACTACAACTCTGATTACGATGTTTCGACGCGTTATGCTAATATCGTGAATGCCAGCATCGAAAAATCGTTCTCTCCGAAAACCATCACTCCCGGTGGTACGTCAACACTCACGTTCACGATTAACAATCCCGGCAGTGAAGCGATCAGCAGTGTCAATTTTACGGATGATCTGCCTACAAATTTGAATTTGGCGAATACCAATGTGAGCTACAACGGATGTGGTACACCCTCGCCAACCTCAGGTAGTTTGGTTGATCCGATGTCCTTCTCGAATATCACTGTAGCTGGGAACAGCACCTGTATGATCGCCGTTACAGTGATCTCGAACACAAATGGCACTTATGCCAATACCACAAGCACATTGAAGATCGGCACCACAGATACCCTCGATACGGCTTCTGATAGCCTCGTGGTCAGCTCTGCTCCCGCCCTGCCAACGAGTTGTACCTCAACCCGCACGACGATGGCAACGTGGACTTTTGAAAATTACTCTGCGCTTGCTGGTAATACCATAACCACCGGAGATAATGGTCCTTTTGATGCTTCATCTGATGTCCTGACGAACACCCCCACCGGAGTTTATCGATCATCAGGAAGTAGCGCATCTGCCATTATCGACCGCGATTTGGCAGTGCCTGCAGTTTGGACTGCCCCAGATACCGGAAATGCAACAACTGTATGGGGTATTCGTCAATCTTGGCCTGCGGCGGTCCCTGCTGATCCTACGAATCCAACATCACCATTTTTTGAGTTTCAAGTGAATACCGATGGGCTGTACGGCGGCCTTGGAATTACTCTTGATTATGACCTGGTCAGCGCCAGCGGTTGGACAAATTCTGGTACCTGGTACGTCCTTTACAGCACAAATGGAACCACGTGGTCTAATTTGAATTCAGGCCCATGGGCCAAAACTGCCTGGCAGACGGGTGGCATTAATGCCACCAGCTTGAGCTCCAGCACCACTGTGTATTTCCGTATCTATTTTGCAGGCGCGAGCGCCGCACAAAATGCGGACGCCAATGCTTATTTTGATAATGTTGTCATATCTGGCTGCCCCAATCCTCCTCCTCCGACCATTTCGAAATCCTTTGGGACCGATCCCATTGCGGTGGGCGGCACCAGTACATTACTCTTCACAATTTCCAATACCACCCCGGGCGCCAGTGCGCTGAACGGTGTGAGTTTTACCGATGTACTGCCGGGCGGGCTCGTGATCAACACACCCAGTGGTTTGACAACTACCTGCACCGGAGTTACCGCCGCGGCTGGTACCTCTACGATAAGTATGAGTGGTGTGCTGGCAGCCGGCGCCACCTGTACGATCTCAGTGAGTGTCAAAGGAAATGCAGCCGGTTCCTACACCAATACCAGCACCAACATCACCTCCACTGATTCGGGGCCAAACACAAGCACCACACCGAATGTTGGTTTTGCTCAGGATACCCTGGTGGTTGTTGCACCGCCGGTGATCAATAAAGCGTTTACTGCGAATCCTATCTTTACAGGCAATTCCACTGCGTTGACATTTACCATCGCCAATCCAAATGCGAGTACGGCGCTGACCGGTGTGCAGTTCTTTCCAGCCGCAACCGGCGATACCTTGCCAAGCGGTTTGGTTGTGGCTAATCCCAATGGCTTGACCAGTATTACCTGCACAACTGGTTCCTTAACGGGCGCAACGATTGGAGCTGTTGCAGGTTCTTCCAATATCACCATGACAGGTGGCACATTATCCGCCGGGGCAAATTGTTCATTTTCAGTCAATGTAACCGGGACAACCGTCGGGCTCAAGTCCAATTCGATCACCATTGCCTCCACCAATGGCGGCACGGGCAATACGGACACAGCCACTGTGCTGGTCAAGGATCCCACGCCTGCAATCAGTTTATTGAAAGAGATTGGTACAACTGCCAGCGGTCCATGGACATCGTTCCTCACTGCCACGATTGGCGGTAATGTTTATTATAGGTTGACAGTGGAGAACACGGGCGATGTTACGTTGACAAACATCTCTGTTAGTGACCTGACTGTAAGCGTCGCCGGTTGTTCATGGGTGGATGGCGATGGCACAGTGCTGGGTCTCCAACCATTTAGTCTGCCAGTAGCGGATGCGGCCAATAATCAAATTGCCACTTGTGTGCTTGGTCCGATTGTGGCCGTTTCAGGTTCACATAGTAATACTGCAACCGTCACTGGTACCAGTGCCACCGATCTGTGCCCCACCTCCCCAGATGCATCATGTATTGCCACATATGGAACTCCGGCATTAACCTTGGTCAAGAGTGTGACACAAACATCGTTCACCGCTGCGAACAATGTTCTGAACTATAGTTATCTTGTTACCAATAGCGGATTTGCGAATCTTCTTGGACCGGTTACTGTTTCCGACGACAAAGCGACTGTCACCTGCCCGGCTGTTAGCACCGTCGGCGATCTAGATAATTGGTTTGATGTTGGCGAGAGCATTACCTGTACCGCATCGTATACCGTGCTTGCCAACCCAGATGTTTCGCCAAACGGTTACGTGACGAATACAGCCACCGCAACAGCCAGCGGTGTAAATTCAAATACAGATATTGAAACTGTTTATCGAATCCCCGATTTCACGGTTTCAAAGACCAATAATGTCAGTGGATCTGTCCCTCAAAACGGAACCTTCAATTGGACGATCACCGTCAGCCAGATTTCAACGGGACAGGGATCATTTGCCACTGGGCAGACGATTCTGAGCGATACGTTGCCGGGTGTTGATGGGTACTACACACTCGCACCGTTAACAGTCACTCCAGGCGGGATAGCTCCAAGCGGGACAATTAACTGTTCCATCGTAACCGGACCAAGCCTCAGCTGTATTGCGAGCGAAGCTATTACATTCCCGGCTGGTTCTTCATTCAGCGTCACATTTGCAGTGACTCCCACCGCAGCGGGTTCATTATCCAATACGGCGAGGATTGATCCGGGTCTCGTTATCACAGAACTCGATGAAACCAACAATGCGAGCACGAATGTTGTCACGGTTGTTGCGCCGCCTTCGATTGCAAAATCCTTCTCACCGAATCCGACAACCGTGAATGTTGCTTCCACTCTCACGATCACAATTACCAATTCAAACACTGCCGCGGCACTTACGGGTGTTGCCTTCACAGATACATATCTTGTGGGCCTTGTGAATACCACGCCGGCGGTCACTTCCAATAACTGTGGCGGTACGTTGACTGCCGCAAATGGAGGCGGATCTGTTGCTTTAAGCGGCGGATCGATCCCCGCGAACAGCAGTTGTACTATCACCACTACAATAGTTGCGGCTGCGAGTGGATCGTACGCAAACACCACTGGCACTGTCACTTCCACAAATGGCGGGAACGGCAATACAGGTTCCTCCACGCTGAGTGTGTTTGATGCTTCACCCACCAAATCCATTGCCGGGACGTCTGAATCATTTACCAGTGTGGTGGCGGGGACCGAACGTGTGGCCATCGGTGAGATGGTCCGCTATCGTATCGCGTCCCGAATCCCTGAAGGCTTGTTCACCAACGTTCAGTTGTTGGATGGTCTCCCCACTGGCTTGCAGTTCTTGAATGATGGAACTACAACAGTGGCATTTGTCTGTAATGGCGGCAACGCTTGTATGTCCTCATCCACTCTGGCTGGAGCAGGGCTTGTGGTGAGCGGTTCAAGCAGTAGCGTTTCACCGACCTTCACTGTTCCAGGCGCGGCGATCAGCGGTGGACCCTTCGGCACTGGCACCGATGTTACATTCAGCCTGGGTAACATCACGAACTCCGATTCAGATGCGGATTCGGAATATGTAGTGGTTGAGTTCAACGCGCTGGTGTTGAATGTCAATGCAACCGCTACAATCAATCAAGGGACGAATAATCAGACTGGTGCAAATGTTCCAAATAACCGTCAAAATGACGTGACTCTGCTTGTCAATGGGTCAACTGTTGGTTCGGCTTCCCCGAACGTGACGGTGGCAATTGCCGAACCCGCCATTACAGCCATCACAAAATCTGTCACGCCTGCCACAGGTCCATACGTGCCCGGTGATTCGCTTGCCTACACATTATCCTTCAGCAACAATGCCGTTGACACGAATGCCACCACAGCATTCGATGTTGTTTTAACTGATACTTTCGATTCCAATCTGACTCTTGGGACAGTTAATGTTTCAAGCAGTCAAGGCACCTCCTGTGCAGGCGGAACAACATTCTCTACCAGTAACTCAACAGTCGGGCAGTTGGTCACGGTAAATATCTCCTGCCTCGATCCGGGAAACACGATCACTGTGACAGTCAACTCGACCTTATCAGCAGGCACACCTTCCGGCACAACCATTCCTAATACATCCAGCCTCACATATACAAGCTTGCCGGGGATGCAGGGCAATTGTTCTATTGTGCCGTTTATATGTTCCGGTGTAGGTGGCAGCGGTTCAGGTACTGGTGAACGCAATGGTTCCGGTGGACCAGGTGCCGATGGAACTGTGCTTAACAACTATGCTGTGACAAGCAATACGGTTAATTCCACCGTTGCCTATGGTTCCATTACCATCACCAAGGATGCTGTTCCCAATGATGCACAAGACTTTACCTTCACTGGCTCCGGGCCAAACGGTTATATCTTCGGTGGCGGATTCAACCTTGACGATGATGCAGATGGCACACTGCCGAACACGCAAACATTTAACAATCTCGTCCCGGGCAATTATTCGGTAACGGAAACGGGGCTGATCTTCCTTAATTGGTCTCTAACTGGCTTGACTTGTACAGACCCAGATAGCGGCTCCACGACGGACCTCCTAATTGCCACGGCTACGATTGACCTTGATGCTGGAGAAAACGTCTCCTGTACATTCACGAATACAGGTCAAATACCTGATTTGTCCCTTGCCAAAACCAATGGCGCAACATCTGTTACAGCGGGTGGCACAACTACGTATACACTGACTGTTACCAATTCCGGCACCGGCGACTCTGTTGGCATGATTACGATAATGGATGTTCTTCCAACCGGGTTGAGTATTGCTGATGGCGTGGTGACTCTTGGCGGCGCACAAGCCGCCAACTGGACGTGTAATGCTGCCAGCAATGTCATTAATTGTACAAGTCCAAATTCAATAGCAAGCAGCGGTGGGACGAGCGTCTTCAACTTCACGGTCAACGTGGATGTGAATGCGAGCGGCACATTGCTCAACGCCGCGCAAGTGGGGGGCGGCGGTGATCCCACCAATCCGAATCCTCCCACATCAACCACGGCTGGACAATGCACCGCATCCAACACTCCGAACGAAGGCTGTGCCACGGACAGCGATACAGTCGACATAGTGAACCTCATTCTGGCCAAAACCAATGGCGTCACAACAGTCACAGCAGGTGGCACAACAACTTATACTCTTACTATCACAAACACCGGCAATGTTGCTTCTCCTGGCACGATCACAATTGTGGATGTTCTGCCCACTGGCTTGTCCATTGCCAATGGGGCGGTGACTCTTGGTGGTGCAAACTCAGCTGATTGGACGTGTAACGCAGCAACGAACGTGATCACCTGTACGAGCACAACGGCGATTGCAGGCAATGACGGGACAAGTGTCTTCAACTTCACGGTGAACGTCGCCACGAATGCAAGCGGCACATTGCTCAACGCCGCGCAAGTGGGCGGTGGCGGTGACCCGACAAATCCGAATCCTCCGACCAGTACGACAGCTGGACAGTGTACTGGAACGAACACACCAAACGAAGGCTGTGCCACAGACAGCGATACAGTTAATTTTGTGAATCTTGAACTTGCCAAGACGGATGGAGTCACAAGTGTTACGGCGGGTAGTACAACAACTTACTCGTTAACAGTAACTAACTCTGGAAACATTGCTAGTAGTGGCACGATCACTGTTGTAGATGCCATGCCGTCAGGCCTGTTGAGCGTTCCAAGCGGATCTGTGACTCTTGGTGGTGCAAATGCCGCAGATTGGAACTGTACAGCAGTAGCTAATATCATTACTTGTACGAGTAATGCGGCAATTGCTGCAAATGGTAGCAGTGTATTCAGTTTTACGGCGAATGTGTCAGCAAATGCAAGTAATGGTATATCTAACAGAGCCCAAGTTGGTGGTGGCGGTGATCCCACAAACCCGAATCCTCCAACTGATAATACGGCTGGTGCTTGTCTTGGTACCAATATACTGTATGAGGGTTGTGCTAACGATACCGATAATGTTAATGTGGTCAATCTTGGATTGACTAAGACGAACGGTGCCGCCAGTGTTACCGCAGGTAGTACGACAACCTATACATTAACTGTCACGAACTCTGGCAACACTGCTTCGAGCGGTACCATCACCATCGTGGATGTGCTCCCAACTGGACTCAGCATCGCCAATGGTGCCGTGACACTCGGCGGCGCACAATCCGCGACCTGGACTTGTAATGCAGCGACCAATGTTATTACTTGTACGAGCGCGACTGCTATCGCAGGCAGTGGTGGGGCAAGTGTCTTCAACTTCACGGTCAACGTGGATGCGAGTGCCGCTGGCACACTTCTCAATGCCGCGCAAGTGGGTGGCGGCGGTGACCCGACGAATCCAAATCCGCCCACATCAACCACGGCTGGCGCCTGTACTGGAACCAATATGCCAAACGAAGGCTGTGCCACAGATAGTGACACGGTCAATGTAGTGAATCTTGGTCTTGCCAAGACCAATGGTGCGACATCTGTCACTGCGGGTGGCGCAACTTCTTATACATTAACTGTTACGAATTCTGGTAATGCGGCTTCAACTGGCACAATCACCATTGTCGATGTCCTACCGACAGGACTCACAATTGCCGATGGAGCCGTGACGGAAGGTGGCGCGAATGCTGCCGATTGGATATGTACTGCCATAAGTAATGTCATCACTTGTACGAGCGCGACTGTCATCGCAGATAGTGGCGGGACAAGTGTCTTCAGCTTCACGGTCAACGTGGATGCAAATGCCAGCGGCACATTGCTCAACGCCGCGCAAGTGGGTGGCGGTGGAGATCCGACGAATCCGAATCCCCCGACAAGCACAACAGCTGGACAATGTACGGCTACGAATACACCAAACGAAGGTTGTGCAGTAGATGGTGACACGGTCGATGTTATAGCCGACTTATCCGTCACCAAGACTGATGGGGTTCCCGCGGTTACAGCGGGTGGTACAACAACTTATACAATCATCGTGACGAACAACGGACCCTCGGCAGTGACTGGTGCCACGATCACAGACACGTTCCCGGTGGATATCGCGTCCTCCAGTTGGACCTGCGCGGCAAGCGTAGGTTCAGCATGCGGTGCGGCGAACGGGACGGGCAACATTGCCACTACCGCTGATCTATTGGTGAATGGAACTGTGACCTTCACAGTGTCTGCCAATATCTCAGCAACTGCAACCGGTACCCTGGTCAACATGGTGACGGTGGGTACGCCAGCTGATCCAACACCAGGCAATAACACGGCGACCGATACAGATACCGTGACACCGCAAACGGCTGACTTGTCCTTGACCAAGACGGTGAATAATGCAACTCCGAATGTGGGTGCCGATGTAACCTTCACGATCACAATATCGAATGCGGGAGCGGGCAATGCGACCAATGTGGCTGTGAGTGATGTACTACCCGCCGGCTTGACGTTCGTATCGTCCATCCCAAGCCAGGGGTCATACAACAGTGGCACGGGTGTCTGGACAGTTGGCACGCTCAACAATGGTGCGAATGCCACCTTGACGATTACAGCAACCGTGACAACCACCGGAGCGAAAACGAACACAGCCCAGGTCAGTGCGAGCGACCAGAGCGATCCAGACTCGATCCCAAACAACAACAATCCAAATGAGGACGACCAGGCGAGTGTGACCGTGACACCGCAAACGGCTGACCTATCCTTGACCAAGACGGTGAATAATGCAACTCCGAATGTGGGTGCCGATGTAACCTTCACGATCACAATATCGAATGCGGGAGCGGACACTGCCACCAATGTGGCTGTGAGTGATGTACTACCCGCCGGCTTGACGTTCGTATCGTCCGTCCCAAGCCAGGGGTCATACAACAGTGGCGCGGCTGTCTGGACGGTTGGCACGCTCAACAGCGGTGCGAATGCCACCTTGACGATTACAGCAACCGTGACAACCACCGGAGCGAAAACGAACACAGCCCAGGTCAGTGCGAGCGACCAGAGCGATCCAGACTCAACCCCGAACAACAATATTCCAAATGAGGACGACCAGGCGAGTGCGACAGTGACCCCGGGTGCCGTGATTGACACATCATTAGATAAGCAGGTAAGCGATGCCACACCAAACGTTGGTGATATTGTGACCTTCACGCTGGTGATTGCCAACGCCGGACCAAGCACAGCTACGAACATCAACGTCACGGATATTGTGCCGAGCGGTTACACCTATTTGGCGGCGAGCAGCGCGGGTGGTGATACGAACAACGACACCAATCCCGCCACAACCGGATTGACATGGACAATCAATAGTCTTGCGAGTGGTGCGTCAGTGACCTTGACCTACCAGGCAACAGTCCTGGCAAGTGGCACGTACGAAAACTATGCCGAGATCACGTCCCACACTGAAACTGATTCTGACTCGACCCCAGGAGATGGATCAACCACTGACGATGATGACGATACAGAGATCGTGGCTGTGACCATTATTGTAGACCCTGCCATGTCAAAAGCCGGTAGTCCAACGCAAGCCGCGGTTGGAGAAACTGTCACGTTTACTTTGACAGTTACAAATAATGGAAATGCGCCTGCGCCGAATGTCGTAATAACAGATGCGCTGCCAGCCATGTTTGATGTGACTGCTGTGAATGTCAGTGGTGTAGGTGTGCCGTTTGGTACATCGGTAAATGTTACACCTGCAATTGGAGTGGGCCCTGCGCCGTATACAGTTGTTGTAACTTTAGGTGGTGATCTGGATGTGACAGATGTTGTGGTTATTGATATCGTTACAACCGTCAATGGCTTTGGTAATCCACCCATTAATAACACAGCCAGTTTGACAACCTCAAATCAGTTGACCAACCTACTTTCGAATGATTCGGATTCTGTTACCATAACGATTCGAACTCCGAATTTGGCTGTCGCTTCCCTTCCGTCCACCGGTTTTGCGCCGGATGTGGAAACTGAAGTATTGTCGCAACCTAAGAACCTGGCATATGTCGACACTGATCTCCTTTTAGAGATTCCAAGCCTGGGAGTTAAAATCCCGATCGTTGGAATTCAGAAAAAGAATGGAGCCTGGGATGTGTCCTGGTTGGGCAAACAGGCCGGATGGTTGACAGGAACCGCATTCCCGTCCTGGAGCGGAAACAGTCTACTTACGAGTCATGTCTATTTGTCCAATGGCTTGCCGGGTCCGTTCGTCAATTTGAACAAGCTTAAGTATGGTGATAAGATCATTGTGCATGCCTATGGACAAAAGTACACCTTTGAAGTGCGAACGAATCAGGTGGTTGAACCGAACGATACGTCAGCATTCAAGCATGAGGAGCGGTCGTGGTTGACGCTTATCACTTGTAAAGAGTATGATGAGAAGACCAATACATATAAAAAGCGCGTGGTTGTTCGGGCGGTTTTGGTAAGTGTGGCTGACGAATAAAAAGCCCTGGTATAAAAATGGCGTTCCCATCGGAACGCCATTTTTTTATTTTTGTTTGATGAGGGGAATGAACACCCTGACAATATCCGGGTCGAAAAGCCGCCCAGCCTCTTTTTGCAGGTATTCAACAATTTCTTTCTGGGGCATACCCTTGCGATAAGGGCGGTCACTTGCGAGGGCATCCCATACATCCACAACTGAAAAGAAGCGGGCGTGCAGGGGAATATCCGTGCCTTTGAGTTTATGTGGGTAGCCACTGCCGTCCCATCTTTCATGATGGTAATAGGGGATGATGAGCGCCTGGCTAAGATAATTAATGGGGGAGAGCATTTGATAGGCGTACTGCGGATGGCGGCGCATTACCACCCATTCATCATCGGTAAGTGGACCCGGTTTTTGCAGGATCTCATCAGGTATGCCCATCTTCCCCATATCGTGCAATAATGCTCCGCGGCGGATATGAACGAGTTCGTCATCTGTGCAGTTGAGTATGCGCGCCAATTTGAGGGTCATTTCGGTCACGCGCTGTGTATGCCCCTCTGTTTCGCGGTCGCGCAAGTCCAGCGCCAGAACCCAGCCCTCAATGGTTTTGTCGTAGGCTTGCTGCAGGTCAGAGTGGGCTTGTTGTAACGCCTCCTGGGAATGTTTGCGCTCGGTGATATCGCGCGAGGATGCCTGGAATTCCTTTTGCTGCCGGGTTTTATCGAAGAAAAGGTGGGCGGTGGTTTCAAGCCAGACATATTCGCCATTTTTTCTTCTGGCGCGATAGTGGATGGTGGTTGTAATATCATCCCAGGATGGCGCAGCCAGCAGTTCTAAAAGCTGATTTGCATCTTCGGGGTGGATAAGATTCGTAATCGTGGTCCCGATCAAATCTTCAGGTTTGTAGCCGAGGATCGTTTGACAGGCGGGTGATACGTAGAGGAAGGTCCCACTTGTGTCATGCTTGGAGATCATATCTGACGAATTTTCAGCCAGTAAACGGAATTGCGCTTCGCTTTCTGCCAGGGCGATTTGCATGCTTTCCTGTCGCTGTAAAATTTGCCATTGCCTGATTGCATTTTCAGCAATATGCGGCATGTCGGTCATGGATTCTGACGACTTTACGATGTAATCAAGCGCGCCCGATTTCATCACATCCACGGCGTTGCGTTCATTTCCATAACTGGTCATGATGATGATAGGGGGATCGGATTTGCTGTGTTCCTCGGAGAGGAGTTCACTGCTGTCGCCGTCAGGCAGGCGCCAGTCTGCAATGATCAATGTCGGCCTGAAGTTTATTAGTTGGTTGCGGGCTTCTTCAAGCGTATTTGCGATGGTGAGTTTGGATTCGCCGCCGCGCTCTTCGAAGGCGCGTTGAATTAATTCCGCATGCGCCGAATCATCTTCGATTAAAAGTATGTGGATGGTGTTGTCCATCATGGAAAAGTGTTGTTGCCGCCTTGATGTATTTGGTTATTCTTTGACGTCCGGGTGGGTGTTCCAACTCAACCAGTAGAATCCCAGGTCGTCCATCAATCTTTTGAATTCTTCAAACCCCACTGGTTTTACCAGGTAACTGTTGGCATGGTTGTAATATGCCCTGGCAACATCTTTTTCTGCTTCGGATGTGGTTAATACAACAACTGGAATGGATTTCAGCTCGTTATCTTCTTTAATGGCTTTGAGTACATCGATCCCATCCACGCGGGGCAGGCGCAAGTCAAGCAGAATGACGTGTGGTCGCGGGTTGTTGTGAGGATCAGAATATTCGCCGCGGCGGAATAGATAATCAAGCGCCGATTGGCCATCGAGAAAGTGGCGAACCTTGTTGGCGATACGATGTTCTTCCAATGTGCGAATAACGAGTTCGGCGTGATCTACGTTGTCTTCCACTAACATGACCAAGATCGGTTCACCAACCATTTGTGCTCCTTCAGTTGTCTGTGGTTGAATGACATGATTTTAATCCCGTTTTTCATATTTGGGGGATTGGGAATGTAATTGAATGGTGGGATTCAACCAACCGGCAGGGTGAAATAAAATGTTGCGCCTTTGCCTGGATTTGAAATTATCCAGATCCGCCCGCCATGGATTTCGATGATACGCTTTACAAGCGCCAATCCAATGCCTGTGCCGTCGATGCTGGGATCGAGCCGGTTGAACAAGCCGAAGATACGTTCGTGATATTGAGGTTCAATGCCAATTCCGTTATCACGGACAAAAATTTTTACTTTTCCTTCCGGGTCCAGGCCATCGGTGCCGATCTCAATTGTGGGATGAGGTTGATCGCCCATAAACTTGGCGGCATTGCTGATCAGGTTTTGCATTACTTCGACCAGTCTGGCATGGTCGCCATGAATATGGGGAAAATTTTCCTGTATGATGATTTTCACATTATTCTTTTCCAGTGGACCGTTCAATAATTCGATCGTCTCAGCGACAATGTGTTCGAACGGGATATTCTCGGGCGGGTTGATAATTCGGCCAATTCGCGAAAGCTCAAGCAGGTCATTTAATAGCACCTGCATTTTGTCCACGGCATTCGCAACGCGCTCCATATCCTTCTCAAAGCGCGTCATGTCTCTGGATTCAGCATCGTGGCGCAAATATCCTAAAAAGCCGCGAATTGTTACAAGAGGCGATCGAAGGTCGTGTGATACGGTATACGCAAATTGTTCCAACTCCGCATTCTGCACCTCAAGGTCGGCGATCAAATGTACACGTTCGGTGAAAAGGCGGGCATTTTCAATGGCATTTGCCATTTGATCCGCCATGGTTTGCAAAGCCGTGATATCCACCCGGGAAAAGGCGGCAGGCAGGGCGGATTGGATCGTCATTGCCCCGATCACTTCACCGTGCGTAATCAACGGTAGCGCTATTTCGGAGCGTGTAAGGGGTAGTTGCGGATTCTTGAATCGGACGGCATCCTCTCCAACGTCCAGCGCGATGCGGGCTTGTCCATTGTGAATGCACCAGCCAATCATGGAAGAGTCTTCGATTTTAAGGCGATGCCCGGACTCCAGCATTTGTCTGCCCATGCTGCCGGTTGCCGCGCTAAGTTTTGCCCATTCTTTCGACTCTTCAACCAGGAAAATGCCCACATAATAATAATCGAAGTGACTACAGATCAAGTCCACTACAGTGGGGAGCAGTTTGCTTAGATCTAAAATGGATGTTGCGGCACGGGATACATCCGCCGCAGTTTGGAGTTGGATGGTGCGCTTCGTCATCACGCCGATCAGGTCTGCCTGCTCCTCTTCAGCTTGTTTGCGGGCTGTGATATCTGTCCAAACACCCAGCCAGTATTGAGGTGTGTCATTTTCGTCTTTTACAAGGTTGGCTTCATCCTTTACCCATATCACGCGTTGATCGTTTGTGATCAGGCGATACTCCATGTTGAAGGGTTTACCGGTTTTTGTGCCTGCCAGGTTTGCTGTCATCACGCGTTCATAATCTTCGGGGTGCAGTATCTTTTTCCAAAACACCGAATCCTTCAAGAACATATTGCGTGGATAGCCAAGTAGTTTTTCCACCTGCGGGCTTACGTATTCGGTAATCGCATTTCCATCGATGCTGTTGATATAGGTTGTAGCCGGGATGTTTTCAAGCAGGGATTTGTATTGTGCCTGACTCCGCAACGCCTGTTTGAGGAGGCTCTGCATGTTTCGGGTATTAACTGTTTGCAGCAGAAATGTGACGATGAAGAAGAATGAATAAATACCAAGCCGTGCGGCAGAATTATATTGAATTGGCCGGGGTAACAGGCCATTTGATTCTGCAAACAAGATCAGGTTTCCGCTTATGATGGTTGCGAACACGATAAAGGCACTGGCTTTATTATTCGAGATCAATCCGCTTGCCAGAATGACAACCAGATAGCCAATATAGATCGGTGCTGAGACTCCGCCGGCCGTGATGGACCCAAAAGTTATTGCCAGCCACATGACGCTGACCAGCAGGGTGCTGGCAAACTGCAATCTTTGAATGCGGATCAGCGCGATGACGCCCAGTGATGTAATGGTAAAAGTAGTTGCAAGGATGGCGGCGCGTTGGACGAGTTCCGGTGCAGTAAGCGCGGCTCCAGTTACAAAGATCAGGCTGAGTAACACCATTCCAAGCGCGGCGCCATATGTCATTCTGGCGACAATGTTTGATTCGTTATCACCATATTCAGGGATCATAAATAATTGCTTTGAAATTTTTTTCATCGCTCCAGCAAGTATAGCATTCTAGTAAAGTTTGTTGAATATCCAGTTGGATTATGAAATGAGCCCATTACGAAAGTCTTTTTTGCCACAGAGATTACAGAGAAAAAAAGTGTCTTGGAGTCTTTTCTTACAGGTCTCTGTGGGCTTATGCAGGAGGACTATTTGGCTTTTCCTGGGGTTGCAGGGCAAAAAAAAGGGATATATCTCGTGATATAATCTGCGACTATCAGCACATACTTTTCAATTATGGAGGATGTCGTATGGAAATTACAACCCAGGAATTCAAGCATTGCGATTTGATCACGATCAAAGGTCGTGTGGATAGCGCTACGGCTCCCCAATTGGCGCAGGCGCTCGAATCTGCAAATGAGAATGGAAAGTATAAATTGGTTGTAGATATACAGGCCTTGGAATACATGTCCAGTGCCGGGTTTCGGGCATTGCTCGCAACACAGCGCAACTGCAAGAAATACAACCGGGGTGAAATTGTGCTGGCGAATGTCCCTGATCGTATTCGTGAAGCTTTGGAGCTTGCCGGCTTCACAGAACTTTTCAAGACCTTTGATGATACCCTTGCCGCAGTGGGGCATTTCTAAAACTGTTACCGGTCGGAGATCCCAACCATTTCATCAGGAAGGATGCCGCCTGAAGTGAACAGCTCCGCTTAAGGCAGCTTTTTATATACCCGATGCAATCTGTTCAATTTTCTGCGAAGTTTGAATTTCTCGATGAGATCAGGGAGTTCGTCGGAGAAATCGCGCGCGCAGGCGGCTTTGGCGATAAGGATGTTTACAACATCCAGCTTGCCTCGGACGAGGCCGCCTCCAATATTATCGAACATGCCTATGAAGGTGTGAGTGATGGATTATTGGAAATTTCCTGTGGTATGAGGGGCGATGCCATTACGATCATTTTGGTGGATCATGGCGAATCCTTCGATCCATCTGAAATTCCCCTGCCGGACCTAAAGGCAGATCTATCGGATCGCAAGATCGGGGGACTTGGAATTTTTCTCATGCGCAAGTTGATGGACGAAGTCCATTACGAAACCAGACCAAACAAAAACAATATCCTTACAATGATCAAACGAAAGAGGTAGTTGCCATGAGCGCCGTGGCGCCATCGCGCCATTCTCCTGCCCCGGCAGATTGGCGGGACCTTGCCAGCCTCGGAGAACAGCTTGCCAGCACAACCTCATTTGCCGCGCAACGCGACCGCATCATTAACATGGCCTCGCGCCTGCTGGATGGCAATGCCGACGTCTGGCTTCATGAGAATCTTTTCCGCCTGCCCAATTTGGCGGACGAATCTCTTTTCCCGGCACAGCCACTTTCCGCTGGCATGCAACGCGCCCTAAAATCCGGTGGTTTATGTGTCAAACAAAAAAGGGAGAAAAAGAATGGCGCCTCACGTAGGACCTGGGTTGCGATCCCGCTCGAAGATCAGGGGATGACGCTGGGAGCGCTTCAAATCACCCGTCCCAAAGGACCTGAATTCAAACAGGATGAGCTGGATCTGCTCACAGGACTCGCCGGAGTCATTGCAGTGAGTTTGATCGCATCGCATCGCGTGGCGGTGGAAAGATTCAGACTCAATCAATTGAATCTAGTGCGTGAGGTCAGCGCGCAGATCGCCAACACCTTGAGTGTGACGGAACTGGCCAGCCGTGTCACTGAATTGATCCAGCAAACATTTCACTATTATTATGTTGCCATCTTTACCATCCCGCTCGCATCTTTCGAATCTCGCAGGGCAGCGAGCGGGCCCATTCATGAACGCTCCGCGTCAGCGTCCTTGCGCTTCCGTGCCAGCGCCATGGCGCCGCGCAAAGGCAGGCGCAAGGCGAAGGTCGCTTTGGAGGTGGAGATCGGTCAGGGGTTGATTGGGCAGGCCGCGGCTGAGGGGGAACGGGTGCTCGTCTCCGATGTGCAAAAAGACCCGCGCTATCGCTTCATCGATGCGTTGCCCGAAACGCGTTCAGAGGCAGTCATCCCGTTGAAAATTGAAGAGCGTGTGCTGGGCGTGTTGGATGTGCAAAGCGATCAGGTGGATGCTTTCCACCCGAATGACTTGTTGATTTTGGAGGCGCTGGCAGATACGATTGCACGCGCGGTGGAGGGCGCACGTTTATACAGCGACCTGAAACGCCGCGCTGATCAATTGACCCTGATCTCGGAAGTGAGCAAGAGCGTCAGTTCATCCCTTGATTTGCAGACGTTGATGAACAAT
>Ga0180069_1000088_pt1 | contig 19625 bp, 19 predicted proteins | sample EasRivERM_16_10D_2_FD_121793 | JGI IMG/M metagenome (GOLD analysis project Ga0180069, IMG submission 121793) | Soil microbial communities from meander-bound floodplain in the East River, Colorado, USA - East River metaG ERMLT231B'_16_10D | ecosystem: Environmental > Terrestrial > Soil >...
CCCAGGCGGATACAACTTGCTCCTGACGATCGAAAAGACCGGTGCTTATATCGAATATCTCTATGAACACGCCATGATCGAGATCGTTAATCCAGATGAAGTGGAGCAGGGCTTGCCTGCGAAGTATCGGAGACTACGTGAGATTGCTGATGATGAAATATTGCCTAATCAAAGAAATACGGTGGTCGAGTAGCCTGAGGCGACAGCTGAAGGCTACTCGACCACCAGAGAATTATTGAAAGGAAAGAATTATGTATTCATTCGACCCAACTGAAGAACAACAAATGCTCGTTGATGCGGTGAAGAAATATGCCATCAATGACTTGCGCGCCGCCGCGCATGATGCGGAGGAGAATAAAGAACTGCCGAAGAAACTTATCAAAAAAGGTTGGGAGCTTGGACTCTTGCAAGCGTCCATCCCCGAATCCTACGGTGGATTTGGTGAGCGCAATGCCGTCACAAGTATTCTTGCACTCGAAGAGATGGCGTTCGGTGATCTGGCTGGCACACTGGCTGTGATGACTCCGTCGCTGTTTGCTCTGCCAATTTTGCTCGCAGGCAGTGAAGAACAGAAGAGAGAATATCTTCCGAAAATCATCGGAAACGATTGGAGTCAATATACTGCCGCGCTCATTGAGTATAAATTTGACTTTGACCCCAACACGTTGAGTACTATGGCTTCACAGATCGGCGATCATTTCATCCTGAATGGTGAAAAGGCTTATGTCCCTTTTGCTAAAACGGCGGAGGCGGTTCTCATCTACGCTGACCTCGATGGCAGGACTCAGGGTTTCATCATCTCCACGGATACGGCGGGATTAACCATCTCAAATGAACGTGAAAAGTTGATGAGTCTCAATGCTTTTCCGATGTATCGAATCACATTGGACTCGGTGAAAGTCCCTGCTGCGAATCGACTCGGTGGCGCGTTAGGTCATGACTTTGACTTGATACTGGCTTCGATGCGCGTTGCCAACGCCTCTGCCGCAGTGGGTGTTGCAAATGCCGCATTTGAATATGCAAAGAATTATGCCAAGGAACGTGAAGCCTTCGGCGTGAAGATCGCACAGAAACAAGCCATCGCTTTCATGCTTGCCGAAATGCGAACGGAGATAGAAGCCATCCGTCTGCTCACATGGGAAGCGGCGTGGAAACTCGATCACGGTCGTGAAGATGCATCCAACGAAGCCTACCTCGCCTCCACAGGTGCGGCGGATATGGCGATGATGGTCACGGACCGCGCCGTGCAGATTTTGGGCGGGCACGGTTATATCCGTGAACATCCCGTCGAGATGTGGATGAGGAACGGTCGCGGCTTTGCAACGTTTACAGGATTGGCTATTGTTTGATGTCATTGCGAAGGCGATAGCCCGAAGCAATCTCCAGTTTGCAGGTTGGCTGAGATTGCTTCGTCGGGCTTTACCCTTCTCGCAATGACATATATAAGGAGATGTTATGCCTATCGAATTTGAATCACCCAAACCAATTACCCAAACGCAGTTCTTGTTGAAAACAGTTGCGGATGAAATGATGCGTCCGCGCTCACGATATTTTGACGAGCATGAACATGAGATCCCATGGGATTATATTGAGTTCATGCACTTGGCGATGAAGGCGTCTGGCGGGGGTGGTCTTGTGCCGAGGGAAGAGTCTCCCTCTTCCAATGGGAGCGCAAATAGGGCCGAGGGAAAACGTCCGTCAATTGGATATCAGTTGGTTGCCGCTCAAATTGAGTCACTCACGTACGGCGATTTGGGAATGTATCACTGTCTGCCGGGTGGCGGTCTTGGCGCGGCAGCCGTCAATGCGACGGGGACGCCTGAACAAAAAGAAAAATTCCTCGCAAGGTTCAAAGAAGATAAACCAACCTTCGCCGCGATGTGCATCACAGAAGCGGGAGCCGGCTCGGATAATTCCGCCATTCGCACGCGCGCTGTTTTGGATGAGAAGACAAATGAATGGGTTATCAATGGGGAGAAGATTTTCGTCACAGGCGGTGATAAGTCATTCAGTGAATATGAAAAACTTGGCAAAGGTTTCATCGTTGTTTGGGCAACGATTGACCCATCTGCTGGACGTGCAGGGATGAGGGCATTTGTCGTCGAAGGTGGGACACCAGGAGTGAGGATTGTCAAGTTGGAGCATAAACTTGGAATCCGCTGTAGTGATACTGCGGCGATTTCGTTAGTCGAGGCGCGTGTGCCTTTTGAAAATATTCTTGGGAGTCCCGTCGTAGTTGAAAAATCAACTTCAGGCTTTAAGGGCGCGATGGCGACGTTCGACGCGACGAGACCTCTCGTTGCCGCGTCAGGCATCGGCGTCGCGCGCGCCGCTCTCGAATTCCTGAAAGAAAAACTTGCAGAGAATGGAGTCCAGATAAGATATGGACTCCCGCGTCAGAAGTTATCCAATATCGAACGCGAAGTGATCGACATGGAAATCATGTTGAAGTCCGCGTGGCTGATGGTGATCAAGGCGACGTGGATGGCGGATAACAAAAAGCCGAACGCGCTGGAGGCTTCGATGAGCAAGGTGAAGTCGGGCGATGTGACGACGAAGATCACGCAGAAGGTCGTCGAAATCTTGGGACCGCTCGGTTACAGCCGCGAGTTCCTTGCCGAGAAATGGATGCGCGACGCGAAGATTACGGATATCTATGAAGGTACGGGACAAATTAATCGGTTGGTGGTGGCGCGGCAGATTCTTGGGTATAGCGGAAGTGAGTTGAGATAATTACTCCGGTGGTCGAGTAGGCGGTGTTCGTCCGCCGTATCGAGACCACCTGTAACCAGAAATAATTTTGCTTATTTGGTGGTCTCGATATGGGCTTCGCCCTACTCGACCACCGAGGAGAATTGGATATATGAAATATCAAATTCACAAAGCCGTCGTCATCGGCTCAGGGACAATGGGTGCAGCAATCGCCGCTCATCTTGCGAATGCGGGTGTGCCTGTGACGTTGTTGGATATTCCTGGGACGGATGGCAGTAAAAATAAGATTGTCAACGAGGGCTGGGATAGATGTCTCAAAGCCAGGCCCGCCAATCTGATGTCTGCGGAGTTGAAGACGTTTGTTACGCTTGGGAATCTGGAAGATGATTTTGGCGCTGTCGCAGAGGCAGATTGGATTTGTGAAGCGATTGTCGAGAATCTGAAAATCAAACAGGAATTGATGGCTCGCATTGATGCAGTCCGCAAGCCAACCGCAATTGTTTCCACGAACACATCGGGCATCCCTGTGCGTGATATCACGGAGGGACGCTCGAAGGAATTCAAGAAACATTTTTTGGGGACGCATTTCTTCAACCCGCCGAGATATTTGAAGTTGCTGGAAATCATCCCGACGAAGGATACAGACAAAGAGGTTGTAGAATTCATTTCGCGCTTTGGTGAATATCATTTGGGTAAGGGCATTGTGTTGTGCAAGGACACACCTAACTTTATTGGTAATCGAGTCTTCTTTGGGATGAGTACGTTTGCGATGAACTTCATCTTGGAGAACGATTACACCGTGGATGAAGTGGACGCGCTCACCGGTCCATTGATCGGAAATCCAAAAACGGCGACGTTCCGTTTGGCGGATTTGGTGGGATTGGATGTTTGGGAACATGTCGGCAGGAATTTGGGTCCAACGATTCCGCATGATAAGTTGGGTCAGCAATATTTGGCGGCGGAGAAACCAAAAGAGTTAATCCGCACACTGATTGAACGCAAGTGGCTTGGTAATAAAACGAAGGTTGGTTTTTACAAAGAAGTTCGCGACTCAGAAGGTAAAAAAGAATTCTGGTCTCTTGACTTGAAGACTCTTGAACACATGCCACCGACAAAGCCGAGATTCGAATCGGTCAAGGCGGCGAAAGATGTCGAAGGCTTGGGAGACAGGCTCAAGGTCATGTTGGAAGCGGATGATAATGCGGCCACACTCGTCAAAGCGTTGACGTATCAAGGCTTCCAGTATGCGTCGTCCATCATCCCCGAAGTTGCGGATACAGTGAAGCCGATTGATGATGCAGTCCGTTGGGGCTTCATGCATGAGGCGGGTCCATTTGAAACTTGGGACATGTTGGGCGTGAAGGAAACCGTGAAGCGCATGAAGGCCGCGGGATATGCGCCCGCGAAATGGGTCGATGCGATGTTGAAGAGCGGCGTCGAGTCGTTCTATCAATACAAGCGCAGCAGTCCTGAGGATAAAAACGGCGAGAAGATCGGCATGTACGATGCGATCAAGGGAAGGTATGCGAAATTGAAGAAGCCAGAAGGTGCGGTAACACTAAAAGGCTTGAAGGTGATCAGCGAGAATATGGGGGCAACACTGCGCGACATGGGTGGTGGTGTGGCGTGTTTGGAATTTCACACAAAGATGAACGCGCTCGATGATGACATCATGAACATGGCGACCGAGGCGTATGACCGGCTCGAAAAAGATTTCGATGGTCTCGTGATTGGCAACGAAGGCGAGAATTTCAGCGCGGGTGCTAATCTGTTTATGATGGTGGTTGGCGCACAACAAGGCATGTGGGATATGCTCGATGGAGCGGTGCGCAAGTTGCAGGATATGAACATGCGCATGCGCTATTCACCGAAGCCGATCGTTGTTGCGCCTGCGGGTCTCACACTCGGCGGCGGATGTGAAATCACGATGCACGCATCACGTGTGGTTGCCGCGGCCGAAACATATACTGGACTTGTGGAACTGGGCGTTGGGTTGATCCCCGGCGGGGCGGGCACGAAAGAGATGTTGCGTCGCATTGTCAACCCTGTGATGCGAATCGAAAATGCTGAACCACTCGCTGCGTTGCAAAAAGTCTTTTTGCAGATTGGGCAGGCGAAGGTGGCAACGAGTGCAGAGGAAGCACGCGGCATGAATATCTTGAATCCGCAGGACCGGATTGTTTTGAATCGAAGTCATTTGCTTGCTGAGGCGAAGAAGGAAGTCCTGCACATGGTCGCTGCTGGCTACAAGCCGCCTGCACCTGAGTTAATTTATGCGGCAGGTCGTGATGCACTGGCTGCCATTCGCATTGGCGCGTGGATGTTCAAAGAGGGTCAATACATCACGCAATATGATCATCATGTGTCAGGCAAACTCGCGTATATCATGTGCGGCGGTGAACTCACGCGCAGTCAATGGGTGAGTGAGCAATATATTTTGGATTTGGAGCGCGAGGCGATTTTGTCTTTGTTTGGTGAAGAGAAAACGCAGGCGCGCATGTGGAGTATTTTGCAGACAGGGAAGCCGCTAAGAAATTAGAGAAATAGAGGATTGGAGAATTCTCTACTCCTCCAGTTCTCTTCAAAGGAGTAACTTATGAAAGACGCAGTAATCGTTTCCGCCATTCGTACACCCGTTGGCAAAGCAAAACGTGGAGGACTTGCCACGGTTCGCCCTGACGAGATGGCTGCCACTGTTATCCAAGCCCTTCTCAAGCGGACGCCGAATCTTGATCCTGCTGAAATCGAAGACGTGGTTATCGGCTGTGCCTTTCCCGAAGGCGAGCAGGGACTCAACATGGCGCGCATGATTGCGTTGCGAGCAGGTCTCCCTGACTCGGTTCCAGCAGAAACCATCAATCGTTATTGTGCATCGGGTGTGCAGTCCATTGCACATGTGGCGTATGCGATTCAAACGGGCCAGATCGAAATTGGGATCGCGGGCGGCGCGGAGTCCATGACGATGATCCCCATGACTGGATTTAAGTTCTCGCCGAATCCATACTTCGCGCAAGACCTGCCGCATTACTACACCAACATGGGACTCACTGCTGAAAATGTTTCGGTGAAATATGGCATTAGTCGCGCAGACCAGGACGAGTTCTCGTTGAAGAGTCACCAGAAAGCCGCGCAGGCGGTCAACTCGGGATTATTTGATCCTGAACTTGTTTCCATTGATGTGGAAGTCACCGAACTGAATGGCAGCGAAAAACCTGCCAAAAAGAAATTTAGCGTGAAGCGCGACGAAGGTCCGCGCGCGGATACAAATTTCGAAGCGTTGTCCAAACTCAAGCCTGCCTTCAAGGAAGGTGGAGTGGTGACTGCTGGCAACTCATCGCAAATGTCTGATGGCGCAGCGGCGGTTGCAGTGATGTCATCAGAAAGAGCCGTTCGTCTTGGACTCACTCCACTGGCACGATTCGTGTCATTCGCGGTGGGAGGCGTTCCACCCGAATTAATGGGAATCGGTCCCATCGTGGCGATCCCAAAAGCCCTCAAACTAGCGGGTCTCTCCCTAAATGATATTGACCTGATAGAATTAAACGAAGCTTTCGCCGCTCAATCATTAGCAGTCATCCGCACGCTGGAGATTGACGAAAGCAAAGTTAATGTCAATGGCGGCGCGATCGCGCTTGGGCATCCGCTCGGATGCACTGGCTCAAAATTAACCACGCAGTTGACCTACGAAATGGGTCGCCGCAAATCCAAATATGGAATGGTCACCATGTGCATCGGTGGCGGTATGGGTGCCGCGGCGATTTTTGAGAATTTGCAAATCTAACCGTCATTGCGAGCAAAGCGAAGCAATCTCCGCCACTGTCTGGGGATTGCTCACCTGCACTTGCGCCAGGTGCAAGTGTCGTCGGGAAGATCACCCTCCTCGCAATGACGAAAATAAATTATAGGAGACCAAATAATGCCCCTCACAATTAATCAACTTATGGAAAAAATGCCCAGTGCCTTCCTCCCTGAAAAGGCGCAGGGTGTGAATGCAACCGTCCACTTCAAATTCACTGGTGAGGAAGCCAGTGAATGGAATGCCGCCATTTCCGATGGCAAATGTGCAGTAGCGCAAGGCGCGCCCGTTGACAAGGCGACCATGACCCTGACTGCCGACTCCAGCGATTACATCAAGCTCTTTACCGGCGAATTGGATGGGATGCAAGCCTTCATGCAGGGCAAACTCAAACTGGGCGGCGACTTGAACCTAGCGATGAAGTTGATGCAGATGTTCAAGATTAAATAAATAAATCAGAATCGAAAAACGCCTCCATATGGAGGCGTTTTTCGATTCTTCCCGAATTATGAGAACAACGAAAGGACTGACCATAAAACGGAGGCCGTAAGACACATCGTAATAACTGCAGTGATGGTCGTGATGATCCCAGTGGTCCGCGAACGGATCCAGCCGGTCAGCCCGATGCCGGACAGAAAAACGAATATGGCGCCTACCATTACGAGAAACGCCCAAATGCTTAAGCCTTCACGTTCTATTGGGACCCTGCCCAGTTCCGCGGCTGCAGCAAACAGCATGATGGATACGATCAGCGAATACAGGAACATTACGGTCGACGTGGAAAATCTGATGATGGATGCCGTGACCAGTTTGCTGTCATTCCCCATGGCAAGGAATTGAATTATGGCCGAAACTCCAAACCCTGCCAGTAATCCTGCCAGTGTCGCCAACGCGCCTGCTTCAGCCAGATAGTTTTCAACGGTCATATTTTCTCCTCTAAAAAGTAATATCAAAATGTTGTTTTAATAGCCCGCGAAATTCATCTTCATTATGTAGTGGATGTTCAGCGCGTTGTCCATTGGTTGTGAGGATGAAGCGGTCATTATCCAAAGAGATCCGGCCTGTCTCTGTTAAGCGGGAAATGATACGATTTGTTGTGAAGATGGATTGCAGGGATGTTTGATGATAATGACAAGGCGCTTCATACTCAGCCGGAAACTGATGAGGCGTCAAATCAAAATAATACTGCCTTTCGACCTTTTCTTCATGGCCTCTCTGCCAGAGATGATAGCCATCCCGGAATGGCTCCAAACGATATGCCCGCAAACCTTGTTCCTGCCAGTCGGCATTGTCAATATCCAGGGGCTGCGTGAACGTGTCACCCCAGCCTACATCCACCAGCCAGCGCGTGGACTCCTCTGGTACGCGCACCAATAATACCAAATGATCAAAGTCAATGCCGAAGGTGTCGTCAGTCTCATGATAATCACGCGCGTTGAGATAGGTCACATCGAAGCCGATCTGTTTCAACAACCACGCCAGGAGCCCATTAAGTTCGTAGCAAAATCCTCCGCGCCGGTTGACCACGACCTTGTTCCAGATGGAGGCTTCATCTATCTTGATCGGGCGCTTCAAGCCAACATCCAGATTCTCAAAGGGGACACTCAGCATGTGTGCCATTTGTAACCCGTGCAGGGTATCAACGTCTGGTCTTACATCACCGGTATAGCGGATGCGTTCTATAAACGCAGGAACATTCATTGCGAAGTGATTATAACTGGTCATAGAACCTGCTTATAAGTGTAAAATTTAATGACATTATCGAACTTCACGGAGTCGGCATGTTCCAACAAAATATTAATATACAATCCATTCAAAGACAATTTCAAGATATAAGAGCCATCCTGACGCGGGCCGTTGGGAATCTTACCAAGACCGGGAACCCGATTGTTTCGACTGCCATTCAAGATATCACCCGAACAACGCAATCTGTGAGCACCCTGGAACAATCGGTCAATGACTATTTGAAGGTCAGGCAGAGTCAGCTTGGAGCGTTGATGGGGGTTGGGCGGGCGATCAACTCATCCCTGGGATTGAAGCGGGTGCTTGAGGAGGTCATGGATACGCTGATCGAGTTGATGCGTGCCGAGCGCGGCTTCCTGATGTTGCGCGATCCGAATGGGGAATTATCGGTGCGATTAGCGCGTGGGATCGCACACATCAACCTGGAGGAGGAAACATTCAAGGTCAGCCGGACGATAGTACGCAAGGTGGCGGAATCGGGTGAACCGATCCTGACGACCAACGCGCAGGAGGATCCCCGTTTTGAGGCACAGCTGAGCATTGCCGCGTTTCATCTGCGCTCGATCTTATGCGCGCCATTGAAGATCAAGAATGAACTTATTGGTGTGATCTATGTGGACAACCGCGCCCGTTCGGGGATATTCCAGGAAAATGAATTGGGTATGATCACTGCATTTGCCGATCAAGCCGCCGTGGCGATTGATAATGCGCGGTTGTTCGAGGAATTAGAGGCAAGCAACCATGAGCTGCAGGAGGCGTATCAGGCGACCCTGGAAGGCTGGGTGCAAGCGCTGGATATGCGCGATAAGGAAACTGAGGGGCATACGCAACGCGTCACGATCCTGACAGAACGTCTTGCGCGGTCACTCGGCGTGGAGGGTATTGAGCTGGTCAATATTACACGCGGTGCGCTCCTGCATGATATTGGCAAGATGGCGATACCAGATGGGATCTTATTGAAACCGGGAAAACTTACAGACGACGAACGGGCATTGATGCAGAAGCATCCCATCTACGCGTATGATATGTTGAAGCGGATCGAATTTTTGTTGCCGGCCATCGATATTCCTTATTGTCATCACGAGAAGTGGGATGGCACAGGTTACCCGCGTGGGATGAAAGGGGAGGAGATTCCGTTTGCGGCGCGCATCTTCCCGGTCATCGATGTATGGGATGCGTTGATCTCGGACCGCCCGTATCGCAAAGGAATTCCGAAAGATGAGGTACGCGAACGCATCAAAGCGGATTCAGGTAAACACTTTGACCCGCGTATAGTGGAAGCATTTTTGGCGATGGGTGATTTATCGGTGTAATCGTGGTGTAGGGGTGGGATTGCCCCACCCAGGTCAGGGCGAGCCTCTACACATACGCAGCCTCACCCCTACGTGTTTTCTTCCGGGGGTTTTACAGCACTGAACGCACGAAACAATAATAGATCATAAATAATTTTTATTCCGCCGCATAGAATGATGGGAACGCTTAATAGCGTTGGAATGCTGAAGAAGAATCCCGCCAGCATGGGGGAAACCGACGCGCCCACAGAACGTGCAATGGCAGTAACGCCTGAAGCCGCGGAGCGTTCGTCGGGAGCCACTACAGCCAGCGTGTAGGATTGACGCGTCGGCACATCCATTTGTGAAATGCTGAAACGTATGAGCAGGAGTCCAATGGCGAGCGGCAGTGTCGGCATAAACGGCAGGAGTATCAATAAAATATTTGATGGGATGTGCGTGAAGACCATTGTGTTGATCAAACCGAAGCGCTTTGCGAGCGGCACAGCCACTAATGCGGAAACTCCCGCGAGCATATTTGCGCCCGCGAAGATTTTTCCAAGGTCACCTACATTTGCGTCGAAGTTTCTCTGAAACCAATACACCAGCAGGCTCTGCACGATCAAACCACCGGCAAACGCATCGAGCGCAAATAACGCGCTCAACCGCAATACAACCGCGCGTGACCGATGCAAACCCAATGTGGTTTTCTGTTGAGCGATCGAGTGAACTTCAATCGCTGATGAAAGATTCAAAAACAGGATGAAGAGCACGGCTCCTCCTGCGCTGTAGCCTGCCAGCACAACCCGATATGACTCCAACGCTGACATCCCGCCAGCCTGAAGTGATGATGCTACCAGGCCGCCGACTCCTGCGCCCGCGGCTGTGGCAAACGAACCAACGAGGTTGTACCAGGCGAAGACCTGGGTGCGTTTTTCATTTGATACAAGTTGCGACAAGCCCGCTTGTTCCACAGATAAGAACGGTCCGATCTCGTGCCCGCTGGGACTGATGACGCCGATAATCGCCGCTGCGATCAAAAGAATAAAGTTTTGCGTGAGGAGAAAAACAACTCCTGCTCCCAGCATTAACAAGGCGCCAAGCAGGAGTGTCCGTTTTCTGCCGAAGCGATCCGCGCGGGTGGTTAATAGCAGGGTGATGCCTGCGTCCCCAGCCAGTGTGAAGGCGAACAATAAACCGGCTTGTCCTACGGTAAGTCCCGTTTCGACGAGATAGAGCGTCAGCACAAGAGATAGGAATCCGTAACAAAAGAGACGGATGATGCGCGTGGAGAAGAGGAGGGGAATGTCCATTACGATTTGGCGTCCAACCGGCACCAGGCATACAACGCGTCGTAGACTTCAAATTGATGTTCAAGGTTTTCCATATCTTCGGGGAAACGCAGACTGTAACCGGAGGCGATGGCTTCGAGACCACGCGCGATGGGATCAGTGTCAACGTCCTCCGCCACATCCGCGGCGTGGACAATTTTTGCAAGTCGCAATAAACCGGGTTCCTTCAAATCGTATTTGATGATGATTGATTCAAATGAACAGCGTCCTTCATGGTGACCAAGTTCCACGCCGGGTGCATCGAAGGGAATTGCGCCGGTTTCTTGCGCGACCTTCTCGATCTGATTCTTCGGCGCAAATAAAAACTCCGCTTCGTTATCTATGAAGCGGGTGATGAGCCACGGACACGCGACGCGGTCTACGTGGACGTGTGAGCGGGTGATCCATTTCATGGGGGGACTCCTTTTTGGTTATGGCTTCAGGAGCGAGGTCTTCTCGCCCTGGCATTGGGCGGGGATACCCCGCCCTTACAAGAATCACAAAAACAACATACCATATAGCCCCGCGGCAAGGACAACTGCCGCGACCGTCCATTTTGCTTTGGATTGAAAGAGGGCGATCAAGCCGATGCTGAATATGATCCAGGCGTGGATGCCGAGGATGGTTTCGCTCAAGATGCCCAACGCGGTGGCGCTGATCAAGCCGACAACGCCAGCAGTGATGCCATCGAGAAAGGCGTGGGCGGATTTGTTATCCACGAGGCGTTCGAGATATTCGTGCCCGATCATAGTGAATGCGAAGGCTGGGGTGAAGATAGCAATTGTGATTAAGACCGCGCCAGGTACGCCTCCTCCGATGTAGCCAACGAAAGTGGAAAAGATAATCAACGGCGCGGGCAATAGCCCGGAGAGTGCGAGTCCATCCAGGAATTGCGTATTGGTCATCCACGCGCCCGCTTGAACCGCGTCATGCCGCAGGAAGGGGATGACGGTGTATGCACCGCCGAAAGTGAGGAGTCCGCTTTTGAGACCGGACCAGAACAGGGTTAAGAGTGAAGCGGATTTTATCGAGGCGGAAGTTAAGTCTGCTAATGGTTGAGTCGAGTAGAGTCCCCTTAATCCAAAATAGGCAATGGATAAAACGAATCCAGCTGTGAGAATCATCGCCAGTTGATTTTGTTTGCGTTGCGCGAGCGTATAAATCAATCCGGCAATAAAAAGCGTGACCAGAAAATTAATGTTGAGCAGTTGCGCGAGGGCGGTGATAAACGCGATGACCCACAGCCAATTGTCGTTGTGAAGCGCATGACTGCCGATGCGGTGCACCGCGCGGACAATGAGCGCGGCGACGGCAGGCTGCATGCCAAGAAAGACAGCTTGAAAAATGGGGGAGTTGATTCCGACCGTAACATAAAACCACGAGAGGCTAAGCATCAACACGAAGCCCGGGAGCATGAAGCCGAGACCCGCGAGTAACGCGCCGGTGCGACCGCGCGCTACCATGCCGAAATAAACACAGAGTTCATGCGCTTCAGGACCGGGCAATGCCTGATACACCGCAAGAACGCGGTTGAAGCGTTCGGGGGTGATCCACTTTTCTTCCTCCACAATTTCCTGGCGGATCATGGCGATCTGTGCGAAGGGACCGCCCCAGGCGAGGGAACCGAATTTTAGAAAGCGGAGAAAGAGGCTTGCATAGGATTGGTGGGGGATGAGGAGGTTGGTGTTGGAGGTTGTGTTCAAAGAGTTTGCCTGTTGGTAATTGGTCATTAGTAAATAACAATCAGGGATTGGCGGAATTATTATTTTGCCTGTTGATGGAAATTATTTGGTCAGAAGTTGATTGAGATGATTAATGATCTCGTCGCGTGCTTTTTCATAATTTTCGCTGACGGGTGGGACATCGTCCCATTGTTCGATTGCGATCTTGTTTTGATATTCTTCAGGCAATTCGCAAAAAGAAACGATTTGTTGCGCGGTCTCTACATCCGCTAGCGATAATTTTTGCGGGATTGATTCTGTTGGCGTCAAACCGTCTTCACGCAAGCCTGCAATTGTTTTTGGGGATAACTCATTATCTGGATTTGTGCCGCGTGCGACGGCGCGGGTATTAGAATTTGCTTCTTCAGCAAGTTTATTGAAGTAAGCCGCGGCGATGATGCTTTTCGCCGCACCGTGTTCGCACACAAATATGATCGTTGGATTCTGGTTCACGTTTTCCTTTGATAAGAATCAGATTTCCGCTTTGGAAAGTTCTGCGTAAAGGGCTTCATAAACAAGACAGCCTCGTTCAAGGGCTTCCTGATCGTCCACGCTGATCTGTCTCAACCCTCGGCAGATCAAATCCAATCCAATTGCCGCAGGCTCCACATTGATTTCCTGGACAATATCTGCCTCATCAATGATGTTTGCGATACGGGCAAGGACCGGGTCTTTTATGTTTTTTTCCTTTAGCAGTGTATAAAATGTACAGTGACTGTGCTGATGTGAATAGCGTGTGCCCGGAATATCAAACGGTTCTGCTTTTGGTAATGGTTTGGTTCCCGCAGGGACAAAAATAAATTCAGCCTTCAGGTCAATCCAACGGCGGATCAGCCAAATGCAAGCCATACGATCTACACCGATATTTTCCCATGTAACCCATTTCATGGTTTTTCTCCACGTTTTGACATTAATTTTTCGCGCACAAGGTTTCCGAGTCTTGAATGGAAGAAATCCTGCGAAGCGGCTTGCTGATATTGCCCTGAGATTTCCTGTAAATCTGCTTTGGGCTTATCCATCCGCTTCAGTAAATCGGAATAAACCGCGTCCACCTGTTCGTTGAACTTTTGAACGATGGATTCATCCTGTTCGCTTGGAACTGTATTCGCCTTCCAATAGTAGGCAGTTCCACCCATCTCCTGAATCTCGGCAGTCAACCACTGATATTGCTCCGCGGTGCGCGGCGTATCTGGCAAAACCCAGATTGCATCGTTGAGCAGGGTTGCACCCAGGCGTTTTAATTTTCGCCAGATATATACCCGCAGTGCGGATGGTTTGCTGGGTAACTTGTAATGTAAGAGCAGCCAGTCAGTCATAATAAATGTAACAACTGTTACATTTATTAGTATATTCCTTTTTGCTCATTTGTCAAGAAGAAGATGGAGCAGGTACTACGCAGGTTGTATGCAAACCTTGTTGGATACGAAAAGAAAAGCGGACGATTTGTTCGCGTCCGCTTGATGCTTTATATCGTGGCTGATTGTCGCAGGGGATAGAACCTACGCTGCAACCAAAACGCCACATTGACCAGCCCGATCATGACGGGCACTTCCACCAGCGGGCCAATGACCGCGGCAAAGGCTTGACCTGACGATATACCAAAAACAGCCACTGCAACTGCGATGGCAAGTTCAAAATTATTGCTGGCGGCAGTAAATGACAGCGTAGCTGTTTTTGAATAATCTGCGCCGATGGCTTTGCCCATCATAAAGCTGACGAGGAACATGACGACGAAATAGATCAGCAGAGGAATGGCAATGCGCACAACGTCCATTGGTAATTGCACGATGTATTCACCTTTTAGGCTGAACATGACAATGATGGTAAATAGCAGGGCGATCAAGGTGATGGGACTGATCTTCGGAATGAAGCGGCGGTGATACCATTCCTTGCTTTTGACACGTATCAGGATAAGGCGAGTGAAAAAGCCAGCGAGGAAGGGAATGCCAAGATAAATGAAAACGCTTTTGGCAATTTCTCCAATTGTGATGTTTACCATTGCACCTTCCATGCCGAACCAGGTGGGCAGGACGGTGATGAAGACATAGGCGTACACACTGTAGAACAACACTTGAAATACACTGTTGAACGCGACCAGTCCCGCCGCGTATTCTGTGTCGCCATGCGCGAGTTCGTTCCACACAATGACCATCGCAATGCAACGCGCCAGACCAATTAGAATTAATCCTGCCATATATTCGGGGTAGCCGCGCAGGAAGATGATCGCCAGCCCGAACATGAGCACGGGTCCAATGACCCAGTTTTGGAGGAGGGAAAGACCGAGTAATTTCCAATTGCGGAAGACGTCGCCCAATTCCTCATAGCGTACTTTTGCTAGCGGTGGATACATCATCAGGATCAAGCCAAGCGCAATAGGGATATTGGTCGTGCCGATGGACACTGCCGTATTGAAATCTGCAACAGCGTTCGGAATGAGAAAACCAATGCTTACGCCAATTGACATTGCAAGGAAAATCCACAACGTCAGGTAGCGGTCGAGTATCGAGAGTTGCCTGTGAACGCTTGCAGGACGACTTGTGCCGGATGCAGAATTTTCAGACATGAGTGGTGACTTTCCCTTTCAAGGAAGCGGCCACGGGTTCAGCAACCGATACCCGATTGCCCAGGCTGGCGCATTGAGTGCACACTAACAGCGAACCGGGCTCGGCCTCTTTGTGGCTGTGCTGGGCGCAGACTCCTATACCACAATTATGACAAACACCAATTGCATCGGCGATGTTATAACGCGGGGTGGCAGTTGTGTGAGTTTGATCACAGATGTAGCATTTCATATTATTCTCCTTTAGCTTTTTGCTACTTCTGCTAAAGTGGTGGTTAGCCACGTTGTGACTTCGGCAGGTGTGGGGATGCGGCCTGTTGAAACAACCCTTTCATTGATAATCAATCCCGGGGTTGAGAGAATGTTGTGAGCCGTAATTTCGTTGTAGTCAGTCACCTTAATGATTTCTGCCTCAATCCCCATTTCGGTGATGACTTTACGTGCAATCTGTTCGACGCGTTTGCAATTGGCGCATCCAGAACCCAGGACTTTGATGGTAAGCATAAGAAACTCCTTTTGATATGTTGACTAATGTGCTGTTGCCATTTTTTGAACATTATGACGATTGACAAGCCATAACATGCTGGAAAGTAACGTGATGAAGATGGCAAGATATAAGGCGACCAGCGCAACACTTGTACCGTCCACCCATGTGCCGTAGATGAGTCCAGCGAGGGTACTAAAGAGCGCGACCCAGGCAACATATGTCCATGATCTGAGGCGACCGATGATGGTGGAAATGATGAGAATACTTTGCAAGCTGAGTTCAGGGTCAGCCATGAGATAAGCGAGCAAGGGACCGCGATGCATGCCGAGGTTGAGAAACATCTGCGCGATGGGAACTTCGACAAGGGTGGGGAAGTACATGAACACACCAAAGACCACACCTGCCAAATTGCCGAGTAGTGTATTTTGTCCCGCGAGGGCTTCGATCCATTCGGGTTGGATGAGAACACGGATGACACCTACTGCGAATACACCGATCACGAGCAGGGGGAATATTTGCTTTACGAATTTCCACGATTCCCACAAGAAGTCTCGGGTTTCAGCTTCGGCCAGTTTGGTTTTGAGGATCCAGCTCAAAATGGCGAGGGCGATGAATACTCCGAAGAACTTTCCATTTATTAGGATGTCCAAACCACCTGCATGCGGAGACATGCCGACTGCGGCAACCAATAATGTAAGTGCCACAAGGCTGAGTGAAGTCCACGTCCAAATGTTGAAACCGTCGAAGATATTTTCCATGCCTTTCCAGGATGTGACACCGATCAGCACAAGCAGACCGATCAGAATTGCGCCCTGTGCCGTGACCCCTTCTTCGCCTCTGCTGGTATCGTAAGGGATAAGGTTGTAGAGAGATTCCTGGAACTTGTCCATGCCAGGGATGGGGACAGTTACCGTGGCATAGGTGTTGGTCAACAAGCCGACCTTAAGCGTGCCTGAAAGTAAAAGTGAAACCAACACAAGCAGGAAGATCAAAGCCGCGCGGCGCATTTTTCCTTTTGCGGCGAACAAAACATCGGCGGCTTTGTCGTGCTCAACATCTTCGTGACGGAAGATGAGCGCCATGATCATGCCGATCCCGATCCCAAACACGAGTGAAAGTGTCAGACGCGCAATCGCCAGGTCTGCGCCGATGACGCCGCCGGTATAGATCAATGCCAAAATGTTGGCGGCAGGTGCAAAGAATAGGAAGGTGATGGCAGGACCAAGCCCTGCGCCTTTTTTGTAGATACCCGCAAAGAGTGGAACAATGGTGCACGAGCAAACTGCCAATACAGAACCCGCTAATGCTGCGGCAGGATAGGAAATGAATTTCGGTGTGTTACGCCCCAGAAAGCGTGTGACTGTTTCCCTGGGGATGAGCGCGGTCATGGCTCCAGCGATGTAAAACGCTGGGAGCAGACAAAGCAGTACATGTGCGGCGAGATAGGATGCCAGGTTACCCAGCCCGCCTCGCAGAATTTCCAGAAGAAAATTCAGAATGTTTGTCATTGGTTTTCTCGAACCGGCAAAATAATTTGTGATGTTACCTTCACTGATTTGACATTGCACTTCGGGCAGGGACATTCAGCATTCGCATGTTTATGTTTGGGAAGTTTCGGAGTAATGCCAGTGATGGTATTCAGTGTATCCAGAACATTGAATATCTCCGGCTTGATCACGCGGTAATACAGATTCAAGCCAGCGCGCCGTGATTCGACCAGCCTGGCATCTTTCAGGATCATCAATTGCTGGGAGATGTACGCCTGGCGCAAATTCAATGTGGCTTCCATGTGACAGACACACTGCTCACCGTTACGCAAAACCCCCAGAATTGCCAACCGGGTGGAGTGGGAAAGGGCTTTTAGTAGATTGCTTTGAGTTTCGTATACTTCCATGTTTCACCTATATTCAGGATTCTGAATATAGTATAGCCATAACAAAAACGCAGGTCAAAGACCTGCGTCACGATTAATCCATGATGAAGATCATGATTAAATTGTGGGATATTCTTTGATATCTAATTAATCCCGTTTGGCATAAATTAATTTACTTGAGCGAACTGGTTTCATAGCCATTCTTTTCCAGATATTCCAAAATGGTTTGGCGGACCTCTTCATCAGACAGCAGGATGTTTTTGTCACAGGCGCGAGTGTAACCATATATCGTCCCACTTTTAAATTTGTTTTCTTTGACGTTCAATGTATACCATTTTTGGCAGGCGATCACCTGTACAACGCGCAGTTGATAGAACGGAGGACCGAGTTTCGGGGGCGAGCTGGCGGCTGTGCTGAAAATTTTTCGGTCGGCGGGCGGTTCGCCATTCAACAGGGATATACCGTTCATCCATTGCGGCGCGGGGATGCCGAGATAATCCAGAACGGTGACCGGGATATCGATGACTTGAACATTGTTGGTGAGTGTGCCGGTATATGCATTTTCCGGGAATTGCATGAGGATGGGAATGCGCTCGTTGATCGTGTATTTATAGCCATGGTCGGTGTAGATCACAAGGATGGTATTGTCCAATTGACCAGTCTGCGCGAGATGCTCGTATATTTTCTGCACATGCGCATCGAAGCTGAGGATGGAATCCAGGTAGTGATTTGGCTCCCATTTCACATTATCAGGTCCTGAAGAGAAGACTTGTTTTTGGGAGGAGAAGAGCGGACCGTGGGTATCCATCAGATGCGAAAAGATAAAGACGGGTTGGTCGGCGTGATCGAGCAGATCAATGATCTGCTCGACGCGTTGTTCATCGGTCACGCGGACGTTGGGGTTGTAGACTTCCGCCATTGGGTCTTGCATCGCCCTGACAAAGAAGATGTGGAACAGTCGCTCGCTGGCCCGTTCTGCGATGGTCTGAATAAAAAACATGGAGGGCGAGTTGTCTAAAACTGTTCTAAGCACATCCAGCGCGGGGAGATTTATGGTTTGAGCATTGACGATGTCGAAGCCCTCGAGCAGGTTGAGTCGGCGCGCATCCACGTAATAGGGTGTGCCAATTTCAACAGTTTTGTAACCCTGTCCTTTTAGGATGCCCGGCAAATGTTCAAATGAATCTTTGCCTGAAAGAATATCGGGGTATCGAAACACTTTGACCGTGGTTGATTCTTTGCCTGTCAATACGGAGGCAGTGGAGGCAGTGGTGCTGGTGGCGTTGGGAAAAGCATTTTGGGCAACCAGTGAGGTCTTTGCCATTTCGTTTAGAAAAGGTGTCGTATTACGGGAGTAACCATACATGGATAGATAACTTGCGCTTAATCCATCACTGCCGAGGATAATAATGTTGGGACGATTGCTTGATGACGAATTTAGAGACCCATTGGCCAGGTTGCCGGTGTTGGGACTGCCGAGGCTGATCGTCAGAATCCCGGCGATTGAAACAGTCAACAAGCCGAGGGCGAGGAAGGAAGCGGACTTTCGTCGCTTTCGAACCATCCGCTTTACGAAAAGAAATATCCGCCAGAAGATGACCGCAAATCCCAGTACATAAACAAACCGCCACATGCCTTCGGTGGAGATGATCCCGAATTTGAAGACCGTGTAGGTGAAGTTGTCGAGCATGAGCAGGGCGGCTATCGTGAGGATGAGGCCGGGAGCGATAATGCCGAGGGCGAGTAATTTTGGTTTTCGCAATATCAAGGCGGGGATGGAGAGGAGGCTCAAGCCTGCGATGAGTATCAGGGTGACGGTGCCGCCGGTGACGAATAAAACTTTCAGGGATTCAAAGGTTGGGAGATTGGATAATGAGGATGGCTTGGTGACGAAGAATAGCCACTCCATGAAGGCGTAGAAGTATGCGCTGAGGATGGTGACATCGAACAGGGTGCGCCAGCGGTGTGGATTGTCGGATGGTCGGATCATGGGGTCGGGATATTTTACACCCCATGTGCATCAACGTAAGGTGTAAAAGAGGGGATTCTCTGGCATGATGGTGGTGTTCAAGCCCAAACATGACAAAAGGATCCCCATGGCGACTATAACCCAAGTAGCAGAAACCTTCCA
>Ga0180069_1000089_pt1 | contig 19602 bp, 28 predicted proteins | sample EasRivERM_16_10D_2_FD_121793 | JGI IMG/M metagenome (GOLD analysis project Ga0180069, IMG submission 121793) | Soil microbial communities from meander-bound floodplain in the East River, Colorado, USA - East River metaG ERMLT231B'_16_10D | ecosystem: Environmental > Terrestrial > Soil >...
CCGGCCACGTCGCACGACGCCGCCCAACGTGCGCAGGCATTCGTAGCCAGTCAGGAGGCCGTGTGCTTCGGTGTTATCGCCGACATGGGCGCACGAGGCGCTACCGCGAAGGACATCGCCGAATACTCCCGGCTCACCGACGTGCAGGCGAACCGCAGACTGGGAAAGATGGGTGAGCGCGAGTTGATCTTCCGCCGGCTGAAACCGGATGCCAGACACGCAAGGGACTTCGTGAGCCGGGGCGGGTGTGCTGTGTGGTGGCGAGTGTGACTCCGTTGGCGATCGACATTTGCTGCGGCCTGGGCGGTTGGACTGAGGGATTGCTTGCCGAAAGTTTTGATGTGATCGGCTTCGATATCGAGCGCCACGATTACGGCACGGGAGGATACCCCGCGCAGCTCGTCCTGCAAGACGTTCTGACGCTGCACGGCTCGCAGTTCAGGGATGCCGCGCTGATCGTCGCCAGTCCGCCGTGCCAGGAGTTTTCCTACATGGCGATGCCGTGGTCGCGGGCGAAGGCGATCGCCGCGGAGTATCGCAGCGGGGCGCGCGACGTGAAGAAACTTACCGCGCTATTCGACGCCTGCTTTCGGATTCAGCGCGAGGCCATCGAAGCGGCTGGACACTTCATCCCGTTGATCGTCGAGAACGTGCGCGGGGCGCAGCCGTGGGTGGGGCGCGCACGTTGGGCGTATGGCTCATTCATGCTTTGGGGCGACGTGCCGGCGCTGATGCCGATGGAGAAGAGACTAGCGAAGCAACACATTGGCTCATGGAGCGACTACGGGAAACCTGGTTATGTTCCGTTCGGATTCAATCGTGAAGCTGAGAAGGCCATCAAAAACAACGGCGGATCATGGTTCAACATCGGATCGCCGGGGCAGAAGGAACTGAATCGCAACCCGGTGCATGAGGGCACGAAGGCGGGAAAGGATGCGTTCGGCGGATACGGTGGCGGGTTTGGTTGGGACTGCTCTCCAATGCGTAGGAACAGCAGCAAGAGCAACGCCCGCAAAGCCGCCTCTGCCGCAATAGCAAAGATACCGCTTCCGCTGGCGCGGCACATCGCCAAATCATGGAAGCCAGTTGAGGTTCCGTTCTGATGACCAAGCACGAAGCCATCCGCGCAGTCCTCCTCGCCTCCAAGAAGGCGCTCACGTTAGACGTGCTGCTGCCGCGCCTGGAAAAGCGAATGCACCAGGTTATCGGCAGAGGCAGGTTATACCGGCTGCTGGCCGTGATGCAGATCATGGGCCAGGTTGAGGTCGACGGCCGCGGGAAGGCGCGGGCTTATCGGTGGGTGGGGAAATGACATCCGCTTCCGGCTGCACCGCCCGCATCATCAAGGCCATGCAAGGCGGGGCCGCCAGCGCGCAGCAGATTGCGGCGGAGAAGGGGTGACCATTCACATTATCCACGGCGATACGCCGGGCGCGCTTGCCGAGTTGGCCGACGAGTCGATCGACTCCTGCGTCACTGACCCGCCGTATGGTCTCGGTTTCATGGGGAAGGAGTGGGATACCTTCAAGCCGGGGAGCCACCGGGAGTCCAAACATTTCAAGGTGGGCCGCGGGGATCAACGGATTACTTCGTCCAATCCCAACGTAAACGGTCGCAGTCATTCCCCGGCGATGTCGCCAAGTCAGATTGAATACGATCGGTCCTTATCCGGCCAGCGCGGCTTCCAAGCGTGGGTTGAGACTTGGGCGCGCGAAGTCCTGCGGGTGCTGAAACCCGGCGGGCACTTGCTCTGCAGCGGGGCGCCGCGTTCTTACCACCGTATGGCCTGCGGCATCGAGGACGCCGGTTTCGAGGTTCGTGATGCCGTGCTGTGGCTGTTCGGACAGGGGTTCCCGAAGTCGCACAACCTCAAGGGCGAGCATGAGGGGTGGGGCACGGCACTCAAGCCGGCATGGGAACCCATCCTGCTGGCGCGCAAACCGTTCAAGGGGACGGTTGCCGAGAATGTGGCGGTACACGGTGTCGGCGCGCTAAACGTAGACGCTTGCCGCATTGGCTTTCAGGATGACGCCGACCGTGAGGCGGCATTCCCAGTGGGTCGGTTGACATCGCACGGGACCGGATCGCTCGCGGGACCGGGCGCAGCGCAAGAGGCAGCGCGCACGGAGTTCTCAGCGGAGCGTAACACCAAAGGCCGCTGGCCGGCGAACGTGATCCACGATGGCAGCGATGTTGCTGTGGCGGAGTTCCCGGAGACCGCAAGCGTACAACCGTGTGGCATCAAGGCAGGGAACAACAATAACGTGTACGGCCAGTTTGCAGGAGGAATTCCGGTAACGGGTATCGGCGACAGCGGCAGCGCCGCCAGATTCTTCTACTGCGCCAAGGCGAGTCGGGCGGACCGTAATGATGGGATGTCCGGCTTTGAGAAAAAGCCCTTGCTGTGGTCGTCTGGCACACAGGCGCCGGGCACGTTTCAGTCCCCGAATACTGATCGCGCGGCGCGCAACAACCATCCAACCGTCAAGCCCACGGACTTGATGCGCTACCTCTGCACCTTGGTGACGCCGCCCGGCGGGACGGTACTCGACCCCTTCATGGGGTCAGGGTCAACGGGCCGCGGCGCGCTGCTTGGAGGATTCCATTTCATCGGCGTGGAGCGCGAGGCCGAGTATGTCGCGATAGCAGACGCGCGCATCCGCGCTATATCACCATTGTTCACCGAGGTTACATTAGCATGACCGCCCGCCACGCCGTGCGCAAGCCGACACCCTGCAGGTGCCCGTCGTGCCTGTCCGCGAGCGTGACGGACTATCCCAAGTCGCACACAGCGCGCTGCCGTATCTGCGGCTTGGGAGGTCCCGTGGCTGGGTTCAGGGTAATCAATCAACCAGCCCTGCCACCGCCACCGGAACCCTACCGCGGCATACCGGCCGGCCGACGCGAGTTGCCTGCCCGCGGAGAATTGAATCGCGACCCGTTCGAGCACATGAAACTGGCCATGCTGGCGAGGGCGCACTGAATAGAAGCACGTATACCGGCGTTACAGGACGTTGCGCGCAGCCACGTTACATGCGCGAGGCTAACCGGGCCTTAATCGGTATTGCGGCGGGGTGCAAATCCCATACGTCCGCAACGGCTGGCTGAACTCACACGCCGGGGGACTAGCGAGAGCTAGCATGTGAGTGCGCGAAAGCGCGATGGTTGCCTTCCCTACTTCAACTTTATCGTTGGGGTAGGGGGAGGCTTTGAGATGGTTTTTATACCCCGAAAACAGGGGGGAAAGGACAACGGCGCGCGAACATGGAACACAGCACAGACATCGCAAGGCGCGTTTTTGCATTTTGGAAAACCACGATGGGCCATACAAGGGGACAACTTGATTCTAAGCGCATGAATCTTATTTGCTCGCGCTTGAACGATGGCTACTCCGAGAACGATTTGATGCTTGCTATCTTTGGGTGCAGGCATTCCCGGTTTCATCAAGGCGAGAACGATGCGCGCAAAGTCTACGACTCCGTGGAACTGATTTTCCGCAATGCAGACAAGGTGGACGCCTTTATCCGGCTGGGTGAGCAGGAACAATTAAGAGTCGAGCGTGAGAGGCAGGCAAAAATAGCGGGCGACGAGAGCCGAATAGCCATGTCTACGACAGGTCCAAAGTATCAGGAGGCTCGTAAGCAACTGTTATCACTTGTTCGCAAGCGCCAACCCGGCGAGGACAGCGAGGAGGCTGCGTGAGAGCCCGTCGCACTGATGCCAATCACGCCGAACTGATGGGCCTCGCCCGCATGGTCGGGCTGAAAGTGTGGGACACGTCAAGACTCGGCAATGGCTTCCCGGATCTGGTGTGGGCGTACGGCGGCATAGTCGAACTGGTCGAAATCAAGGACGGATCAAAGCCACCGTCAAAACGCAGGCTCACGAAGGCAGAAGAAGCGTTTAAGCGCATGGGCTTCCCCGTCAGGCTTGTCCAATCCACCGAGGATGTGTTGAGTGCAGCCAAGACGCTGAGACGTGATCTGGAAGCGATCAATAGGGCCAGGATGGGGTAGTCATCAAAGCAGAAACCTATCAGCATAATCAATACAATAGGATATGCCTATGTCTAAAAAGTTGAGCGTCGCGGAGCGCGCCGTGCAGGCCGCGGTCGAGGAGCAGACCAAGGGGTTGCGCGCCGAGGTGGATGCCGCCTGCCGGCGGATCGCGCGGCTGGAGTCCGTGTTGCGTGGCATCAGTCAGTCTGCGCTTGCTGCTGTGGGCGAGGCTGTTCATGTTTCATTACCCCCCCCGCCGTTGCCCGTCGTTGTCGAGCCCGAGATTCCAGTCGGGCCTGCGGTCGAGTTGAGTCCAGAAGACAACATGGGAGCTGGGCGATGGGTCTGAGGCCGTTTCGGGTGGTGGAGGATTTCGAGTCTGCGCTGTGCGCATATACAGGCGCACCGTTCGCGGTGACGACGACGAGCTGCACGATGGCGCTGCTGCTTGCGGTGGCGTGGTTCCTGCGCCACCAGCAGACCGGGAACTATGCGCAGAGGTGGAGAGGGATGGACGATGACTATATTCGCGAGATTGAAATCCCGCGCTACACCTACGTCTCAGTGCCGATGTCGATCATCCACGCCGGCGGTCGGCCCTGTTTCCGCGACGAGGTGTGGGCGGGCTGCTATCAGTTGTGCCCGCTGCCGGTGTGGGACTACGCCAGGCTGCTGACGTCGGGCATGTATCGCGCCGGCGATTTCCAGTGCGTCAGTTTCCACTGGGGGAAAACGCTCGGCATCCAACAGGGCGGGGCGATCCTGCACGACTCGCCGGAAGCGGATGCATGGCTGCGCCGGGCGCGCTTCGATGGCCGAGCCAGCGGTGTTGCGCCGCGAGACGACACGTTCTCCGTGCTGGGCTGGCACGCGTACATGGCGCCGGAGACTGCTGCCGCCGGGCTCATGCGGCTGGCATTGCTGCCGCGTCACAACGAGCCGCTGTCGGGGGATGATTACCCAGACCTGTCCAAAATGGAGATATTTCAGTGAGCGAGTCCGTGCAGGTGGCTGTCGGCGTGGTCGACGGCAAGGTCGTCGCTCGCTGGCATGCGCCAGTCACCGAGATCGCGTTCGACACGCGCAACGCCTATTCCGTGGGCATGGCGCTGGCTACAGCGGCGATGGAGGCCCACCGCGGCACAGCGGCGGCGAGTGACGTGTCGTTTGTCACTGGCGAGTTGGAAAAGCCCAAGGTAAGCGACGCCCAGCGCGACCTCGTGATAGGCATTGTTGCCACGCAACTGAAAACGCTGATCGAGGCCGGGAGGAGTCCGGGATACATTGCCATGCACTGCGTCGATGCCGTGCTGCAGGAGGTGGCGCGGTGAACGTCTGTGTGATCCCCGCCAAAGGCTCAAGTCTACGGATCCCGCATAAGAACCGCCGGCCATTCCACGGTCGCCCGATCATCTGCTACTCGATCGATACCGCCCGGGAGTCCGGCCTGTTCGAGAAAATTGTCGTGTCGACAGACGACCCGGCCATCGCCAGAATCGCCACAGACAACGGGGCGGATTTCTGGATGCGCCCGGCCCGGCTGTCCTACGGCCACATCGGTCCAACTGATGTGACCCGCTACACCCTGCGGGCGCTGGACTATGCGGCCGGATTTGCCTGCTGCGTTCTCGCCACGTCCCCGCTGATGCTCGCCGAGGACTTGCGGAGGGGCCTGCATACCATGCTCGCCACCGGAGCGCCCTACGCCTATTCCGCGGCCCTCAAGCCACAGCGTGAGGACAACCTGCGGTGGGATGCCGGGCAGTGGTACTGGGGGGCTATCTCGGCGTTCCTGGGCGGTGTTCCCATCGATTCGCCGGACGCCGTCAAGGTGGTGATCCCCGCCGAGCGGGTGTGCGATATCAACGAGCCTAGCGATTGGGAGCTGGCTGAGGTGATGTACGCGCAGACACACGGGATGGGTCCGGCCGCATTGATCAGGCCGACGCCATGGCGCACGATCGCGCCGCCCAAAGTTCAGAAAGCGTCATGATCCTCCTCCCTGTCTCCCCGTGCTCGCGCGCTCACGTTCAGGCCCTATACGATCTGTTGAGCGAGCGTCCCCGCGAGCATTGGGTGAGCCACAACGGACTGACGACGCTGGATCAGCATGCGGCTTTCGTCGCCTCGCACCCGTTCCGTTACTGGTATCTGCTTGGCGTGGGCGGCGTGGTTGTCGGCTCGCTCGAATGCACGGAGCGCAACGAGATCGGCGTTCACATCCTCGCGAGTCACCAGCGCAAGGGCTACGCATTGCAAGCGCTTGACCAGTTTTTCAGAATGCACGAGCCGCTGCCCGCCATTCCGGCTGTGCGTAACAGCAGGTGGCTTGCCAATATCGCTGTCGGGAATCCAGCTTCCAAGGCGTTTTTCACCAAGGCCGGATTCAGGCCGCTGCAGGAGACGTGGGCGATATGCTGATTGCCGGTCATGAAATCGGGCGCGAGCCGTTCACAATCGCCGAGGTCGGGCTGAACCATAACGGTGATCTGGACCGCGCGCGGGCGATGATAGGTGTTGCCGCCGCGTTAGGTGTAACGGCGGTGAAGTTCCAGACGTTCAAGGCTGCGGACGTGTGCGACGAGGAGCAGGAATATGCCTACCAGTCGCAAGGCAAGACCGTCACCGAGAAGCGCATCAACATCTTCCGCCGCGCTGAGCTGCCGGCTTCCGCGTGGGCTGTCCTGAAGGCCGAATGCGAGCGCAACAACGTCGTGTTCCTGTCCACGCCAGAGACACCGGCTGATCTCGCCCTCCTGATGAAAGTCGGCATACCGGCCATCAAGATCGGCAGCGACAACCTGACGAATCTCCCGATGCTGCGGTACTGCGCGCAGTCTGGATTACCGATCATCCTGTCGTGCGGGATGTCGGATATGAAAGAACTCCATGCCGCGCTTCACATCGTCAGCAATGCCGTGGTCATGGTCTGCACGTCACAGTATCCATGCCCGCCGGACGAAGCGAATCTCGCCAGGGTTGAGACGCTGTTGAAGTATTGCGCCGAATATGTCGGTTTCAGTGATCACACCAGCGATCACATGTCAGCCGCTATCGCCGTCGCGCTGGGCGCGTCCGTGTTCGAGAAGCACTTTACCCTCTCGCATGATCTGCGTGGCCCCGATCACTGGTGGTCGGCCAACCCGCGCGAACTCGCCGAATGGGTCCATACGATCAACACGGCATGGACGATGCTTGGTGACGGCAAGATCGAACCCAGCGAACGCGAACGCGAGGCGAAAGCGAAGTATCAGAGGAGGGTGGCGGCATGATCATGGCACGGCAAGGCGCGGCACGGCGCGGCCGGGCGCGGCAAGGCGAGGCAAGGGAAGGTTGGCGCGGAGGTAAATTATGAACGTATTGCGTTCCAAGCCGATCGACATGCTCATGGTGTATCCGGTGCCAACGGACGACAGTCCGTTCAACCTGACACCGCTCTCGATCATGTATCCGGGGGCGATGTTCGAGGCGCAGGGAATGAGCGTCGAGTACGTCGATCTACGCTGGGATAGCTGGCAGATGATGGAGGATCTGATCAGGGAATCATCGCAGATCGGCGTGTCCTGCTTCACCGGTCACCAGTGCGCCAAGGCCATGGATGTCATAGAGCGCGCAAAGCAGATCAACCAGAAGGTCATCGTTCACGTCGGTGGGCATCACGCGCGGTTGCAAACCGAGCAGGTAAAGGCCGAGCCGCTGGTCGATGTGGTGTGGCCGAATCGCGCGTATGGCGAGGACTTGTTTCCATTCTCGCCGGCAGCACAACGGCTGTGGAAGCGCGGTGACTTGCAGATGGTCACGAGCACGGGATGCCCCTATGCCTGCACCTTCTGCGCCTTGCGCTCCGAGTGGAACCCTCGAGACTTAGACGCGCTGGAGCATCAAGTCGATATGGTCTATGACCTGACCGGGTTCATTGAAGTATCGTTCAGCGACCCGAACATCGGTTATCACAAATACAAGGTGGACGGCGTGACGCACCGCGTTGATCGCGTCGAGCGCATGAACGGAATCGGCCGCATCCTCCGCAAGCACGGCATCCGCTGGGACGGCAACATTCGAAGCGATTACATCACGCCGGAACTGGTGGACGCAATGGCGCAGTCTGGCTGCTACTCCATCGAATTCGGCTGTGAGTCCGGGAACGACTGGTTCCTGAGGAACGTCATCAAGAAAGGTCACGGCATCGATTCGATCAGGAACGCGAACCTCTGCATGCACGGTTCCGGGATCAGCGTTATGAACTCGTGGGTGCGCGGCATGCCGACGGAAACGCATGAGCAGTGGCTGGACACCATGAACCTGATCGACTGGATCATGGAGGTCGCGCCCGAGGCCCGCGCTTCCGTCTACCGCTTCACGCCCTATCCCGGCGGCCCGGCGTATGACATGGCGGTGAAGGGAACCGGTATCGAGAAATTCAACCCGCCGACGACGATGCGCGGGTGGGGGGAATTGAAACTCATGGTGGACAACACCTACTGGTGCGCTGGCATGTGCTTTCGGCTGGACAACACGGAGAAGAACTTTCCGGGAGACGACTGGAAGCTGATCGAGCCCTACGTGCTGGAAGCCAGGCGGTTGTGGAAGGCACGCAGGCCCGAAGACTTCGCGCACTCGGCGGAGGTCGAGCGCCTTATCGAGTTCCAGGTTCGCAAGCACACCGGGAGAATGGCGGCGTGACCTTCTCCCCGGAATGGGCGTCGATCTACGCCGATGGCACCGCGCCGCCGTGTTCTGCGTCGCCAGACCTGTGGATGACGCTGAAGGACATCGCTCCGATGGTCGAGGGATCGAATGCGCTCGAACTCGGCTGCGGTAATGCGCTTAACTTCCTATCATTCAAGCAGCATGGTTTCAGCTACTACGGCACCGACGGCAGTGAGCGCGCGTTGTTGCTTGCCGCGGCAAAGTTCCCGGAACTCGAAGGGAGGCTCGCGCTGGGTGACTTCACGCGGTCCGAACTTCAACAGGGATTCTCGGTTATCGCCGACCGCGCCGCCGTATCCCACAACGACACGGCATCCATCAGGCGTTGCATCGAGTTTGTTTACAAGGCGCTCTCACTCAACGGCATTTTCATCGGCATCGATTGGTTCGGGTGTGGCCATAGCGAGTTTTGCCTGTCGCGCGGCGAGACGGTTGACGAGCGCACGCGCACCGGATACGCGGATGGGCAATTCAGGAACGTAGGGTGCGTTCACTTCACCGACCGCAAGGAAATCGAGGACATCTTCTCGGCTTTCGAGATTGTCATCCTAAAGGAGAGATCGTTTCTCGTGCCTGCCGGGTATCCAGGTGCCGGGTATAACACGAGCTTCATTGCCGAGGCATTCCGAGGCAGCGACTATCGCTCAGTGGTGTGGGACATCGTGGCGAGGAAGCGGCGGTGATCCTGACCGCTCACCAGCCGGTCCTAATGCCGTGGTGCGGCTTCTTCGCCAAGCTCGCTGCGGCTGACCGCTTCATCGTGTTCGACGGCGTGCAATTCGAGAGGAAGGGCTACTCTAATCGAGTGCAGATCAAGACGCACCACGGCCCGATATGGCTCACCGTTCCCGTCGAACACGGCCAGCCCCTGCTGCGCGAGGCGAAGATCGTTCCGGGTAACTGGGCACGCAAACACCTGAAGTCGATCGAGCTGGCCTACGCGAAGGCCCCATATTTCGGGCTCTACTACAACCAGCTACGGGATATTCTTAGCCACGAATGGCGATACCTCGCTGGTCTCGACCGCGCGCTGCTCGACTGGCTGCTGCGCAAGCTCGGGCTCAGCATTCCCATCCACTCGGCTTCGGAGAATGGTTTCGATTTCGAGGGCGAGAAATCCTGCCTCGTGCTCGACATGTGCGTGAAGACCGGGGCCACCGAATACATCTTCGGCAGCCAGGGACGGGGCTACGCCGATGTGGCCGCGTTCGAAGCCGCCGGCGTCAAGCCGGTATTTCAGGACTACCGGCATCCCGTGTATCCGCAGCTTCACGGTGACTTCGTGGCTGGCCTGTCGGTGCTGGACCTGCTGATGAACGTCGGCCCGGGGAGTCTGGACGTGATTGTTTCACGGGGAGCAATGTGAACGATCCACCGGTGCCAGTCGGGTTTTACTACGCGCAAGCGCTTCTCGACCTTCGGAATCGCCTGACCTACGCGCAAATATCGGAGCGGCTGGGCTACGACGGCGCCAGCAGTATTTCCGACATCATCAACAAGGGCGTCATTCCCTCTCACATCAGGGGGGAGGCGCTGTTCGTCCTCTACGTTGAAATCTTCGGCCACAAGCCGCCGATGTCGCCGGCTCAGGCATCCGGCCAATTTGTAGGAAATAGCGCACCACACATCACGGCTTAATCACTACCCTGTTCAGGCATGGGCTCAGGCCCGTGCATCGTTCGCCGGCCTTGAGTCGGCATTTTTTTGGGTGACGATTGGGCGCGAGACCGAAATATCAACCCGGCATGGTAAAGCAGGCGAAGAAGCTCTGCCTGCTAGGCGCCACCGACAAGCAACTCGCCGAGTTCTTCGAGGTTCACGTCTCGAACATCGACGCGTGGAAGAACACGCATCCTGAATTTGGGGAAGCGTTGCGCCGCGGCAAGGAGGGTGCAGATGCCGTGGTCGCGCAGTCGCTCTACCACCGCGCCAAGGGTTACAAGCACATCGCCTTCAAGATGTTCCAGAACGACGGCGTCGTTTTAACCAAGCGCTACGTGGAGCATTTCGCACCTGACACCACCGCCTGCATATTCTGGCTGAAGAACCGCCGTCCGGACCTGTGGCGCGACCGTCACGAACTGACCGGCGCCAACGGTGGCCCAGTCGAAACTTTGGATGTGAGCAAGATCGAGGCCGCCCGCGCCATTGCCTTCATGCTGGAAGAAGGCAGGCAAGCCGTGCTCCGCGCGCAAAAGTCAGGCAATGCTGCCGGCAAAAAGGAGACCGCATGAGTTCAACCGCGATTTTCAATACCGGGCTGCGCTATCCGACCGATATGTTTCCGCGTGCGCCGAATTGGGTGAACGCGTCGGTGATGACGCTCGCCAGTTCTGCGGCATCCATTCCTATTCCCGTCGGCGCTCAGTTCGTGCGCCTGGCCTGTGTCGAGGATTTCTACGTCAGCTTCGGGTCGACCGGTGTGTCGACCGGTGCATCAACGGGGGGGGCGGCGAGCGAGTTTGTGCCCAAGCATTCGCCAATCGTGAGGAGCATCGGTTCCACGCTCGCCACGACGGCCATATCGGTTATCAGCACGGCAGCAGCCGCGACGGTCACGCAGTCGTGGTGGACAGTTTGACGAGGAGAGACGAGGAGAACCGTCCCGGCGCGGCACACCGGATCTCGATTCTCCGCGCGAGCGGAGGGAAATAGGAGCGTCACATGGCGCAAACCGTCACACTGGAAGGACTGCGGTCTCAACTCATCACGCAGGTTTATGGGCGCCGCCTGGCGTTCTCTTATGGCAACTCAAGCGACTCGGGCGAGGCGCAATACCTCGTCGGGCCACGAGGGGTTCGGGTTCCGATCACGGCGCTGACCACGGCAAGCACGGCCGCCGATCAGGTTCCGGCCTACGGCATCGTGACATTCGGCACCAGCACGACCGGGGGCACGACCTTCCACAGCGTGCAGACACCGGTTCCCGGCGCCGAAGTCCACCTGATCAACCTGTCCACCGGTTATCAGACGGTCTACCTGAACGGGTCTACCGGCACGACTGCTGTCACCGGGTTGTCGCTGGGTTCGGAGGGGCTGGCACAGAGCACCGCAACGTCCATCAAGCTGACCGGCAAGGGCGGCGCTGTGAAGCTTATGGGGCTTTCGACGGCAACGTGGGGCATCTTCGGCCAGCTCAACACCACCGTAACGACCTGGGGCACTTCAGTCATCTGACGAAAGGAAGCCGATGAACGAGGAGACGCTGGCTGGGCTGAAACTTGGCCCGGAAGGCTATACCAAGATCGCCGTTCTGGGGACAGCTCCATCTACGGTGGAGCTCGCTCCCTTCAAGGACTTCTCGTGGTCGATCTGGGGCTGCTCTCCGGGGCTGTATCCCATTTGCGCCAAGGCTCGGTCGGATGTCTGGTTTGAGCCGCACCGCTGGCTGCCGACTCCTGTCGGGCAGTTCGGGAAGCCCGGGACTCGTCCGTGGTTCAGTCCCGAGTTTCACGAATTTCTGGCCCAGCACAAGGGGCCGGTATTCATGTCCAAGGCCGAGCCAACGATTCCGTCCTCCGTTCGCATTCCATACGAGTACCTGATCGAGAAATACGGCCCTTATTTCTTCACGTCGACGGTTGCCTACATGCTGGTGATGGCGATCGAGGCCCTGCTTCCCCGGGTGCAAAAAGGCGAGGACGTCATGCTGGGGCTGTTCGGTGTGGATATGTCTGCCGGGGAGGAATGGGCGTATCAGCGGCCGGGCTGCCAGCACTTCGTCGGGCTCGCCATGTCGATGGGCATTCACATTTTGCTGCCCGAGGAATCCGACCTCATGCGCCCGCCCACGATGTACGGGATCGGAGAACTCAATCCGCGGCACATCGGGTTACTCGCGAGGCTGGCAAATTGTCAGGCGCAGAAACAGCAGATCGAGGCGCAGCTTCCGGCGATGCAGCAGAAACTTGCCCACGTCACCGGAATGATCGACCAGATCAACTACGATCTCGCGGTGTGGTCCGATGATATTGCCTACGATCCGAAGCACGCGGTTTCGTTTGCCCGTGAATTCGGGCGCAACACCGGGGAACTCGCCAAGTCGCAGGCGGCAAGTTCCGGCGCCGAAGTGATCTCGCTTGAGAAGTCTGCACCCTGACCGCATGGGCGCTCTTGACGAGTACGTCGATATCCTCGACGCGATGCCGAAGGCAAAGCGCGACAAGGTTATGGCAGATGCGGTCAAGGCCACCGCCGACCGGTGGATTCCGAGTCCCGGCCCGCAGACGCAGGCGTATTTTTCCGCGGCCGATATCCTGCTGTACGGCGGTCAGGCTGGTGGCGGAAAGAGCACACTCGCTCTCGGCTGGGGAGTGAACGAAGCGCAAGTCGGAATCATCTTCCGGCGCGAGCTCTCCCAGACTGACGGGCTGGAGCGCGACGGAAAACTCATCATCAAGGACCGCGCGAGATTTAACGGCACCGATCTTGAGTGGAAGTGGGTCACCGGGAAGACCCTGAAACTAGGCGGGATGCAGACTTCTGATAGCTGGATCGCCCACGCGGGTCGTGAGCGTGATTACTGCGCCTTTGATGAAGCCGGTGAGTTTTTGGAGATCCAGGTGTCTTCGATCATGGCGTGGCTGCGCGCGCCAACCGGAAAAAGAACGCGCCTGATCCTTGCATCCAACCCGCCGCGGTCGAGCGAGGGACTCTGGCTCATCGAGTGGTTTGCCCCGTGGCTGGACGAAACCCATGCGCTTTTCCCGACAGATCCGGGAAAACTTTTGTGGGCGATTTACGTGAGCCAGCCTGACGGCACCGGCAAGACGACATGGGTGGATGGTCCCGGCGAATATGAAGTGGACGGAGAGATCTATACCTCGAAATCTCGCACCTTCATTCCGGCGAGTCTTGAGGACAACCCGTACCGAAACAATCCAGAGTACCGGGCGACGCTGCAAAACCTGCCGGAGCCGCTGAGGAGCCAGCTCCTCTATGGAGACTGGAAAGCGGGGCTGAAGGACAACGCGAATCAGGTCATTCCGACTGCATGGGTCAGGGCGGCGATGGATCGCTGGACCAATCGCATACCGGAAGACGTGCCGATGTGCGCGATTGGCGTTGACGCTTCCGGCGGCGGTGAAGACCCGATGGTGCAGGCTCCCCGTCACGACGGCTGGTATGCGCCGCTCATCAAAACCCAGGGGGCTGAAATTCCTTCGGACAAGCCCGGAGCTTATGCTGCTGGCCTGGTGCTGGCGAACAGACAAAATCACGCCTTGGTGATCGTAGACCTTGGCGGCGGCTATGGCGGACCGCTTTACGAGCACCTGAAAGCCAACGACATCGAATCGCAGGGATTCAAGGGCGCCGAACAGACGACCCGTCGCACCTACGACAAAACCTTGGGTTTCACCAACACCAGAAGCGCAGCGTACTGGGGTTTTCGTGAAGCCCTGGACCCGACGCAGCCGGGAGGGAGCCCGATAAAGCTTCCGCCTGATCAACGATTGCTTGCCGGCTTGACTGTGGCGACGTTCGAAGTGACGCCGAGAGGAATACAAGTCGAGCCCAAGGTCAGGCGCAACGAAAAAGGCAAGGTGTCCGGCGGCGTCATGGCGAAACTAGGCTTTTCTCCAGACGAAGCTGATGCGGTGGTCATGGCGTGGTGGGATGGCCCGAAGCAAATTACCCACGCGCTTGACTGGCTCAACGCAATCGAATCCGGTGTTTCGTTCAGCAGCAGGCAGAGGAGACCTTTCAACCGCAGGCCCAAAGTCATCATGGGCAGGAGATAGTCATGGGAAGCGCTTTTAAGAAAATCCTCGACCCGCTGGACCTCGTGGGTGGAATTCTCGGCGGCGGCGGCGATGCTCAGGCAGCGCCTCCCGCCGCGGTTCCGTCTCCTCCGGTGATGCCGATTCCCGATGACGAAGCCGCCAAGCGTGCGAAGAAGCGCTCGCAGTTGACGCAACGCAGGCGCTCGGGCCGGGCGAGCACCATTCTCACCGACAGCGAAGACACGCTCGGATGAACGCAAAGGGACTCAAAGAGCTTGCCGACAATGTATTCGGCAAGCGCTCGTCGCTGCTCTCGCTGTGGCAGGAGCAGGCAGAGAATTTCTATCCAGAGCGCGCCGACTTCACCGTCAAGCGCTATCTCGGTGAGGAGTTTGCGGGGAATCTTTCGACGAGCTATCCCATCCTCGCCCGTAGAGACTTCGGCGACCAGGTCGGGCAGATGTTGCGCCCGACGCAGAAGCAGTGGTTTCACATGGGGCTGCTGGATACCCGGCGCGAGAACAACGAGGCCAAGCGCTGGCTGGAGTGGTCTTCCGGGACCATGTTCCGGGCGATGTACGATCCCCATGCTTTGTTCGATCGCGCGGAAAAAGAGGGAGACCACGACTTTTCATGCTTTGGGCAGGACGTGATTTCAGTCCGGTTGAATCGCAATCGTGACGGTCTCCTGTACCGCTGCTGGCATCTTCGGGATGTCGCGTGGGTCGAGGACGACGAAGGCAAAGTCTGTCCTATTTTCCGCAAGTGGAATCCCACGGCTCAAACGCTGGTCAGGCTTGCGAAACTTGCCGGCACGTTCAAGATCGATCCGAAGATCGAGGAGATGAACCGCAAGACGCCGTTCGAGGAAGTCGAGTGCATGCACATGATCGTGCAGGCCGACATGTACGACGACGAGACGCGGTTTCCGTACTGGTCGATCTACTATGACTGCATGCACGACACGCTGATCGAAGCCGTGCCGACGTGGAACAAGGAATATTCGGTCGAGCGCTGGCAGACGGTTTCCGGGTCTCAGTATGCGTACTCTCCGGCGACGGTTGCTGCGTTGCCGGATGCAAGACTTTTGCAAGCGATCACCTACACGCTACTGGAAGCCGGTGAAAAGGCGGCCAATCCGCCGATGGTGGCGACGCAGGAAGCCGTCAGGTCGGACATCGATATCCGGGCCGGGGGCACGACCTGGGTTGACTACGAATACGACGAGAGATTGGGTGATGCCCTGAGACCCATAACGATCGACACCAAGGGCCTTCCTATCGGATTGGAGATGGCGCAGGACTTGCGACGGATGCTGGGGCAAGCTTTTTACCTCAATAAGCTGCGCCCATTCCTACCAACGGAAGACAAGGAGATGACTGCGTTTCAGGCCGGGCAGATCGTCGCCCAGTACATCCGCGACGCCCTTCCGTTGTTCGCGCCGATGGAAACAAACAGGAACGCTCAGATTTGCGAGCTGACGTTCGACGTGCTGATGAGGGCCGGAACTTTCGGCAGTCCTCAAGATATGCCGCCGAGTCTCGACAACGCCGACACGCAGTTCCGGTTTTCGAGTCCGCTTCACGACTTGATCGAAGCGCAGAAGGCGCAGAAGTTCCTCGAAGCCCATGCTTTGGTAGCCCAAGGCATGGCGATGGACAAAACCTCGGTTGCGCTCATCGACTGGAAAGGCGCTCTCAGGGATGCGCTGGACGGGAAACAAACGCCGGCGAAGTGGATACGCAGCGAAATCCAGGTCAGGGAAATGGAAGACGCGCAACGCCAGCAGGAGGAGACCGCCGCACTTCTGGCCAACATGCAGGCGGGAGCGAACGTCGCCGAGACCGTGGGCAAGGCGGCCGGTGAGATGGTGCCGGCGTGAGCGAGATGAGAAAAGTCAGGGCCAGGAATCCTGCTGCAGCGCTCAAGGACAGAGCGCCGTGGGTGCCGGCCGCATTCGAGCCCGCTGATGCCGTGGCCGTGCAGGCTTGCTATTACGGGACGGCCAGCGAAGACCAGCAGAAGCGCGCGATGAATTTCCTGCTGGCGATGAGCCTGAACGACAAAGTGCTGTATTTCCCCGGCGAGGACGGCAGACGGGATACGGATTTTGCACTGGGCAGGGCTTTTGTTGGGCACGCAATCATTTCGTTCATCAAGATGAGGAGACCGGACAGTGAACAAGGATAGGTGGGTGTTGCAGGATCAGGCTGGAGATACCTCGGCAGGCGGGGGCGGAAGTGATACTCAGGTCGGCGGTGCCGGTGACGACACGGTGGTAGGCGCCGGCGGTCAGGATACCGTCAAAGGCGCGGCGGGTGGAGATCAAGTAACGTGGCCATCGGATTGGCGGCAGCGGCTTGCCGCGGACAATCCTGACGCCCTCAAAACGCTGGAGCGATTCGCCGAGCCTTCGGCAATGTGGAAGTCCTACGAGGCCATCCGGCAGCGGATGTCGAGCGGGGAATTGAAGGCCCATATCCCGTTCCCGGACAAGGGGACTGCCGAGGAGCAGACGGCGTGGCGCAAAGATCAGGGAGTACCGGACAAGCCGGAAGCCTACGACACGAAACTCGACGGGGGTCTGGTCATTGGGGAAGACGACAAACCCATGGTAGACAAGTTTCTCGCCTTTGCCCACTCGAACCACACACCCAACGCAGCGGTTAAGAAAACCCTCGAATGGTTCCTCGGCGACTACCGCACCGGGGTCGAACGGGAGCGGGCTGAGGTCGAGGCCAACACGCTCAGAGAGGCCGAGGAAACGCTGCGGCAGGACTGGGGCGCGGATTACCGGCCGAACCTTAACGCCATCACTGGCCTGCTGGATCTCAGCGTGTCGGCCGAGTCACCGTTGAAAGCAAGGATCCTGAAGTCGATCAAGCTGGAGCCCGAATTCGCCAAGCTGTGGGCAAATCTGGCAAGGCAGATCAATCCGGTCTCAACGCTGGCCGGTATCGACCCGGCGCGGATGGGGTCGTCTATTGACGATGAAATCGCGAAGATCGACAAGACGATGCGCGAAGACCGCAACGCCTACAACAAGGACGAGAAGATGCAGGCCCGTTACCGCGAACTGCTCGATGCCCGGGAAAGGCTAAAGGCGAAGGCCGCATGAAAACCGGCGCCGGCAGAGCGGCCCCAGGAGCGGCCCGGTCAAAGTAAAGGCCATCGTTGCCTGCCCTTCGGCCGCGATCGTCAGGCCGCTAACCCGGCCTTGCTCATTACGTTGCACCTCAACCTTGGCTTTGGGATGTTCCAATAAATAGACGATTGCCCCGACGGCTGTGTGCAGCGCCTGCGCTTCAACGCGGAGCTGATCGCCGGCGCGCTTGTAGTAGATCCACGCAATGGCGGCACCTGCTACAACACCCAAGAACGTATTTAGGAAGTCGCACATGAAACCCCCTCTGCTGATACGACGCAGGCCGTGGCTGCGCGCTGGCGCTTGTGGATGAGGCGAGGTAGCCTGAACGTCACCCGGCGCAGCGCAGGCCCCTAAACGTAGGAAAAAGCGCACCTGTATGCAGTGCGTTTGGCGTAAGTTGCCATCAGCCGGAAGGACAACCGCGTAGAAAGGCGCGACCCGGAAGGCTGTAACACCAGTAGCGAGGCCCCGGAAGGCTGGCCGCCCGTCCCGAAAGGACAACCGGGCAAAAGCCGTGATGGACAACCCGAGCGACGGTTTCGTTTTCAATCGTTACTCAAGGAGCCATCATGGCTGACAACGCCCCACAGATCCAGTACCGCCAGGAATACATCGCTGCTTACGAGCAGCACATGTCATTGCTGCGCGACACGGTGACCACCGAAGCTCAGTTCAAAGGCAATCAGGCCGTCTTCCTGGTCGCTGGCTCGGGAGGCGCCAACGCGGCGACCCGCGGCAGCAACGGCATGATCCCGGCGCGTCCCGACAGCAATACCCAGAACACCGCCACGCTGCAGGAGTGGCACGACCTGGTGCGCAAGACGGGATTCAACATCTTCGAGTCTCAGGGCAATCAGCGGGCCATCATGCAGATGACCTCGATTGCCGTGCTGAACCGCAAAACAGACGGCCTCATCACCGCGGCCCTGGACACCGGCACCGTGGCAATCGGAGCCGCCGGCACCATCCCCAACGTCTCGCTCGTCATGAATGGCACGGTGAAACTGCAAAACGCCGCCGTGCCGTGGGATCAGAACATCACACTACTCTGCCAGCCCTCGTTCCTCGCCTATCTTGTGCAGGGGCCGGAATGGGCGAGCGCGGACTACGTCGATATGCGGCCCTTCGCCGGGAAAGACCCTAACTGGCGCGATCGCCCGCAGGCGTTCCGGTGGATGAACATGCTGGTGCTCTCGCACCCGAACCTCTCGGGGCGCGGCACGAACGCGGAGAAGTCCTACATCTACCACAAGGGCTCCATCGGTCACGCGATGAACGTCGACGGCCTTAAAACGCCCATCGGCTACTTCGAGGAACAGGACTACTCGTGGGCGCGGGCGACCGCTTTCATGGGGGCCGTGGTGATGCAGAACACCGGCATCGTGGTTATCACGCACGACGGCTCGGCGTACGCCTAAGCTGACAAAGGAGAAATCACATGACGATGACTTACAACGGCACCACGGCCGGCACCACGTCCAAGAATCCGCCCCTTCTGCTCTACAGCGTGGTCGGCGGTCAGATTCAGTATCCGGGCGTGCTGACGACCAAGGCAATGGGCGGGAAGGTCTGGTTTTATTCCTCGACCAACGCGCCAGGTGATGTAGACGATGCGGGGGCCATCATCGACGGCGGCGTGTTGGGGATGAAGCCCGGCGACGTGCTGATCGGCGTGGTCAATGGCGGCGCCGCCACCACTGACTGCTTCCCGTATATCGGCATTCTGAACTCGACGAATTCGAGTCTCACGACCGCCGCGTACAACATCACGTCGAACTTTACGACCTGATGCGGTAACACCCGGGGGCCTCCGGGCCTCCGGTTTTTCAACTTTCAGAGGAGACGTACATGGACGTGCAAGCCGCACAAGCCGCACCGCAATCGCGTCGGCAGGCCCCGGTGTTGATGCCGGACAGATTTCACCAGGCCGAGTATCGGAGGAACGAATGGGTTGCCGAAGCCGAGCTCGGGGTGACTCTTGAGCAGGCGATGGCCCCCGCATACTGGGCGCACGTCGCCCAAC
>Ga0180069_1000090_pt1 | contig 19356 bp, 15 predicted proteins | sample EasRivERM_16_10D_2_FD_121793 | JGI IMG/M metagenome (GOLD analysis project Ga0180069, IMG submission 121793) | Soil microbial communities from meander-bound floodplain in the East River, Colorado, USA - East River metaG ERMLT231B'_16_10D | ecosystem: Environmental > Terrestrial > Soil >...
CTTTTGGCGTAGGTAGCTGCGTCCAAGTTCTCGTAAAGGTATCAAGTTTCCCCTTGCCTCCGCAGCTAACGCACGGGACATCGTCGATTGTGCCTTTCTCCTTGCAAGCTCCGCACCCTTCGGTGCCCGTCTTTTCTTCGTTGTATTGGAAGCCATCGGACAACTCCCGGAGTCTAACTAATTTTTCCGCCGCACCTGGGTACTGAACAGCCAACATCTTTGCGGCGTTCACCGTACTAATGGACGGCTTCAGTTTAATTAAACGATACTGCTTATCTGGCAGGTCTAGGCAATCCTTCTTGAAGGTGACCTCGACCAAACCTTGCATCCGCTCATAGAGGAACGCAACTTCGTTCTTACAAGGCACAAACGCATGAACATGCGGATTGATTGCCATGTCCAATAGGTTGTGATCAGTGTGGTCCTGAAGTTGGCCACACTCCAAGCAACGCTTGTCGCTGTCCTTCCAAGCTAGAACATTGGTGTAGAACCCACCAGCCGCACCCTCGTTCTTTTGTGTAATGGCCAAACGATGTATGAACTTCTGGTGAGTCCCTTCCCTAATAAAACCGGGACAAGCAATCTCGCACAGATGCCACCAGTCGCCTGGAGACTTCGGAGCCGGGGACCCGGACATTAGGATGACGTAACCCTTCTCACCCCAATGATCCCTGATAGAGTCAGCTAGGTGCCGAGCGGCTTGCGAACGTTGTGCCGTTGGATTCTTGACTCGCGAGCATTCATCGAAGATAACCATTTGCGGTGGAGGCTGTCCCTCTTGCCAGTTTTCTAAAACTTTCTTGAGGGAATCGTAAGTCAGTAACTCAGGACGTACCTTGGCCTTCCATTTATCTAATTCAAGATAAGTTGAGGCCAGGGCTGATTTCGGAGCTATCCACCAAACGTCACCAACTAGTCCGGCATTTTCAATTGCTTCGATGGCCGCAAGAGATTTACCTGTACCCATTTCAGCCGCGTAGATACAATAGTGCCGGGTCAACATGAACCGGGTACCCATGTGCTGATGCTTGTACGGTGTGCGGGTTGACTTGTAGTCAATCAGGGGTTGCTCGTAAGGTGAATAAGGGTTATGCCCCGCCAAGAAGGACAGTTGGAACCGGTTCCTGGCATTGTCTTTGATAGACCACTTCTTGATTGGTGGTTCATCGAAGCCATGCCATCTGGCACCATCCATTGCTTTGACTTCTTCAAGTAACGGTTTATTAAAACCGAACGAGAGCCAAAGCCGCGGACCATCTTTTACGAAGAAGGTCTTGAGTTTTCGATCACCCACAATAAGCCAGTGGGCCGATTCCTGTCCGTCTTGAAAGCTAATCATTTTTCACCGAGTAGGTTGAGTCCCCAAGATCAACTTTGCGGAAAGGCAAAGTGACGCCGGATGCTTCAATGATAGCGAGCACGGCGTTGAAAAAACCGCGATACGTCCGATTCGTTTCTTTCCGACAAAAGATTAATGCAGCGTGATAAAAGTCATCAAGGCTTCCAGACATGATACCGCAGTCAGTTTCGTTATCCTTTTCATCCCGGCTAATGGTTAATCGGGAATAACAAAGGATTTCTGTCAGGGCATCACACTGTAATTCAAAGTAGAACGCGAAGTGTATATGTCTTGTGGCACTCAAGAAAGTGTCAGACAATACATCAATTGCGTTGCTTAACTTTTTCTTGCTAGAATCGAATTCAGCCACCGCCTCAGTAGGAAAATTCCTACCCAAGGTTGGGTGGCTGACAGTTGGCTGGACTAGCAGTTCAAGTTTCATTAAACTGCTCCTTTGTTAAAGATGGCCTCACCTGGGCTTCCCCTCCCACAGTTTAGTTACCAAGGAGGCCAATAACACCGTGCGGGATTCGAACCCGCATCTAGGCCCATAAAGGACCCATCCTACCATTAGACGAACGGTGCTACTTTGAAGTGTACACTTCAAACTTAGACTTGCACCCTTAAGGTCGTAGAACTGGTAATACCTGTCCCAATGCAAGTCTAAAGGAACCGACTGGGATTCGAACCCAGACACTCCGCTTTTAATCGCGTTGTACTACCAATTAGACTATCGGTTCCGTGACCTCGACAATGTTTTCTGTCACAGGTCTAAATAAACTGTTGGGTTGAAGGTAGGATATGCGGACGTTCAGCCCTTACCCTTCTATTACGTCTGAACTTTCACCCAACATGTACTACCGAGCACGACCAGTTGCTTGCTTCTCAGATGCACCCGCGGCCTCGTCCTTCGGTTCCGGAGGATTGTTGAATTTCTCCAGTTCCGTGACCAAGGTTTCGGGATCGGGTGCTGCAAGCGGAATCGAGCAACCCGTCACGATTGGCCCGTGCCAAAGGTAAGTGCCCTTTTCAATCAACTGAACCTTCAAGGTCATCGGCTTTGCATTCGGACTCTCGGCGGAAGGCATGTAGCTGCGAACGATAGGTGCCTCACGACGCATGGTCTTGTTAGCCATGAAGAACGTGACAAACACCTTCTGCTCCGGGAGCCACAGAAGGAACTCGGGACCACAAAGGGCACCGGTGTCCTTGATGTTGGACTCCGCTTTGATTCGCTTGAATTCCGGATGGTCCGGGTTGAAATAGGCTTCAACCTTGTCATTAGTGATACGCATCGCCTTGAGCCGGAGGCTCACGACGTAGCATCGAACCTCGGCCCCACAGTCGATGATGTTGTCACCTTCGGTGTAACCATAATGTCCGATTCCAATTTGAGCCTTCTTGCACGCATTACTGTTTGAGCCGTACAACGCGAATCGCGGCAAGAAATCATTAGACTTCGCCAGAGCGTTGAAAGCATCGTCAGTTGCGTATTTGGCCATTGACTGCGTAGGAACGGCAAGAGCTTCAGTAGACATTGTTACCTTGAGTTTGGTGTGAGAAGAAAAGACCAGGTTGCCCCGGTCTTAGTTTACTTAAACTGTTGCAGCAACAGCCGCAGCAGCCTCGGCTCGCTTCTTCTCACGCTCGGCCTTTGCCGCTTCCTTCTTGGCCTTCTTCTCGGCCATTTCCGCTTCCCACTTGTCCTTCTGCACCTTGATGGACTTCGGATCGGATCGCAGCACCCAAGCGAGTGCAAGTCCGAAAATGTCCTCAGGCGTCTTGGGCTGGGCCAGTGCAATCAGTTCCTGGGCCAGCGGTTTGTAATCTTGCAACGCGGTCTTGATGTCACCGAGCTTCTGAAGAAGTTGTACCGGTTCGAAGGTCGGTTCGCCCGGCGTCTTGCCTGCACGGAGGTCCTCACGATACTTCTTCAACGCGGCATTCGAGGCCGGAACAAACTCTGCCGGACTCTGCGTCATCGCCCGTTCCACGAAGTCCGGTTGCATCTCGACAGGGAGCTTGGCCAACGCAACCGCGTTCGTCAGCTTGATGTTCCCTTCGTCAACCAACTTCTGAATGTTTTCGGTGAGTTTTACTAAACTCATTCGCTCGGCCAACTGCGTAGACGACATGTTGAGGCGATTGCTCAACTCACCCATCGTCAGGTCCGGGTTACGCAGCACGATGCGGTTCAGCTGTTTGCTGTACTCGGCGGGCTTCGTCTCGACCTTGTGGAAGTTGGCAATGATCTGTGCTTCCTCAACCTCGGCGTCAGTCTTGTTGATAACCTGGGCCGGGATACTCGGTAGACCTGCGTCATTCGCCGCAGTAAACCGGTGCAAACCGTCACACACGCTGTACAACTTGGTGCCGTCCGCAGCCGGTTCGATTTCCCGCACGTTGATCGGGTTAAGTACCCCGTGCTGTTTGACCGAATCGACCAGTTGCAGATACTTCTCACCAGTCTTGTCCACGGGTCGCAGGGCGAGCGGGTTCTCCCGAATGTTGGCCAGCGGGATGTGCAGCAGTTGCGTCTGAGACATAATACAGAAATCCTCGACAGGGTTTAAGAAAACTAAGGTGTCCAGTTGCCTGTCTCCAAGCTGAACTCCTGCATCCAGTTTAACTAAACCGGATTGGAGGTCACTCAGTTTAGATTAAACTAAACTGAGTTGGTCATTCCCTGGTGATCGGGAATGGTTCGGAGGTCAATACGGCAATGGGCCGCAAAATTTTCAAAAATCTTCATTTACTGATGATTGTCGATTCTCTTCTCTTTCCCTGAAAAAGAAAAAAGAAAAACGGATTCTCAGTAAAAAGAGCCTAGAACACCGTCAGTAAATTCTTGAAAAATCATCGACACTATTGCCGTATATGTAATCATCAACAGTAAACAATTCAGGTAAGGTTCACTAGACTAGATTAGTTTAATCTAATCTACAAACCATTCGGAGGGTTTAATTAAACTATGGGTCAACCAACACGGACACAAGCGATCAAGGCTCACCTTGAGGCTAAAACGTGGCCAGACCTAGCGTCCATGTACTCGTATAACATGGAAGTGCAGGTCAACGTCGCACAGGATGGCGGCGAGAGAACCGAGGGCGAGTACCGAGGTAAGCAGTGGCTTGCCTGGACAGACGGCCTAACAACGTGGAAGTCCTTCAGAATCCCGTACAAGGCAAACACGGAGCCGGAGTACGAGGACAGAGCAATGTCCTTTGATTTAAGTAAACATGCTGAAGGAATTGGTATGACCGGCTGGGACTGGAAGAAACGTGTGAGTAGGTGGTTTGCTTATGACTTCGATGCTTTAACAGGGCACTCGGACCGGCACGCCAAGAAGCTAACAGACACGGAGTTAGGTGACATACGTGAGGTTGTGAAGCAGGTACCGTGGGTATCCCTGCGTACGTCCACAAGTGGAAAGGGACTCCACCTGTACGTTAGTTTAATTAATCCAGTGACCACAGCCAATCACCACGAACATGCAGCATTGGCCCGTGCTATTCTCTCGATGCTCACCGCTGCTACCACATTTGATTTCAATCGTAAGGTGGACATTTGCGGTGGTAACATGTGGGTGTGGCACAGGAAGATGTATGACAACGGTGAAAAGATCGGTCTGAAGATTATTAAAACTGGAAACCCGCTTGAGACGGTTCCTCCTAACTGGAAGGATCATTTGAACGTTGTCTGCGGGCGTGCAATGAAAACGCGACCTGCATTCGTGGAAGGTACCATACTTACAGGTACAGGGAACGTAACCGAGGACACCTTCAACGAACTCACAGGACAGCGTTCAAAGGTAGAACTGGACGGGGAACATAAAGCCCTATTAGATTTTCTTGAAAAGAGTGGAGCATTCTGGTGGTGGGACTCGGACCATTGGATGCTTGTAACCCACACCTACCACCTGAAACAGGCACACAATATCCTTAACCTACGAGGTCACTTTGATACTCTCGCAACAGGATCGCAACGCGGTGGCGACCACAATTGCTTTGCTTACCCGCTGCCTAGAGGAACCTGGGCTGTGCGACGCTATTCACCAGGAACTAAAGAATCTGACACCTGGGAGCAAGATGGGTCAGGATGGACGAAATGTTTCCTTAATCGCGAGTTGGACTTTGGAACCGCTTGTAAAATCGCAGGGGGTGTTGAGCACCCTAAAGGTGGACAGCATTTCGATTCAGTTGAGCGTATGTTAAAGGCACTAAGACAATTAGGGGCAGAGGTCGATGTGCATGTTGCTCTTAAGAACCGAAGCGGTTTAATTAAACAACACAAGGAAGATGGCAAGGTTATTGTCACAATACCTGCCACTAAGGAAGATAACAGTGACGATATGGATGGCTGGATCAAGGACCCGAAGAATTGGTCCAGGGTTGTTAGGATCAAGGAACCGCCGAAACTGGAAGCTGAGAGCAATCTAGCGTTCGATGATATTGTCAGACACCTACTCTCGCCTGATGGTGCCGATTGTGGGTGGATGATTAAAGCGGAGAACCGCTGGAACGAGGAACCGCTGGTACATGTGCGTGCCGCGTTGGACTCAATGTCCTACTCGACCGAAGCCAAGGTTATGCTTATTGGTGAAAACATCTTTAAGCCTTGGAGATTAGTTAATCGGCCGTTCCAACCTGAGTATCCAGGTGATCGCACTTGGAACAGGAAGGCTGCACAATTGCGGTACGCACCCTCGCCCGAGCCTGGGCCGCATAAGAATTGGGACTCAATCCTTGAACATTGTGGAAAGAGCCTTGATGCTGCCTGTTTAGAAAACTCTTGGTGTAAAGCCAATGGAATCGTCAAAGGTGCTGAGTACCTTAGATGTTGGATCACCAGTTTAATTAAGGAACCCAATGAACCTTTACCATATCTATTCTTCTATTCTCCAGAACAGGACACGGGAAAGTCTATATTCCACGAAGCCATCGAACTGTTACTTACCCGTGGTTATATGCGTGCAGATACAGCTCTTATTAGCTCAGGAGGGTTTAACGGAGAATTCGACAACTCTGTGTTATGCGTCGTCGAGGAAACAGACCTAAGAACAAGTAAGCAGGCTTACGCCCGAATCAAGGATTGGGTGACATCGAGGAATATCTCGATACATGTTAAGGGTGCGACCCCGTACATGATACCTAACACGACACACTGGATTCAGTGTGCCAATGAGCCAAGTGCTTGCCCAATGTTTCCAGGCGACACACGCATCACGATGATTCAAGTGCCACCACTTCCACCTGAGCAGAAGATTCCAAAGAAGGAATTCATTAAGATGTTGGAGAAAGAGGCACCAGACTTCCTTGCGAGTTTACTTAAACTAGAACTGCCTCCGTCTAATGATCGACTGAACATCCCGATTCTTGTGACCGCTGACAAGGTTGATGCACAAACTGCTAATCAAACGGAACTGCAAGACTTCCTTGATAACAAGTGTTACAACATTGTCGGACACCGGGTTAGCTTCTCCGAGTTCTATGAACGCTTTACCGAGGGGTTACCACCTAACGAAGTGAACAAGTGGAGTAAGAAGCGAGTCAGCTTGGAGATTCCGGCTAAGTTCCCGAAGGGCAAGTGTACAGACGACCCCAACGCTTACATCGGCAACATCACGTTCGATGTTTCAGTGACACCAGGGAAACCATACCAACGTGATGGAATTTTCATCAGGAATGACAAATGAAGATAGTGGCTTTTGGTCACCGGGCACAAACGGGTAAGGATACCCTGTCCGGCTTCCTGGCAACTAACTTGCGTTTAACTAGCCGCAAGATTAATGTTCAGGTGGCCGGGTTCGCAGACGAGTTGAAAGACGCGAGCTACAAGTGGTACTCATGGGCGGGACTCAAACGTAAGGAACATTATGAAACCAACCCTCAAGACAAAAATATCGTGCTTCAGCCTCTTGGCAAAACAGTACGACAGTTATGGATCGAAGTTGGGAACCACATGCGGCAGTATGATCCTGACGTGTGGGTCCGAGCCTTGCTCACACGACCACAAGTTGACATCCTCCTTGTCAAGGATTTACGATTCCCGAACGAGTTCAACATGGTTAAGGAACTTGGTGGGTATTGTGTCAAGGTCATTCGGGACGATGTTCCGGTTCTTAACGACGAGGCGGACACAGCCTTAAAGGATTGTGAAGATTGGGACTTGATCGTTGACAACAACGGCAACAAGGACCAACTCAATCGCAAGGCGAAAATGTTGATCGACACCTTTAACCTTGGAGTTTAATGAAACCTTTTAAGCAATCTTCGCCCGTGCATCTTAATGGGAATCTATTCTGTGCGGTTGATACCGAAACAACGGGACTCGACCCTGAGCAGAACAGTATCATTGAGATTTGCATTCTTCCTTTGAATGCTGACTACTCGATTAATAAAACTGTGCTACCGTTCAATACACAGATGCAACCGATTCCCGGAAAACGAATCGACCGGGATGCCATGTTAATCAACAAGATAGACTTGGCCCATGTCATGTTGAATTGCTTGGACGCTTACAAGGTTGCTGACTTGTTGGTTGAATGGTTCGAGAAGTTACGGCTACCGTTAAATAAACGGATCGTACCGATCGCTCAGAACTGGCCATTTGATCGAGGCTTTTTGCATAATTGGTTAGGAATGCAAACTTACGAAATGTTATTTGATCGGCACTTCCGGGACACTATGGCCTTAGCCCTGAGTATGAACGATATTGCCGACAACCGAAACGAACGCATCCCGTTCCCAAAAGTGAGTCTTGGAGTTTTAGCCAAACGTTTCGGAATCGAGAACCCTGACCCACACCGTGCCCTTGGTGATTGTGTTACCACTGCTGCGGTGTACAAACAGTTGCTGAAATTCTATGACGTGGGTTCCAGCCCTCCTAGCCCTGTTTCAGATGGCGACCTTGTTGCTGCGGGCACTAACTAACCCGGACAGCGTTCAAATGGTCATGCGTACAGCCGGCGGAGCAACGCTCACGTTGCCATGCAGTGTCACCAAGGCTCAAGGTAAAACAAAAATCAGTGCTATCTACGATTCGATGGGTGCAACAATTGTGTCCGGCGAAATTCGAATTGGTAGACGATTGTTTGCCAGAGCCAAATTCCACAAGGAAAACAAGTTCTACACGATGGGTCCAACAACCTTTGAAGGAGAGTTCTAATGTCGTTTAAGAAAACTTTAGCATGGTTCCGGCACATCAAGAACGTATTCTTCTCCAAGTACGAACTTGCCTTCAAACAGGAGACTCTGTTCAGGGTCTCTGTGAACGGTGGTCCAGAATTCTATTTAGTCGGGACTATGAAACCTGGGTCTTTCGATAGGATTCTGGAACCATTGACTTTCCCAAAGACAATGACGGTTGAGTACATCACTATTTCACACATGACACTTGCCTCAAAAATTCTGTATGGTCCGATCTTCTATTGTGTCGGGGATCAAATACGTATAACCTATTCGTTACCGCTGAAATACCCGTGTACATGTTAAACGAATTAAGGGGACCCACCTGGGTCCCCTTATTTTATTTACTGACGATACTTGCTCCGAGGTTTGATGAACTTGCTGGTGTAATCGTACACAACACCATTCTCCATCTTGATGGTTGTCAGTCGCATTCCTTGGTCACCCACCAATCCAAGTCGAGTGGTCAGTGTATTTGGAAACTGGAAGTTCCCTGGGTGTGTACACCACATCCCGTTGGACTCATAAGTGATGTTACTGTGGAAATGTCCAAACTGTCCAAATCGCAGCCGGTACTTGTTACCTCGAACCCACACATCTTCCCCTCGGGAATCGAACAAGTTCCTTAGATAAACTTGTCCGGGGTAAGACTTAGCGTAGGCCCCACCGCCGCAAAGATGCACCATCCTCTTGACGACGCCACCGATAATGATATCCCCTGCCATCGAGTTTAAGTAAACGAAGTGCTTACCTTCGTTTCGCATAATCTCTTCTAACCGGGACACAGGGTTCGGGGAACCGTGTTTGATGAACGATTCATCATGGTTACCCATAATAGCGATGTAGTTAAGAGGATAGTTTACTAAAACTTCAGCAAGACATTGTGCTTGGTCGTCAGCGGTAAAGTATTTCAGTTCGGTGTCTTGTCCTTTGTATACGTGTCGTCCGTCGTGTAAGTCACCACTGATGTGCACATCCTCGAAACCTTCATCCATTGCACGTTGCAGACATTCTGCAAGCCCTTTAGCATCAAACGCTCGGCAGCCTGCGTGCGTGTCACTTAGCTCCACCCATTTGTATTCCTGACTTCCCTTTTGCTTAGGGGAATGGAAAACATACGGAGCATCTTCCGGGTTCCCGATGTAGTACACACGTCCCTTACCATGTTGCTGTTGACACAGAACATGGTATCCTTTGTCTTTCATTTCCCTGATTTCAGACAGGGTGATCCCTAGTTCTGATAATGTCAGGTGCTCTCTCGCCATTCTGACAGCAACTTTTTGAAGGCGTTTGTTGAGCATTCCTATCCTTTGTAGAATGGGTCAACGAACTGTTGGAAGTAGGCTGTGTCCTTACCTTCGGACAACGTTCCCTTCCATTCAAAACCGTAGTTCACCATATCCCCACAAATTTGTTCGAGTTGGCTGGCCATTGCCACCATTTCGTTATAGAGGGTATCGTCATCGCTTGCTTCCAACACCCTCAAAGCAAGAACAAGATCAACCCAAATATACACTTTGTACTTGCACCATAGTGGATAAGTTTTTTTAATCTTATCGAGAGCGAGACTGGCTGAGGCATTAGGTAGGGTGTACTTCTTACTGATAATCAAAAGTGTGAGATTCTTTGGGCCAAAGAATTCTTCCATCAAAGGCGTCACTGGATCAAACGGGTGGATGGCATCTTCCCGTAGGTAATTCTGAGCATACAAGTAATCGTGAATCTGCCCTTTATTCTGTGTTTCCAGGGCAGTCCCAATTTCCTTGTAGAAGTTGTTGTTTACGGTTGGCATGGGCACCCCGAGAAATAATCGTCCGGGCAGATTGGGTCAGTATCAACTTGACTCAGAAGTTGTTGACCCGGTATCGGATTGGTGTTCAAGATTGTGGTGCTAGTTCTGAAAGTTTCGCCCAAAGGGGCATTGTTGGTGTCAAACCAACGCCACCACAAGATATAAAAACTTATTTCCGTGTGGTTTGCATCAAACGCTTGTTGAAAGAGTTTGTCCTCAAAATGTCCATCTGGATATTTTGCTAGGATGTCAGGTTGAACAATAACCAAGTCACCAGTCAACGCATTAATGTATTGTGTTAGTCCTCGTGCGGGAGGATTCGCACCAGGGTCACTCATAGCTTCATTGCAATCAACCCAATACGCCCCACCATCAAACGTTGTCCCAATAACCCTACGAAAGTTTACTGCAAAGATTGGGAATCCGGGAACAGGGTAAATATGTCCCTTCTCAAAGGTACACACGTCTTGAGGCTCTGCAATTACTTCATGGGCATCGGTAATAAATCTCACAATCCTTGGTGGTGTTAGATACCGTTTGTGGACAAAGCCACTCGGCTCAACGTAGACATCATCCTCTAAGATACGTTGATTAGGTCCCCAAAAGATTGGATATTCTTTCGGGAACACATCAGTGATTATCCTGGGTGCTGCCGGAAGTCTCCGGGGAAGTTGCTTGTCCTGATTCAAGGTTATTCCCCTTTGAGACACAATCTTGGCAATAGGTCACTGAGACAAGTGTGTCAAACTTGCTACAGTGATAACCCATGTTACTCTTACGTCCACAAGGTTGGCACAATACTTGCAGACTCCGGCGGTTACACTCCGGGAAATTAGGAATCAAACACCGATCATCATTTGGGTCCAGTGTCCACGTTTTAAGGTGTTTCCATACTTGTTTATCCAGTTCGGCCGATGACATACGCCATCGGCCGTCTGGTAGTATTGTCATTGGTCACCCCCATCAGTCTGAGGCGGAACTTCAGCTAATGGCGGTTCACTTGAACCTGGATCGGACTGCGGCAGTTCAGTTGGAGCAACAGGTGTTGTGGTTATCGGTTCAAGCCAAATCGGGACTTGCATTGTGTATTCCATATTAGACACCAACCCATTCTCGTCACGCTCACAGTTTCGTGAAACCATGCATGGCGTGCCAGCAGGGATTCGGTCCTCAGTTTCTACAACAAGTTGTATTGACTCGAAACGCTTCGGCGGTTTACTTAAACCGGACAAGTAAATATCCACTGCATATCGTTGGCGTCCACCTGAAGTATCACGGTACTCAACAACCTTTCCAGGGAATGTTGCATCCGGAACATCAAGTTCATCAAGATTCAGTGGCTTGATAATTCTCTGGCTAATGCTTTGCACGGGTGGCGGTTGACCAGTGTTGACCAATTCGCTTGGGTCTAATGCCACAGGTGGGTCGAAGATAGCGTTTCCTTCATCCTGAGAGTCTCCAGGCGTCGTGTCGCCACCAAAGCCAGAGAAAGGTGGGGTCGAGCCTGGAATACCTCCTGGGCCAGTATGCGGAGATTGGTCGTATAACGGACCCTCGGCACCCGAGCCAGGTACATCCGTGTTGATGCCTGGATCGTTCTCCTGTGGGAAAATGAACGTCGTATCAAGATCACTTGGGTAAGCAAAATCATACGGGCACATTTCACCCAAGCGAATTGGCAACCAAATCGTTAGTTGCACCCGCTGACTGTTGGAGTCATAGGATGCTTCTTCAACAATACCGACAACCGGCTCCACACAATTCGGATCAGACGCCCACGGGTAAGTGAAGTCTAACAAAACTGAGTCAAAGGGTTCAAGCCTCAACTTACTTAGGAAGGTTGAGAACTGAATCTTTTTCCAAGTGTTAGCTTTTCTTATCAACCAGAACTGTGCGAACTTCTGAACACTGGCTTTCGCGTTGTAGATGTAACAGTCGTAATCCTTCTCTATCAATCCGTACTTGCGGATATGATAACGATATACGATCCTGTTAGGTGTATCACGGTCAAGTCGTTCTTTCCAACTCACAGACCACTTCGTGACAATATCCTCAGTGTCTGTGCAGACAACTTGCATCGTTCCAGATTCAACATCGTCCTCGGTGATCGAGTCCACTGGATCATATTTCTTGGGAAGATACTTAAGATAGAATCTTCCGCCTTTGAACCAGATGGCACATCGTGACTGATAGGCAATGTCCTCCAGAACTTGCAAACTTCCTAACCTATCGGTTAAGGCGAAGTTGCACTTGTATGGATTAACTAAACTGCGGACCGCATTGAAGGTGGTAGTGTCATAAGATTGGTTGGTGTAGTTGGTGATAAGATACTGCATAATGTCCACAGCATTAGGACCGATTGGACTTGTGCAGTTGATCCAGATTTCATCTGTCCAATTCTCACCATTCCTTGAACTCAGTGGGGTGTGCATCTGGATAAAGGTTGCTTGAAGAGTTCCAAAAGTTTTGTACACAACTGAATAGTAACTGGAGGGTACAACATATTTGTTGTTGCCAGTAGTTGTCTTTTTACCGAACACAACAATGTTGGTAAGAAACGGTAACCCTGCAACATACCAAATCGGATATGTTCCGCCTACAGTTACAGACGCCCCAGCAATCGAGTAAAAGAAAGTTGACACCGCGAGGTCGGTTTGGTATTCTGTTGCGACTGCTCGGTCAATGACTTGCGTCGGGCCTGCCACTGCCGTTTGATCCGCAAAGGGCGACGTTGAGGAAACAATATGGAAAATATCCCCTTCAAAATAGCCTTCATGTGCGACTCCATTAATCCTAATGATTAGGTTTTGTTTCTGTGGGAATTTGCTTCCACCTGCCACTCTCACCTGATTCCTGTCCAACGCCTCTTGTTCAGGTGTGCCCGTCAAGCCTGTGTTAAATGGTCGCAGACGTTCTGCCCGGTACTCGTTTCCCTTTTCTTCGTATTGCGTGCCAAGGTCGTAAAGCTGTTGAGCAACGGGGTTGTCAGATTGTCTACTTAAACTTCCGGACAAACCTGTGGTAGCATCAACAGTTCCACCACCTGTAAGCCCAGCAGACCCGCCTACAGTTTGTGCATCCAATGAGGTTGCGTTCCCTAATAGGATCGCCGCCATCAAGAAACACTCACGCTCTAGTTCCTCCAACAAGGTGAGGTTTCGCAGTTCGTTGTCGGCAATGTCTGATAAGATTCCTTGGTTGTCCCCGGTGCCGTCCAAACCGATGTCATCTAAACTGTTACCAGTGGGTGATTCATTGATTTGGACACACGGCAAATTGAGAACAGACCCAAACACTAACGGCCATGCTTTGCCCACCAAGTTAGGTGGGATGTATTCGAAGTTTCCTTCTTCGGCTGAATAGCCAACCTCTAAGTCCTCAATTTGGCTGAGAACCTCGAAGCTGAGAGTCCGTTCACCTTCATTCCATTCAATAGGGCTAGAGATAACCCCGTCGAACACAATGAATGCTTCACTGAGTGGAATGTACGGGAACCATTGTAAAATGTAGACGGGTCGTTTGTGTATATCCATAGTATCGAAGATGGACTTAAGAATCCCGTCCTTATCTTCTAACCTAATGGACACTGACCCACTGTTGCTACCTTCCGAGGCGTTGATGACATTGTTGATTTCACCAACATCCAACAATTGGCCTTGGATGCCAGGGGTAAAGGCACGGTCCCCGTAGATCACAGACTGGTCCGAATCCCAAAAGATTTGAACCAGTGTGATGGGTTCCGTGCCTTCCCTTTCCTGAATTTGAGCCAAAGCCGCAGGACTAATGTTCCTCATGGTTCTCCAGTTTAATTAGACCGGCTCACCCTCAAACTCAATGGAGATTGCTTGGTTGCTGCGACCAACTTGTTGTGCCACGGCTTGTGGGTTGATTATGAATCCATCCCACTCGACGTTGTCATAGTTAAGGTAGCGACAGCGTTTACCAAGAGTGATCTGCATAAAGTAAAGAAGTTTGTCGATTTCTGCTTGGCTCAGGAACGTAAAACGAATGTTCAAGGTTTTCGTTGCTGGCCATATTGCATCGCGGCTAATCAGTAGGTCACCGCCACGACTTCGTCTACTGATCCTAGTCAAATCATAGGTGTATGAGTCATCAAAATCAGGCTTTCTCAGATAGAACTGATAGTCCTTATATTTGAACCTCACTTGATCTATGACAGTAAACGTTGGATTCAAGAAGTTGAAGTTAGGGTCCGCGATCCACGCCGACACGCCACTAATGAATCCAGGGTTTTGAGTTATAGTCCTGTTGCGTACCACATTCCCAATTACAGTTTGATTAAACTGTAAGATCGATTTGATTGAACGGCACCCATGTCCAACAACCGTTTGACTCGGATTAAATAAACTCGTCACCTTCTCCCATTTAGGACGCTGCACCGTTTGCCAGTGGAACAACAGATGGTTCACACTAAGGTAAATGGGATTGCGTCCGACTGTTTGGGAGAATCGCAAGGAAGAAGTTACGGACAAGTTATAAACACTTGTCCGTAACCCTACCGCTTGCGAGAGATTCAACTGTGACGAGAGCTTCCGGGTCCGAATGTTGTGCTGAATCGTCTGACGTAAAAAGAGGGTACTCTGGATAGTCCGACGTTCTGGCTTTTGTTTTATTACCTGGGTGGGTACCCAAGTATGGAACACCGAAAGCTCATAAATCATTAGCTGCTCACAGTGTAGGTAATCTTCATCTGGTCACCGTTGCTGACAGGCACGTCCGCAGCAAACAGACCAGTTGCCCACAGTTTACCTGTGGTGCCGCTCTTGGTGCTGTTGCTCGTCACGAAGATACCCTTCAACGTACCGGAAGCGTTGATGTCAAACGTTGCCGGGGAAGCATTGGTAATGCTTTGGGACGCCGGGTTGCCTGGACCCCAAGCCACACGAGTAGCTTGCGAGTAACCAGTAAACTCTGTCCAGCCACCGTGACTCGCCATCGTGTCACCCGCTGCAAGAGCGGAGTAGCCAGAGTTACTGATAAGCCCGATGTACCAAGACGACGCGGCAATCTGCGTGCCGTCCGAGAACATGATGTCCAGAATTTCGTTCTTGCCTTCGTTCGTAATGTCGTTGTGGAGACTGTACGTGTCCTTTAGGAACAGTTCACCACTCGCATCACGCCCGAAGTGTTGAATGACTGGGTAGAACCCTTGAAGATTCAACACATCCCGACCACCACGAAAATGTCGGGTCTTTTTGCTGATCTTGTTGAACACCGACACGTCAATCAGTTGTTCAAGTTGCATACGGTCCATAGGTTACCTTCTCGGTTTGAGGTCAAGGTTGCCCCGGCGAATCTCACGCCGTAAGGCTTTCCCAATCTGCTTGATGTTCTTCTCCGGGGACACCGGCCCGGTGATGGTGACATTAACGTCCCCAACATTTGTCTGCACCAATCCACCTTCATGATACTTACCCGCGATCTTCGGCGATCTACCGTTGTTCATTGCGATAAGTTGCGGCAGCCATTTTCTAGTGGCTTCTTGACTCATCACAAATTCCCCGGCCTCTGCACGAATCAGTAAGTTGTCATACCCCTTCGGTCCCTTAATTAAACCGCCGTCGTGAAACCCTGGTCCAGAAGGCATGACTGGAATGTTTGCTGGGGCCGCAGGTGGCAACAAGGTAGGTAATCGTTGAACTTCCCTAACAAGATTTTCAGTGGCAGATGCAGTGCGAAACGTTGGAGATATTAACTGTTCAGTGGCAATTGTTTGTTTAGCGGCAGCAAGTTGGGCAGGCGTAAAAATCTTGGAGAGTTGTTCATTAAGTCCTTGTTGGAATTTGACAGCTTCACGCTCTGCATTTTTAGCGGCTGCGGCTAAATTCAATGCATTATCAAATTGTGTCCGGAGTTCACCAAGACTTACACCCCCTGGCACTGCGAAACTGTCATTGTTCAGCTTCCCTCCGTTGAATTTCCCAACAAAGGAGTCCAATTTACCCAACAGTTGTGTGCTAAGTTCTCGGAAGTCTGCAATATCCTTGGGAGTTGCCACTAAATTTCCGGATACGTCGCGTTCAGTTAAACGTGACCTGGATTTTTCTACGTCCCCTTGCAGTTTAACTATACCAGACAAGAGACGTTGAGTTTCCTTGTCGTTGAATATCTTACCACGTTCGTCTACAGATTTTGATGTAATTCCACGTTGTCGGTCCAATTCATCACTAGCATCTGCGATCGCGGTAAAGATTTGAAGTGCAAACCGTTTGGCTCGGTTTTCATCTTGTCCAACCGTAGAAAACGTTTCACCCTTTGCCCGATTAGTAAATCCTTGGACAATCTCCGATGCAACTTTGAGTTCTTTACTGGCGTCTTCTGTGCGTTGTGACGCTTGCACACGCCTTTGTGTAGCTTTCTCAAATTCTTCTTTGATGGTCTGCCGGATATTACCAAGTTGTAGTTGCTTGGTAGAAATCTCTTGAACCTTCAATTCAGCAGTTTGTTGCTTCAGAAGATTGAGACGGGCTTTCTCAAGCTGCGGCAACACCAAAGATTTTTCTTCTTCAGTTGAGAGAAGATCGGTGATTGCCTTACTACGTTGTTCGAATTCCTTACCAAATTTGGTAGGTTCAAACTTACCTGTGGCCGGGTCTCGGAACTCAGGCTTGATTGCCCCTGACTCGTCAGACGGTTTCAAAGCATTGAACAGTTCAATTCGTTTCTGCAACTGACGGATGCGATCTTCTTCTTGTCGGGCCAATTCATCGTTGGTGGCTTTCTCCTGCTCTTTCCGGTGTTGGATGTTTTCCTGCAATCGGATGAAGAATTCACCAAACTGTCGGATACGTTCCTGTTGAGCATCGGTCTGTGCAAAGATGGGACTGTTATCTGCAAACTTCCCGCCTGTTAAACGGAACTGTCGTTCCCGTTCTGCACGAATCGCATCCACTTCAGCTTGAACACGTTCACGTCCATCTTCCTTGACCTTCCTCAAGACCTCCTGAGAAAGTTGAGTCCCCTTGTCAATATCCTCCTGCTTGTTAGAAGTTAAGAGCCGTTCAGCTTCGGAAGTCATCCGTTGAATCTCTTGTTCTCGAAGAATGAATTTCTGCGTTGAATCCGCGAATTCAAACTTCAAGTCAAAGATTAGACTCTGAACGGTTTCCTTCATACTGACAACAGTTTTCTTAGACTGTTCAACAGCTTGGTCGGCTCTACGGAATCCATCACGATAACGTTTAATTAAACTATCAACGCTATCCCCGGCCCGCTTGAAGGCTTCAACCAATTCCAAAGCAGTTGTCTTACCTTCTTCCCGAACAGTTTCAAGAACACGGTTCGCGTCCCTAGCAGCTTCAGCTTCTTTCTGCAATAACGGCTGAAACAACTTGTCAACAAATCCCGAGAACGCAGTGGATTGGTCCAATGCAGATTGTGTAAACAGTTTGTGACCAACAGCTTCACCAGACTCGCTCTTACCTTCACGCAGAGATTTTATTCTCTTGAGAGTATTCTCGTATTCTTCAGACTTCTTGTTAGTTTCATCCAACTCACGTCGGAACTTCGCCAACTCATCCACAGCCACTGAAAACGCCGCAACAACCCCAATAGCCGCTAATGCTTTTCCAAATGTATTTGCGGCCGCTGAATTCTTCTCAAGCGTTTTTACTGAGTCAAGACCTTCACCACTGTTGAAAGCATTTAGGGTTAGGTTAAACGCAGCTTGTGCACCTGCGGCAATCTTAGTGGCAACAAAATATGTTCCCCACACTTTAGCCATTAGGAGAACAGCATTGGTACCAGTTTGAATGACCTTATTGAGACCTCCAAATTCTTTGGAAATTTCATTAAGGGTTCTGAGTGTGTCACGCCCAAATTCATTAGTAAAGAAGTTCTTGGCTTTATTCAATTCAAGAGTTAATTGATCCCCCGCAGACTCGCCTCTAATGGCTCTGGCGTTCTTGAACTTTTCTTGGGCATCCTTCTCGATAATAGCCAAGTCTTGTTCAAACTCTCCACCTTTACCACGGGTAGTCAAACCGATCAAACCTCGAATAGCACGCAATTCACCGCCAAAATCAGCTAAAGCTGCAACATCGCCTTTAGTGGCTTTCTCAATTTCCTTAAGTAAACCGACGAATCCTAAAGCCTGAACAGCTGCCTGTCCAGTTTCAAAACCCATTGACTTAAGAAACTTGGTGGTTGCTTGTGTTGGATTTTGCAGTTTCAAAAAGACGTTCAAAAGCTGTGTTTGAGCGTCAGCAGATGACACACCCTGTCTTGTCAAGGTTGTCATTGCCGCCAAAACTTCTTCAATGCGTATGCCTGTTGCCGCAGCACTCGCTGTAACTCTACCAAGATTTCCTGCTAAGTCATTAATGGTAAAGTTACCACGGTCAACTGCAACAAACAACTTAGCACTGATTTCATCAGCACGTTCAACGCTGAGGCCGTAAGCGTTGAATATACCTTGTAGAACCTTAACTGAGTCACCAATACTAGATACACCTACACGAGCGAGGTTACCAGCAGACACTAAGAAGTTTTCAGTTTGTTCTCGACCTTCAACAATCTGAGCAGACAGAGCTTCGTATGCAGCCTTTGCAACTTCGACTTCTGGAAGGCCGAGAGCATTTGAAACTCGTTCAATCGACTTTGACCATGCGTCAAAGGATGATTGATTCTCAGTTGAGAGTGTTCGGATTTCACTCAATTTAATTTCAAACTGCACAGCTTCAAGGATAGCTCTCTGGAGTTGAAACACCAAGGAACTAATAACTTCTTTCAGAAGTAAGGCTTCCGTGATACGGAAAGCATTTTTCGCTCCAAGGTGGAAGGCTTGTGCGTGTTCAGTTGCTGTCTTAAATCCTGTTGAAATCTGTCCCAAAGCTCTGACCATCTTTTGCTCGTCACCTGACAAGTTAAGATTAGTTAAACTAGAGCCAGACTTCAACGCTCCAAAGATTTGAGCAAACCGGTCATTGCTAACCTTTCCAGTAGCAATAAGATTCTGAACCTTGGACAGTGCCCGCTCATACTTTGCTAACTGCTCAATAGACGCCGCTGGCGGAGCC